>Ga0316613_10000981_pt1 | contig 20338 bp, 19 predicted proteins | sample OWC_soil_day10_C_2_FD_207647 | JGI IMG/M metagenome (GOLD analysis project Ga0316613, IMG submission 207647) | Wetland soil microbial communities from Old Woman Creek delta, Ohio, United States - OWC_soil_day10_CT_b | ecosystem: Environmental > Terrestrial > Soil > Wetlands | place: USA: Ohio...
CCAGCGACGCTTGGTCTTGTTATTGGCGTGGGAAACATTGTTGCCGGTCATCGGCCCTTTCCCGGTTACTTGGCAAACTTTTGCCATAACGTGCTCCTTAAAAATTCCCGAAATTGGAAAAAACAGGATTTTATCTAAAAAATTTAGATTTATCAAGCACTTGTAGAAAACAATTGTTTCATAAATCTATGAATAGATTTAACATTTACACAAACGCAAACAGGTGCACACTTGCTGGCGAAAATCCAGCGCGTCCCGTCAAAATGTTGTTAACATGCAATAATACTTGCATCATCAAGCATTTACACACGAATCACACGATTGATTCCAGAAATTTTGCAAGAAGCTCTGTATAATTCGCTTTTGCGCCAAGAGGAATTGCTATGCGAATCTCCCAAAAAGCACTCACTTTCGACGACGTGCTGCTCGTTCCGGCTTATTCTGCCATTCTCCCGAACCAGACTTCCCTCAGAACCCGCCTGACACGCAATATCTCGCTGAACATCCCGCTGCTGTCGGCAGCGATGGATACAGTGACTGAATCGCGCTTGGCGATTGCAATGGCCCAGGAAGGCGGCATCGGCATCATTCACAAAAACCTGAATCCGCGCGATCAGGCACGCGAGGTGACCCGCGTCAAGCGTTTCGAATCCGGCGTCGTGCGCGACCCGATCACGATCCCGCCGACGATGCGCATCCGCGACGTAATCGCGCTGACCGAACAATACGGCATCAGCGGCTTCCCAGTGGTCGAAGGCAAGACGGTAGTTGGCATCATCACCAACCGCGACCTGCGTTTCGAGGAAGACCTTGACGCCGAAGTGCGCGTGAAGATGACGCCGCGCGACAAGCTGATTTTCGTGAAGGAAGGCGCCGCGCTCGAAGAAGCGAAACGCTTGATGAACCGCAGCCGGCTGGAACGCGTGCTGGTGGTCAATGACGAATTCGAACTTCGTGGCCTGATCACCGCCAAGGACATCCAGAAAGCAACCACGCACCCGAACGCATCGCGCGACGAGAACGGCAAGTTGCTCGCCGGCGCTGCCGTCGGTGTGGGCCCGGACAACGACGAGCGCATCGACCTTCTGGTCAAGGCTGGCGTCGATGTCATCGTGGTCGATACCGCGCACGGTCACTCGAAAGGCGTGCTCGACCGCGTCAAGTGGACCAAGCTGAATTACCCGCATGTCGAGGTCGTCGGTGGCAACATCGCCACGTCCGATGGCGCGCGTGCACTGCTCGATCATGGCGCAGATGCGGTCAAGGTCGGCATCGGCCCCGGCTCGATCTGCACCACGCGCATCGTCGCCGGCGTTGGCGTGCCGCAGATTTCCGCCATCGCCAATGTCAGCAAGGTACTGCAGGGCAGCGGCGTTCCTGTTATCGCCGACGGCGGCATCCGCTTCTCCGGCGACATTTCCAAGGCGCTGGCAGCAGGCGCGGATACCGTAATGATGGGCAGCATGTTCGCAGGCACTGATGAAGCGCCAGGCGAAGTGATCCTGTTCCAGGGTCGCAGCTACAAATCGTATCGCGGCATGGGCAGCCTGGGTGCAATGACCGAAGGTTCGGCCGACCGCTATTTCCAGGATTCGTCTTCCGCTTCCGAAAAACTGGTGCCAGAAGGCATCGAAGGCCGCGTGCCGTACAAGGGCAGCATCGTGCCGATTCTGTTCCAACTCACCGGCGGCGTGCGTTCCTCGCTCGGCTACTGCGGCTGCGCCACCATCGCCGAACTGCAGCAGCGGGCGGAATTCGTTGAAATCAGTTCGGCCGGGATGCGTGAATCGCATGTACATGACGTGCAGATCACGAAGGAAGCACCGAACTACCGCGCCGAATGACGCGGTAACCGGCACGGTAGGCGGATTTCTCTAGCTTTTCCAGGCGGGCGACATGGAGCAAGTCAGACAGTCAGAAATGAACATTTCGAGTGTGCCTTCTGCCACCGAGGCAGGATTGATTCCGTTGGATGCACAGCAGGTTCAGCGGATCAGGCGCATCGGCAAACGTCTGCTGCGCGTTGCCAATTGTCTGATTGCGCTAACCGAGGATGCGGACAAACCTGCTGAAGGCGAAAAATCGATGGAGTCGATCGAAGCGCAGTTCTCGAACAGCGTGCCGATCTCCGGCATTCCGGTCTATGTGCCGGATACGCGCTCCGATCGCTTCCTGTCCACGCATCGACAAGTAGTCGGTGCGCCGTACATCCGCTTCTTTGCCTCGTATCCGATACGCAACGCTGAAAATGCGGTCATCGGCAACGTCCGCCTGATCGACTATTCGCCGCGCGTATTGAGCGACGAGGAAAAGCAATCGATGTCCGACATTGCCGTGCTGGTCGAACGTGAATTCCAACTCAGCGCAACCAACGCGTCGCGCATGGAATTGATGAAGAAGAACTGGAACCTGCGGCGCGAATCGATGATCGATCCGCTGGTCGGCACCTGGAACCGCACCGCCATCACGCGCCTGCTGAAGCAGGAAATCGAACAATGCCGGAAAGATGAAAAACCGGTTTCGGTCGTGCTTGCTGACGTGGATGCGTTCAAGAAAATCAATGAAGCGCACGGCCGTGGCGTCGGCGACCTCATCCTGCAAAAACTTGCCAGCCGTCTGCGTTCCTGCATCCGCCCGCATGATACGCTGGGCCGCTATGAAGGTGGCAAGTTCATGATCATTCTGCCAGGCGCTGACCATATAGTCGCAAAGCTGGTGGCGGAACGACTGAACAACGCCATCAGAACCACCCCGGAAAAAGCCGGTGAAACGACGGTTTCGCTCACCATCTGCTCCGGCACTGTATCCAGCGACAAATTCCCCAGCGCCGGCGTCGATGAACTGATTTCGCGCGCCAACGCCGCGTTGTCGTCAGCCCAGAAAATGGGACACAACAGTATCGCCCAGGCGGTTCCGCCTGCTGCCTGAACATTAGCCCTAAACCCGCAAAGCGCACCACCCATGCATGCAAAAATTCTGATTCTCGATTTCGGCTCCCAAGTTACCCAACTGATCGCACGTCGGGTGCGCGAGGCTGGCGTGTTCTCCGAAGTGCATCCGTATGATGTCGGCGACGATTTCATTCGCGAACAGGCAAAAGATGGCAGCCTGCGCGGCATCATCCTCTCGGGCGGCCCCAACAGCGTGACCGAAGGTGATACGCCGCGCGCACCGCAAACTGTATTTGAGCTTGGCGTGCCAGTGCTAGGCATCTGCTACGGCATGCAGACGATGGCGGCGCAACTTGGCGGCAAGGTTGAAAACGGCAAGGTGCGCGAATTCGGTTATGCAGAAATCCGTGCCCGCAGCCATAGCGCGCTGCTTGATGGCATCAACGATTTCGTCACGCCCGAAGGGCACGGCATGCTGAAGGTCTGGATGAGCCACGGCGACAAGGTGGTCGAAATGCCGGCCGGCTTCAAGTTGATGGCCTCGAACGATGCCTGCCCAATCGCCGGCATGGTCGACGACGAGCGCAAATTCTACGCGGTGCAGTTCCACCCGGAAGTTACGCATACAGTACAGGGCAAGGCCATTATCGGCCGCTTCGTGCACGAGATTTGCGGCTGCAAGTCAGACTGGAACATGCCGGATTACGTAGCCGAAGCGATTTCCGCCATCCGTGCGCAGGTCGGTACTGAAGAAGTTATTCTCGGCCTCTCGGGCGGCGTCGATTCCAGTGTGGCGGCAGCGCTGATCCATAAGGCGATTGGCGACCAGCTAACCTGCGTATTCGTCGATCACGGCCTGCTGCGCCTGAATGAAGGCAAGATGGTGATGGACATGTTCGCCAAGAACCTTGGCGTGAAGGTCGTGCATGTCGATGCGACCGCGCAATTCATGGGACATCTGAAAGGCGTGACCGATCCTGAAGAGAAACGCAAGATCATCGGACGAGAATTCGTCGAAGTGTTCCAGCAGCAGGCTGATCAACTGAAGAACGCCAAGTGGCTGGCACAAGGCACGATTTACCCCGACGTGATTGAAAGCGCAGGCAAAGGCAAGAAAGGCCACACGATCAAGAGCCATCACAATGTTGGCGGCCTGCCCGACACAATGAACCTGAAGCTCCTGGAACCGCTGCGCGAACTGTTCAAGGACGAAGTGCGGGAACTGGGCGTGGCGCTCGGTCTGCCGCACGACATGGTGTACCGCCATCCGTTCCCCGGCCCGGGCTTGGGCGTGCGCATTCTGGGCGAAGTGAAGCACGAATACGCGGAACTGCTGCGCCAAGCGGATGCGATTTTCATCGAAGAACTGCGCAATACCTACGTCGAACAGCCAACGGCAGAAGGCAACCAGCGCATCAGCTGGTACGACGCCACCAGCCAGGCGTTCGCCGTATTCCTGCCAGTAAAATCGGTTGGCGTGATGGGCGATGGCCGAAGCTACGATTACGTTGTCGCGCTACGTGCGGTTCAGACGCAGGACTTCATGACCGCGCACTGGGCCCACCTGTCGCACGAACTGCTTGGCCGCGTTTCGAACCGCATCATCAATGAAGTGCGCGGCATCAACCGCGTGGTATACGACATCTCCGGTAAACCGCCTGCGACAATCGAGTGGGAATAAAGCTGCTTCAGGTCGTTTGAGAAACGTTTCATGCCGTATCGTATTCATTGGGAGGAGCATGGCATCCTGCTGGAACGCACCGGCATTGTCACGCTTGAAGACTTTCAGCAAATCACTGCACAAGTGGCGGAGGATGAACGATATGAATCCCTCCGCTATCTGCTGTGCGACACCCGCAATGAAGAGTGCGCGGATGAGGCTTCCTACGATGAACTAAGTGAAATACTGGCGGCCTTCATGTCGCGCCTGTTCATCGAACGCAATTTTGCTGTCGCCGACGTCGTGTCCGGTCAAGCATGGGCGCGACGATCCGAGCATTACGCCGCGCTGGCAGCCCATCCGTTTGCTGTCTTTACCAGCATGGAGGAGGCGCGCAACTGGGTCGACGACTACCTGCGAAAAACCTGGCCAGCGCCAGAAAACAGCCAGCCAGTCGTTGACCAGGAACAAGGTGAATCCGCGACAATGACACTGCGGTGGGAGGATCAGGGCGCGCTGGTCGAAATTCACGGCAAGCTGACGCTCAATGACTTTCGCCAAATACTCAAGCTCGCGAAGCAGGATCCCCGCTACGATCAGGGGCGCTATCTGATTCTCGATTCAACCAATCAGAAACTCGGATGCGCGCTGCACAAAGGGGAAATTGAAGTGCTGGCGTTCATTGCCACAGGAATGCTCGGAGAAAAGAAATTTATCGTAGCCGAAGTGGTCAATCCGGCCGATCATGCCAGCGTAGCGGCGGCAGAATGCTATAACAGAATCGCCTCGCATCCCCATGCCATTTTTACCAACATGGCCGATGCGAGAAGCTGGGTGCAGGCCTATCTGGAAAAGCCATAACCATCCTGAAACAGCAATCAACCTGACTTTTACGTGACATACGCCATCAAGGAAATTTTCTATTCGCTGCAAGGTGAAGGAGCGCGCGCCGGACGACCAGCGGTGTTTTGCCGTTTTGCCGGCTGCAACCTCTGGTCCGGCCGCGAAGCCGACCGCGCCAGTGCCGCCTGCCGCTATTGTGATACCGATTTTGTCGGCACCGACGGAGCGCTGGGAGGAAAATACGCAGATGCGGCAGCCGTGGCTCACGCAATCGACAATCTTTGGCCTGCGAGCTATCCAGCGAACAAGTATGTGGTATTCACCGGCGGCGAACCGCTGCTGCAACTTGATGCTCCGCTGATGGCCGCACTGCACGAACGCGGTTTCGAAATTGCGATTGAAACCAATGGCACCCTGCCTATCCTGGATGGCGTGGACTGGGTGTGCGTCAGCCCGAAAGCTAGCGCCGAACTGGTGGTCACGCAAGGAGACGAACTGAAAGTCGTGCTGCCACAGGATGGCTTGAACCTGACTGCACTGGAATCACTCGATTTTTCCCATTTTTTCGTGCAACCGATGGATAATGGCGAATTGGCCGCGAATACGCGGCTGGCGATTGATTACTGTCTGCAGCATCCGCACTGGAAACTGAGCCTGCAGACGCACAAGTTTTTACAGATTCCGTAGTTTTTGCTTTTCCGTTTTTCATGCTGACGATTACCCGCAAACTCGAATTCGATGCCGGTCACCGGATTCCAGATCATAACAGCCAGTGCCGCAACCTGCACGGGCACCGCTACGCGCTGCACATCACGCTCACCGGCGAGGTGATCGCGCAGGCGGGTCGCCCCGATACTGGCATGATCATGGATTTCTCCGATATCAAGGCGCTGGCTAACGAGCATCTGGTCGAGCGTTGGGATCACGCGTTCCTGGTGTATGAGAAGGATGCGACCGTGCGGCAATTTCTCGACAGCCTGCCGGATCACAAAACCGTGGTCATCGATCGCATTCCGACGGTCGAGAACCTGGCGCAGATTGCGTTCGATACGCTCAAACCTGTGTTTGAGCTCAAGACCGAGTTGAAGCTGGTGAAGGTCACGCTGTATGAAACGCCAAACTGCTGGGCAGAGGTGACCGGTGCCTGAACGGATGTTCATGCGCCAGGCGCTGTCGCAGGCGCACAATGCTTGGGCTCTGGGAGAAGTGCCAGTTGGCGCGCTGGTAGTACGTGAAGGCCAAGTGATTGCGACCGGCTTCAACCAGCCAATCGGCAGCCAGGACCCGACCGCGCACGCCGAAGTGATGGCCTTGCGCGCGGCAGCCAACATTCTTGGCAATTACCGCCTGCCCGGCTGCGAATTGTATGTAACACTGGAGCCGTGCGCGATGTGTGTCGGCGCGATCATGCATGCGCGAATTGCGCGCGTGGTGTTCGGCGCGCCGGACCCGAAAACCGGCGCCTGCGGCAGCGTGCTCAACCTGTTCGAGCAGGAAAAACTGAACCATCACACCAGTGTCACGGGCGGCGTGATGGCGGACGAATGCGGCGCGGTACTGCGTGAATTCTTTGCCGAACGACGTGCCGGCGGGCAGAATCGCTCGCCTTTGCCGCATTTCGAGCAGTGAGAGCAAAAAATAATACTCCGTGCAGTATATTGAAGTTGCCACGGAATATCTGGCCCAAACGATATAAAACCAGACATACCCCTTCCATTTCCGATTATCGAGGCAACAGGCAATGTCCGTACAGGCAAACAGGAAGATAGGCGTCGCCATCGTCGCACCCAGCGGTTTTGCCGTAGATGAAGCTGGCTTTCATCGCGGCGTAGCGGCATTGCAGTCGCAAGGTTGCGAGGTTCACTGCTATTACGATCCGGTGCAAAAACACCAGCGTTTTGGCGGCACCGACGATGCTCGTATCGCGCAGCTATATGCGGCTGCAGAGAATCCTGCGGTGCAAGTCGTGCTGGCGTTGCGCGGCGGTTACGGCCTGTCGCGCCTGCTGCCGAAGCTCGATTTCGCCAGGCTCGCCGCCAGTGGCAAGCTGTTCGTCGGTCACAGCGACTTCACTGCATTTTCGCAGGCGCTGCTGGCGCAGACCGGCAGCATCAGCTTTTCCGGGCCAATGCTGTGCGATGATTTTTCCCGCGCCGATCCCAGCGAATATACGCAGCAGGATTTCTGGCGCTGCATCACATCAGGCACGCATACCATTGGCTGGGAAACCACCGGCAATCCGCAGATCAGCGTTTCTGGAAAACTATGGGGCGGCAATCTGTCGATGTTGGCCAGCCTGATCGGTACGCCGTGGCTGCCGCAGCTCGACGGCGGCATCCTGTTCGTCGAAGATATCAATGAACATCCGTACCGCATTGAACGGCTGCTGCTGCAACTGCTGCATGCTGGCGTGCTGTCACGGCAAAAGGCCCTGATTCTGGGCGATTTTTCCGGCTACCGACGGGGGGATAACGACAACGGCTACGATTTCAATGCCATGCTCGGCTGGCTGCGCAAACATCTGCCGCTGCCTATCATCACCTGCCTGCCTTTCGGCCATATCCGCGACAAGGTTACGCTGCCCGTCGGCTGCGATGCTCAACTGGAGTTGTTCGAAAACAAGGCGCTACTAGGCTGCTTGCACTACCCTTGCCTGACGCGCTAGAACCGCATCATTCTGCGGCACCAGGTGGCAAGCCTGCGCGCTCTTCCAGCGCAAACGCGCCTTTACGCTCAAGCCAGATCATGCCGCAAATGCAGCCCGCAAGAATCGCGCCCATGCCAACCAACCAGATGAAATACCACATGCAGTTCTCCTAGTACGCGGTGTGTTCGTTGTTTTCGATGTGCGCTTCATCGATTCTGCCGCGCATCACCCGATATACCCAGCCGGTGTAGAAAATCACGATTGGCAGCATGATCACCACCACCCAAAACATGATGCCTAGGCTCTTGTGGCTAGCGACCGCATCCCACAGCGTCAGGCTGCTGTTTTCTGCCAGCGACGACGGCATCACGAACGGAAACAGCGACAGGCCGGCGGTCAGAATGATCATCGCCACCGACAGGCCGCTCGCCAGGAAAGCCTGCATCCCCTGCCGCCGCATCGAGAACATCACGCACAATCCAGCGCCCAACACCGCCAGTACAGGCAGCAGCCACATCAGCGGCCAGCGGGCGTAATTATCCAGCCATGCGCCTCGCGCGCGAATCACTTCCTTGACGATAGGCATGAATGAAACATTCGGGTCCGGCATCGAGACGATGCGGTAGCCTTCGATACCAAACGCAACCGCAAAACCGCCGGCGATGAAGGATACGATAGTCACCGCAGCCGCAATCGGCGCGATCTGGCGCGCACGCTCCGATACTGCGCCGCCTGTTTTCACCTGCATGAAAGCAGCGCCATGCATCGCCAGCATCGCCACGCTGACGACGCCACACAGCAAACCGAACGGATTAAGCAAGCCGAAAAAATTGCCGTCGTAGGAAAGACGCATCGAGTCGTCGTAGAAAAACGGTACGCCAAGGAACAGATTGCCAAAGGCAACGCCAAAAATTAGCGGCGGCACGAATCCGCCAATAAACAGGCCCCAATCCCAGGCGCTGCGCCAGCGCGGATCGGCCACCTTGCTGCGGTAATCAAATCCGACCGGGCGAAAGAATAATGCAAACAGTAGCACCATCAGCGCGATATAAAAACCGGAAAACGCTGCCGCATACACCAGCGGCCAGGCAGCGAACAACGCGCCACCAGCGGTGATGAACCACACCTGGTTGCCTTCCCATGTCGGCCCGATTGAATTGAGCATGATGCGGCGTTCGGTATCGTTGGTGCCGATAAATGGCAACAGCATGCCGACGCCGAAATCGAAACCATCCATCAGCGCAAAGCCGATCAGCAGCACGCCGACGAACAGCCACCAGATCACTTTCAGGGTTGCGTAGTCAAACATGACGGCTCCTTCATTTCAAACCGGCCGAATGGTCGGATTGCGCCAGCGTTTCCCAGTGGTACTTGCCAGTATGCAGGCTGCTGGGACCGAGTTTCGTGTACTTCACCATCAGGAACAGTTCGACTGCCAGCAGCGCGGTATAAAAACCGAGAAAACCGGCCAAGCTGAAATACAGGCTGGATGGTTGCAAAGTCGAAGCCGACAGGTAGGTTGGCAGGATGCCGACGATGGTCCACGGCTGGCGGCCGTATTCGGCCACAAACCAACCAAGCTCGGCGGCAATCCAAGGCAGCGGAATGCTCAACAGCGCCACATGCAGGAACCAGCGCTGTTGCAGCACCTGCTTGCGGTAAAGGAAGAACAGCGCCAGCGAGAAAGTGCCGAGGAACATGAAGCCCAGCCCGACCATGATGCGGAACGACCAGAACAGCGGCCACACCTTGGGCACCGTGTCGTTTACCGCCTGCCTGATCTGTTCCGGCGTGGCGTCAATCACACTTGGCGCATATTTCTTCAACAGCAGACCATGGCCGAGATCGTCCTTTACCCGGTTGAATTCGGCCAGCGCCTCGGGCGATTTGTCGCCGGCTTTCAATCGCGTCAGCGCCGCATAGGCGACCATGCCGTTCCTGATCCGCGCTTCGGTTTCCTTCTTCAGATCCTTGATGCCGGTAATCTGCTGGGTGGTCGAGCGGGTCGAAATCAGCCCGAGCACATATGGAATCTTCACTTGGAAATGCGTTTTTTCCGCTTCGTTGTCCGGCCAGCCGAAAATCGCTAAGCCAGCAGGCGCTGGCTCGGTTTCCCATTCTGATTCGATCACCGCCAGCTTGGCCTTGTTGTATTTTGCCGTTACAACGCCGGATTCATCCCCCAGTACGACCACGCCAACCGTGCCAGCCAGCCCGAACGCAGCCGCAATCGCGAACGAACGCAGCGCGAACGCCGTGTCACGCCCCTTGAGAAGATAGTAGGCCGAAATGCCCAGCACGAACATTGCGCCGGTAACGTAACTCGCGGCAACGGTATGCAGGAACTTCACCTGCCCGACCGGATTCAGAAACACTTGCCACAAGTCGACCAGTTCCATCCGCATGGTCTCGAAATTGAATGCAGCGCCCACCGGATAACTCATCCAGCCATTGGCGATCAAAATCCACAGCGCGGACAGGCTCGAACCCAGCGCCACCAGAAAAGTCACCAGCAGATGCTGTTTTTTCGATAGCCGCGGCCAGCCGAAAAAGAACAGGCCGACAAAAGTCGATTCGAGGAAGAACGCCATCATCCCTTCGATCGCCAGCGGCGCGCCAAAAATATCGCCGACATAATGCGAGTAATACGACCAGTTGGTGCCGAACTGGAATTCGAGCGTGATGCCGGTGGTCACCCCCATCGCAAAATTAATGCCGAACAGCTTGCCCCAGAACTGCGTCATGTCGCGATAAACCTCGTTATCGGTTCTGACGTAAATCGCTTCCATGATGACCATCATCCACGCCAGACCGATCGTCAGCGGCACGAACAGGAAGTGATACATCGCCGTGGCAGCGAATTGCAGCCGCGACAGGTTGACGACTTCTTCAATCGGCGCCATGAGGTTCCTCCGTTTTGACTGCGGATGGCGGGTGACTAACCTTGCGCGCACCTGCCTCACTGTCGCGGGCACGAGTATCGGAAAAAAAATGCTGTTCGACCTGCTGCGCCGGAACAACCATCTTTTTCGCCTGCGGATTTGCGAAAAATGCCTGGCGCAGCGCAAAAATGACCGCAACCTTGACCGCCAGCACCAATGCAATCTCCAGTGCCAGCGGCATTCCGGTGAATCGCCCCTTGCTTGAATTCAACAGCTTCAGCATTGCACCTCCCTTGCTGCAGTCAGAACTGCTTCCAGTATTAACAGGGATTATAGGCGTGCGCAAGAGAAAACCGGCTTGATGCACCGTAAAGCAAAACTGTTGCCACCAGCGATAGAGGTGCCGTGAAAGATGGTGGATGCCGGAATGAGTCAAATTCACGACATGCCAAACGGCTTCTTGATGCAAAACAGAAAAGACAAGATCAGCACGCAAAAAACCACAAAAAGCAGTGTTTTATTGATATAGCGCTTCTTTTCTGCAAAAACGCCTGCCAGGCGTCGCCAGCAAATGCTACATTTGCTTATCCGTAATTTCCCTTGCGTCAGGCAAGTTCAGGAGACCAGCAAGAAACATTTGTTGATATTTCCCCATTTTCCCGGTGTCGTTCCCATTCATGGAGGGTTCGCGCATGTCCGTTTCAGACAGGTTCTTTTCTCTTGTTCCCGACAGGCAGTGTGGCAGTTGCATGGTGTGTTGCGAATATTTGTATATCAATTCACCGACCCTGAAAAAGCCAGCGGACGTATTGTGCAGCAATTGTGTAATCAATCAGGGATGCAGCATCTATGAAACCAGACCAAGCGTCTGCCGTACCTGGCATTGCCTGTGGCGGCGCGACGCGGCGATTCCGGAAGCGCTGCGACCGGATAAATCAGGAGTGCTATTTTCGCTCAAAGTTTGCGACGAACCAAGATACCTGTTTGAAAATGCCTACATTGTCTGCATGGCAATGAAAACGCCGACGGATTTCGATACGCCACAGGTGGCGGCCACGCTCGACCGCTACATTGCCGAAGGCGTGCTGCCGGTTTGGCTCAGTCACGGCGGCGGCAAAACCCTTGCCTGGCCTGATGCACCACTGGCCAACGCCATTTTGAGCCCCAAAACGGCGCAATCGGAGCAACTGGCAAACGAAGGCCAAATCTGGCTGGAACGCTATGAAGCGATGCTAGAACCCCTGCAGGCGAAAAACGCGCGCTTCAATCACCACCACGGTGCTGCCTAACAACATAATCGCCGCCTGACGACAACCCGTTGCAACCACTGCTACGGTTGGGCTTGCCGCCGCGATTGTTGCACTCCCTCTCAACAGAAACATTTGGGGTATATAGCCAAAAATATGTTCTAGGCCATATTTTTCGTAGTGATTTTAAAATACTGGCTGGAGTATATTTTTCAGCCTTACTGACCGAAAAGTCATTTTAGTCAGTAATTTTTGGCGGCTGCCTCACTACCGCGCGATGCGCCCCATTTTTCCTCCCGCTTGCACCATGTCCGCAATTTGCCGCTCGAATGCGGCAAAGCGTCGCGCCAGTTTCGCCATCTCGGCTTGTTTTTCTTCATCCGTCAGGAACGAATGGCGAATCGTGGCGTAGACCGCATTTTTCAGTTGCGCATAGCTCGGCCGGTAACGGCTGGCAAACAGCAGGTATTCACGGCTCAGGCTGTTACGCGACACGCCGGTGTCGTCGCTAGTAATGACGAACGGCACCCGCTGCTGGCGATATAGCGGCAGCGGATGCGCATCGCCTTGCAGGCCCAGGATGAAGGCATTGCTGCTCAGGTTGATTTCAACCGGAATCCCTCGCTCGCGCATCAACCGCAGCGTGTCCGGCGCAGCGGTTTCATGCGCAATATCCGCGCCATGACCGATGCGATCCGCGCCCGCTATCAGCAGCGCGTCGCGCACGTGATGCCGCAACCCTTCCGGCGGCACCATACCCAGTGCCAGTTCGCCAGCATGCAGCGACAGCTTTACTTTCGGGTATTGCCGCTTGAGGAAACGAAACATTTTCATGTGCAGCACGTAATCGCGCATCGCCATCGGCGAGTTTTCCGCGCCGACGATGTTCACGCCCACGATCCGGCTGCTTGCTTGCGCAGCAGCGAACGCTGCAGCCATGCCGGCAAACACCCGCGCCGGTTGGTCGCCACGGAAAACGAAGGCATGAAAGCGCAGCTTGAAACGGTCGTCGTCGATGCCGGCTGCAGCCTGATTTGCCATCTGCACATAGCGGCGGATGGCAGCCTGCGCCTGTGGATCATTCGCGATAAAGGCAGCATAAGCAGACAGCTCCTCGTCAGTCTGCGCGTCACTCGCAGCAGGATCGAGCGCATTGATTTTTGCCGCCAGCAGCGGATTCTCCACCACAGGTGCCATCGCAAACACCGATTCAAGGTATTGCACGTTCTCAGCCAGCGCGCGCTGCTTCAGTATTTGCAGGCCGGCAGGCGATGAAAAGTCCAGCAACGGAATGAAATACTGAAAGGTGTTGAAGAAATGCTGATCCGGCGGCAGTTGCCGGTGGACATGGTTGCCGTAATCCTTCACTGACCAGCGCTGCAGCAGTTGCTGATGGAAAACGCTGTCGCTTCGCGCCGTTACCGCATCCAGGCAAATCCGCCGCGCCGCTTCGGGCAAATCCTGCGGCTTCATCTCGATGCGGAATTTCTCTGCCTTCAGCACAGCATTATTCTCGCGGTAAATGCACCCATTCTGCTGCTCAACCCAGTCGAGGTAATTTTCGGCATACAGCGAACCGTCATAATGGTGATGCAAATCGGCACCCTTGGGCAACAGGGTCGTGAACAGTTCAAGCTCGGCCAGCCTGGGCGATGGCGCTGAAATCAGCGAGTGGTAATAACGGCTGGTGACGACGGCATCGCGTCCTGGGTTCGCATTGACCGAGGTCGCGGCAACAAAAAATAGGCTGAACGCAATCAGCAGCGAAGGGATGTTCATGGACTTGGCTGGCAAAGGAATGGTGCCGGTAGATGTGGCAAACGCACGCAGTAAAACCGATCCGGAGCAATCGCGCAAGCTTTCAGGCGGCAGCAGACATGGCTTCCAGTCCCAGATCCAGCACGCCAATTATGTGCTGCAAGGCATTTTTGTCGCGCACATCGATTTCGTCCGCATGCAGTGCCAGATAACGCGCAATATCGCGCAAACGCCATTCGAATTCCTTGGAGGCAACTGCCGCCTCAAACAGGATTTCGGTATTGTTCGCCTCCAGCAGTTTCGCATTGGCTCCGATGCAGGCATACAGCCCCGTACTCCTGAAGGCTCGCCGAATGATGACTATCTGGTTCATCGAACGTAGCAAAATATCCTTGGCACGTGCCGTTTTCAGTTCAGAGCCGTCAAGCAGTTTTTGCGTTTCAATGATGGCCGATGCAATTCGCGCATCGATGCGTTGCACCATATCATGCGCTCGCTCTGCCGGAATGGATTCGATATTCCTGCGTCCCGATGCACCTGTTGCACGCAAAGTGCTAGAAATAGCCGACACCAATTCACCGCTATGCTCGCCAGGCACAACCTTCAGCGCCAGTTCAGCCCGCTCGAGCGGTCGATCCTCATCGGTCAGAACACCCGACACCATCTCCGCCACCGATACAACCTGGCCGACAAGGCTGATGTTTTTTCCTGAAAGCTGGCGCGGATAGCCTGCACCGTCAAACCGCTCGTGATGTTCGGCAACCGCCTGCGCCACGCCAGGCGGAAAATTATCCAGTTGCCTGATAAGCAATTGTCCAACTCTCGGATGAACGACGATATGACGCCATTCATGCGGCAGCAAGTGCCGCGTCTTATCAAGATACATCGGATCGATATACAGTTCACCGATATCGTGAAACAGCCCAGCAAGTGCCGCGCACATCTGCTCGTTTTCACCAAGTCCGATTTGCTTGGCCAGACAGATCGACACCAGACTGACCATGACACTATGCGCTGACGCCGTATTGCCCCCCCGTTCCGCGATGGTCAGCATGGTACGCATTGCACTGCCAAAATGCGCACCTGACAAAACACTGAAAGGACACCCACCACCACCGGAACCGGCCACATGCAGCAAACGCGCTACCGGTTCAATTCTCTCCGAAATCTGCCTAGCTTCCGAAACGACTGTGCCAACATCAATTCCGCCCTGTACGGCAATGCTTGCCTCAAGCGGCTTGTTGAGCTTGTGCAGCGCGAGTTTTTCCTGCACATCACGAGATATCTTCGCCCCTTTCGAAATCAGCTTCATCTTGTGGGCGCTGAAGATATCTTCAATGGCCAAGACCTCGGCCGTTTCAGCCAGATCCATAACCTTTTCCAGATAATTCCGGTTAACGGAACCTACCACGTTTTCCTCAGGCATAAGGCGCATAAAAAAGTTGAGGCTTGTATGTTATTCATTCCGCTGGCATTTCCTTCTGCCAGCAAATCTCGGCCACCAAATTTCACGCTGCATTTTGAAACATTTACACCTAACAAAGCCTGCACAAATGTTCCCAAAATAAACACTATGTGATTTCATGGCTTGAATCCAGCAAATAATTCAATCAGTTGCAAAAATGTCACACAGACCACAAAACGAGCCGGATTAACAAACAAAGAAGCAAAAATGGCTGAGTTTCAACAACAAAGATAGCTTAAATAAACGACAAACCCGTGACTTGTTTGCAGCACAACCTCACACTCGCTGGGTTTAGTCGCGCTCCACCCGATTGCGGCCGCCTTCCTTCGCCCGGTACAGTGCCGTGTCTGCGCGCGCCAGCGCCACATCAATGGTGACATCGGCGTCGCTCACCGCCGTCACGCCAAAGCTGGCGGTATAGGAGATGTCAGCCTGCTCAAGCACGACGGATGAATTCGCCACCGTTTCGCGCAAGCGTTCGGCAAACAGCAAGGCCTGCTCCAGCGTCGTTTCCGGCAACAGAACCGCAAATTCTTCGCCTCCTATCCGGCCGCAATAATCGCTGCGCCGTAGCGTTTTAGACACCATTCCAGTCAGATGCCGTAAAACCAGATCTCCGATCGCATGACCATAAGTATCGTTAATGCGCTTGAAATGATCGATGTCAAACATAATCAATGCCGCGCCGCCTGCCTTGCCGCGCTTGATGCGCGCCAGCTCTGCTTCCGAACGCTCGAAAAAACCGCGACGGTTAGGCAGTTTTGTCAGCATGTCGGTGCTGGCCTGGAAGCGCAACTCTTCCTCCAGCCGCTTGCGTTCGGAAATATCCTGCTTGATGCCGACAAAATGATGAATGCGCCCCTTGGGATCCTTGACTGGTGCAATGACCAATTCCTCTTCAATCAGACAACCATCCTTGCGGCGGTTGACGATTTCCCCGCGCCACGGCTTGCCTGTCAGTAATGTTTGCCACATCTGTTCAAAAAACGCATCATCATGCATACCCGATTTCAGCAGCGCCGGGGTTTTCCCGATGACTTCGTCTGCGCTGTAACCGGTCAGCACGCAAAATGCCGGATTGACCCATTCGATGTTCGCATCCACGTCGGTAATAACTACCGAATTTGCGCTGGCTTCGAGCGCAGCCACCAGTAGCTGTTGGCGCGCGGCCGCTTCCTGCCGCTCGGTGATGTCAATAAAGCTGACGACCACGCCTGTCAGTTGGCCGCTTTCGCGAATTGGCGTCACGATGACCGAAACCGGAAACCCGAAGCCATCCTTGCGCCAGAACCAGTCCTCGAACTGCCGCATTTGGCCATCCTCTATGCTCATGTGAACCTGACAGTCGCCAACTGGAAAAATGCTGCCATCGCGGTGGCGTGAATGCGTCAGTGCATGCAGGCTGCTGCCCAATGCTTCCTCCTCGTCCAGGCCAAACATTTCAATTGCCTTGGCGTTCATGAACGTGGTGCAGCCACGCAAATCCAGGCCGACAATACCTTCACCAAGCGCCGCCAGCACCTGGCGATGCAACATCGAATCGCGTGCAAATCTGTTTTCCAGTTCCTTGCGTTCGGTGATGTCAGTTACGAAACCGTGCCACAAAATGCTGCCGTCCGCCTGTAGTTCAGGCCAGGCATTGGCTTCGCGCCAATAGGTTTTGCCATCCGCCAGAATGACCCGATATTCCCCCTTCCACGCCTGCATGGTCTGCGCAGACTGGCGTATCCGCTGATGAAAGGCAGCAACGTCATCCGGATGAAGCAGGCGGTGCATGTTTTCCGCATCTTTATTCAATGCATTAGGCGTAACGCCAAACAGCTTTATCGCCCCCTCACTGACATAAGGGTAATGCGATGTGCCGTCAGCTCGCAGGCGGAACTGGTAAATCATGCCCGGTACCTGTCTTGAAAGTTGCCGCAGACGGTTGTCCCCTTCTTCTGCGACAACCTTCATTTCGTGCAAGCGCCGGTTGGTACTCATCAAAAGCAGCAGCAGCAACAGGATCAGAATCACCAGAAGACTGCCAATGACGACCGACATCCGGTATTTTTGCCAGATGTCGCCAATAGTGAATACTGGCGGCGCCTCGAAAGGCGGCTGGCGCAATGCACGCAGCAACTCCACCACAGGCTGGTAATCCATCGGCACGATAAAACCGTGGATGCCTATCTTCTGCGCAATAGCGCCTTCATGCGGCAGCTTGAACAATGCAGCCGCAATGGCGCTGGTCATTTTTTCGCTAACGTGCGGCAAAGCCGCAATCGGCCATTCCGGATACAGCCGGGTTGATACCGCATACGGAAAACCGAACGCCTGCTGGCGGTTGATGATGCGCAACTGGTCTTGTCTGAGCTTGCCTTCCTTGTGCAATTCTTCGATCAGCCCGCTACGCACGAAGGCAGCATCGGCCGTACCGCCCAGCAACTCGTCGATCGCATTGTCGTGCGGCATGCCAGTTTCGATCAGCCTGTCCCTTGCTGGCAATGGAATGCCTGCCAGATACAGTTCATGCGCCGCTATCAGGTAGCCACCAAACGACTTGCTGCTGGCTGTCGCTATCCGCTTGCCGTCCAGATCGGACAACTGCCGCAAATCCTCGCGAGAGGACAGCACCGCAATCACGCCACCGAAAGAACGTAGCGGTATCTGGTTTTCAATATTGACCAGGGTCGCGACCGGCGACGTCAATCCGTTGCGCTTGCTCATCAAAATGTAATGCGCCGGATTGGTCAGCACAATATCAACCTGCTGCTTCACAACCGCTTCTTCCATTTCAGGGAAATTCAGCACACGCAGATGAAAGCGCGTACCGGGAATGGCATGGGTCAAATAATCGGCCAGCGGGCGCCACTGTGTTTCGATGACGGGTTTGGGACGATAGGCAAGCACGCCCAGCGTAATATCGCCAGGCTCACCGGCCGCTAGCGCAGCATGCGATATCGTCGCAAGCAGCATACCAAGCAGCATCAAGCGATTGATTATTCGTTTCACCATCCTGAGCAATGATGTTCACAGCGCAACTGCGCCGACATGTCATTCAGCTTACATAGCTTTGTTACGCATTGTCGTAAAAACAGCAGAAGTGTTGCGCAACTTCAACAATGAATACCTGCAAATGGATTTTGTTTCCATAGGACAATTCCGCGTACAGCATTTACGGCGTGGCTTTTTTGCGGTAATTTTGATGGTGCGCCGCGCCCTGCCTAAGAGCCGCCTTTTCAACTTCGCGAACATCCTGGATTACTACAATGACCCATTTTGTCTGGACCAACAACCTGAATACGGGTCAACCCTTCATCGACGAAGACCATCGCAAGCTGGTGTCGATGATCAACACTTTCCATGAATTTATCGAGCAGGGAAAAGGCCGCGACGTCACAGGCAAGGTGCTCGACAACCTGATCACCTACTACAACGTGCATTTCGCGCGCGAAGAAATGGAAATGCAGCGCATCAGCTATCCGCTGCTGGAAGAGCACAAGCAGGAACACGCCGGCTTCATCGAGGAAGTGACGATGCTGAAAAAGAATTTCGACAGCGGCGCCACCGTCAATCCGGTTAATGTGGCACATTTGCTGAACGACTGGTTGCGCAACCATATCGTGAAGGTCGACACCAAACTGGCGGCCGCGCTCAAGGCGGCGAAGTAAAGGCTGCGCCCCCGGCGCTATCCCACCGATTCCACGCCCCGGTTCGCCAGCGCATCAGCGCGCTCGTTGCCCTCATGGCCGGCATGGCCACGCACCCAGCGCCAATCGACCGCATGTCGCGCCTGCGCTTCATCCAGCGCCTGCCACAAATCGGCATTCTTCACTGGCGACTTCGATGCTGTTTTCCAGCCGCGCGCTTTCCAGCCATGAATCCACTCGGTAATCCCTTTTTGCACATACTGGCTATCGGTATGCAGGATCACCTCGCACGGCCGCCGCAATGCGTTCAATGCCTCGATCACCGCGGTCAGCTCCATCCGGTTATTGGTCGTTTCCGCTTCGCCGCCAAACAATTCCTTTTCATGTCCGCCCGAAACCAGCAGCGCGCCCCAGCCGCCCACACCGGGATTGCCCTTGCACGCGCCATCGGTAAAAATTTCAACCCTGTCCATCAATTTTCTGCCCGTTCTTGCTGGCAACCGGAATATTGATCACCTGCGGTTTTTTTCTGAATTTCACCGGCCCTACCATCGTCATCCCGCGCACGCGCTTGGCTGCCTGCAGGATATACACGCCGCCGAGCGACGGCCACCAGCGATTGCCTGCCTTTTCCATGAACGCGTAACGCCGGATTGAACTTTCGGTCATGCGCGGCGGAATATAGCAGCCAAAATGGCCGCGGTTGATTTCCAGGCTCAGCAGCTTCAGCCAGTCCTTGATGCGGCGCAGGCCGATCAAGTCGCCACCTGAAGGCAGGAACGAGCCGCCGGTCAAACGGCTGGTCATCCGCCGCAAGCCCCACAGACTGGCCGGGTTGAAACCACAGATGATGACTTGCCCTTCGGGAATCAGCACCCGAGCGACTTCGCGCAACACCTGGTGCGGCTCGGCCGCAAACTCCAGCACATGTGGCAGCACCACCAGATCGAGGCTTTCGGAGGCGAACGGCAAATCGCAGAATTCGTGCAGCAAATCTGGCTTGCGGCCGCCATTTGCCGATTGGCGGCTGGGTTCTTCCGACAACCAACGATGCTGCATTCTGTTGGCTCGCAGAGCATCAACCTGCGGCAGACCGACCTGCAAGGCATTGAAGCCGAAAATGTCGGCCGTCAGCGCATCCAGCCGTTCCTGTTCCCATAAACGGACATAGTTGCCGAGCGGAGTTCCCATCCAATCGCCCAAGGTCGCTATAATTGGCGTTTTTGATGACCGGTGTTGTTCCATGTCTTCCGTTAAACCACTTTCCGTTCTGGCCGTTCCGATTCTGTCGGACAACTATGTGTGGCTAATCC
>Ga0316613_10000983_pt1 | contig 20329 bp, 12 predicted proteins | sample OWC_soil_day10_C_2_FD_207647 | JGI IMG/M metagenome (GOLD analysis project Ga0316613, IMG submission 207647) | Wetland soil microbial communities from Old Woman Creek delta, Ohio, United States - OWC_soil_day10_CT_b | ecosystem: Environmental > Terrestrial > Soil > Wetlands | place: USA: Ohio...
TGATGGTTTCGCGCGTCTCGATGGTCGAGCGGCTTATGAATTTGAAGTCGCAGGATACATCGTGGAATACGACATCGCGGTAGTTCGGATGAATGCCTTCTTTCATTTTTCTTGCCCTTAAATGTGTGAGGTAGCCAATCAGCACTTCGGCGGTCCATCTGCTTCCTGACCCGATTGCCGACCACTTTCCCGATTGTGAAACAGTTTAATCTGAAATTATGCCATGAAAAGAAGGATTTGCATCATCTTTACAAAGATTTGTATGCTTCCCGGTTCTTCCTCGATGCCGGATGCACGGACACGGCAGCCCCGCCTGATGGCTAGCGGTAGTAGAGAGAGTGGCTGGCGTCGTTGATCTGGCGCCGCAGGGCGCGCCGTTCCTCGGCCGACATCTTCGCATTGCCGCGACTGGCGGATTCAGGGGATGCCGATGAATTATAGTTCTTGTTCTGATTGCGTATTTCCTGCCGTCGCATTTCCTGGGATTGCTTGTTGTGTTGCCGATTATCCACGTCGTGGCGTGCCCAGGCAGGATCGGCAAATGAGGATTCCATCCCGGCAAACAGGAACAGTGCAATCAGAATCTTTCGATTTGTATTCATCGTATACGTTTCAAAAGCAATGCCGGAAAGAATTTCTCACGCTTGTCTGCAAAAATGCGTTATGGTTGATTGCGAGAGAGTGTAATCGGACATAGGTGCCGAGTGCGTGTTGCAACGTAAAGTCTGTAACCGTTTGTAATGGCTGGCATTAAGCGGATTCTACCGTACCCGATCTGTTGTTACCATAATAAAACATTTTGTCGCAACAAGGATGTGGTTCCATGCAAGGTCGAGTCCGGTATGCCTTGCCGTGTGGAAAAATAGAGTAATCTATGCCGTATAAAACCCAAACGGGGCGGTGTAAGGGGCTAAGACGATATTCTCTCGTTGTGTATTATTTCCTTTCAGCACAGGTTATTTATGGAACCATTGATGAATTCAGCACATTCTTCGGCCGGGAATGCCAGCCAGACAAAAATTCTGGTGGTCGACGATGACGTCCGACTGAGGGACTTGCTTCGGCGCTACTTGACGGAACAGGGGTTCAGTGTGGTTACCGCTGAAAGTGCGCAAGCCATGAACAAGCTCTGGGTAAGGGAACGCTTCGATCTTCTCGTGCTCGACCTGATGCTTCCCGGCGAGGACGGCCTGTCCATCTGCCGCCGGTTGCGAGGCGGCGGCGACAGGACGCCGATCATCATGCTCACTGCCAAAGGGGAAGATACCGACCGGATCATCGGACTCGAAATGGGAGCGGATGATTATCTGCCGAAGCCGTTCAACCCGCGCGAACTGGTCGCCCGCATCGCGGCAGTGCTGCGGCGGCGCGGCCCTGATGAAGTGCCCGGCTCGCCTTCCGAGACGCCGCAGACGTTCACGTTCGGCGACTTCGTGCTCGACCTCGGCACCCGCACGCTCAAGAAGAGTGGCGAGCTCGTACCTCTGACAACGGGCGAATTCTCTGTCCTCAAGGTTTTTGCGCGGCACGCGCGGCAGCCTTTGTCGAGGGAGAAACTGATGGGGTTGGCGCGAGGGCGCGAATACGAGGTGTTTGACCGCAGCCTGGACGTGCAGATCTCGCGTTTGCGCAAGCTGATCGAGCCCGACCCGGCCAACCCCTTGTATATCCAAACCGTATGGGGACTTGGTTACGTTTTCATTCCGGAAGGACAGCGGCGCTGATTCCGCTCTTTCTGCCCCGACTGCCGGAAGCGAGGAAATCGTTTTCGGCTTTCCTGTGCATCCGTCATTCGTGAATATGTATTCGTCATTGCCCTCCAGTCCGCCCTGGTATAAAAGCGGATTGTTCTGGCGAACGTTCTTCCTGCTCAGTTTTCTTCTGGCTACCAGCATGGCGGCATGGGTAGCCAGTTTCCGCTTTGTCGAGCGCGGCCCGGTGGCGAAACAGTTTGCCGCTCAATTGATATCCGTGGTCACGATCACGCGCGCCGCGCTGACTCACTCTGCGCCGGACCTGAGGCGCGAATTGCTGTTCGACCTGGCCAGCAACGAAGGCATCCGCATCTACCCACTGGAAGCGACTGACAAGATCGAGCCGCCGCTCGACAGCGAGCTGATGCCCAAGCTGCAACAGAGCGTAAGGGAAAGACTCGGCCAAGATACCAAGTTTGCCAGCAGGGTCAACGATATTCCCGGTTTCTGGATCAGCTTCAAGATCGAGGATGATGACGAGTACTGGCTGATGCTGGAACGCAACCGCTTCGAACGCGTGACAGGTATCCAGTGGTTCGGATGGGCGGCGATGGTGCTGGTCATGTCGCTGCTGGGCGCGGCGTTCATCACTCGGCTGATCAACCAGCCGCTGGCTCGCCTGGCGTTTGCCGCCCGGTCGATGGCAAAAGGGAAGATGCCGCATCCGCTTCCCGAAACGGGCCCCGCCGAGATCAGGGAAGCGAATGGCAGCTTCAACCAGATGGTGCGGGATCTGGAACGACTGGAAACCGACCGTGCCCTCATTCTGGCCGGGATCTCGCACGACCTGCGCACGCCGATGACGCGCATGCAACTGGAAATCGAGATGGCGAACCTGAACGATGACGAGCGGACCGGTATGCAGTCGGACATTCGCCAGATGGATGCGATCATCGCCCAGTTTCTCGACTACGCGAAGCCGAGCGACAAGGCCGACTTCACCTCCATCGATCTGACGACGCTGGTGGCCGATACGGCGAAGGAAGCGGCGCGCGCGCCCACCGTGAAGATTTCAACGCGTCTGGATGAGAACGTTCGGGTCATGGGCAATGCGACCGATCTGCAGCGGGTTGTCAGCAATCTTATCGAAAATGCCCGGCGCTATGGCAAGAAAGAGGGCAGCAATGCTGCGGAGATCGAAGTCAGCTGCCGCCGCAGAAAAGACTACGCAGTCATCCGGATCGCCGACCACGGACCCGGCGTTCCCGAGGCAGACCAGGAGAAAATGTTGCATCCGTTCACACGGCTCGATTCCGCGCGCGGTCAGGCCAACGGCGCCGGTCTCGGCCTTGCCATCGTGAACCGCGTGGTCAAGCGCCATGGCGGAAAGCTGAAGCTGAACAATCGGGATACGGGTGGCTTTGTCGTTTCGTTCGCCTTGCCGCTTGCGTCCAAGTAAGGTTCCGGGCGCCTGCCGGTCGTTGCGTATCTGCATGGCGGCGATTTTCGCCGCATAAACAGCTACGGTATATTCCGCTTTTCGGCGATTGGCATTGCCGCACGGTATAATGACATGTTTACCAGTCTGCATTCATTTATACACGCCATGCTGATTCTGTCGGGTTCCAACGCCCTGTCTGTTTTCCGCGCCCAGCGCCTTCTCGCTGCCCTGCAATCCGTCGATTCCGCCGTCAGCGGAGTGAGCGGCCAGTTCCTGCATTTCATCGATACGACATCGGTACTATCGTCCGATGACACCGCCAAGCTCCAGGCGCTGCTCACGTATGGCGATCCGTTCGCCGAAGCCTTGCCGGGAACCGAGTTCGTGGTCGTCCCCCGCTTTGGCACGATTTCACCGTGGGCATCGAAGGCCACCGATATTGCGCACAACTGCGGCCTGGGACACGTACATCGTATCGAACGGGGCATCCTGTACCGGATCCAGTGCAATGGCTCGGCGAGCCTTTCAGAGAAAGGCTACCAGGCGCTTGCCTCGCTGCTGCACGACCGCATGACTGAATCGGTGCTGCGCAAACCCGCCGATGCATCCGGCCTGTTCCAGGAACTGGATGCGAAGCCGCTCGAATCGATCGACGTGCTGGCGGGAGGCCGGAATGCGCTCAACAGGGCGAACGCCGAACTTGGCCTGGCCCTCTCCGAGGATGAGATCGATTACCTGCTGGAAGCATTTACCAGGGCGAAACGCAACCCGACCGACGTCGAGCTGATGATGTTCGCACAGGCCAACAGCGAGCATTGCCGCCACAAGATATTCAATGCCGACTGGACCATCGACGGCGAAGACAAGGACATGTCCCTGTTTGCCATGATCCGGAATACGCACCAGCTGCACCCGCAAGGCACAGTCGTCGCCTATAGCGACAACTCGTCCATCATCGAAGGTGCGCAGATACCTCGCTTCTATGCGCGGGGAGAGGGGCAAGGCAACGTCTACGCGCCTTCCGACGAGCTGACGCACATCCTGATGAAGGTCGAGACCCACAACCATCCGACCGCCATCTCGCCGTTCCCGGGCGCGTCGACCGGAGCGGGCGGTGAAATCCGCGACGAAGGCGCGACTGGACGCGGTGCAAAGCCCAAGGCGGGCCTGACCGGTTTCACGGTCTCCAACCTGATGCTGCCTGAGGCACGCAGGCCGTGGGAGAACGATGCCGACGCGACGCAGAAGCAGGCATCGGCCGGAACGGTCGGCAAGCCGGACCGCATCGCATCGCCGCTCCAGATCATGATCGACGGCCCGATCGGCGGCGCGGCATTCAACAACGAATTCGGCCGGCCGAACCTGACCGGCTATTTCCGTACCTACGAACAGAATGTCGGCGGCGACGTGTATGGCTATCACAAGCCGATCATGATCGCGGGCGGCCTAGGCAACATCTCCGCGCAGCATACCCACAAGCACGAGCTGCCCGCCGGCAGCCTGCTGATCCAGCTGGGCGGACCCGGCATGCGCATCGGCATGGGCGGCGGCGCGGCCTCGTCGATGGCAACCGGCGCCAACACCGCCGATCTCGATTTCGATTCCGTCCAGCGCGGCAATCCGGAAATGGAGCGCAGGGCGCAGGAAGTCATCAATGCCTGCTGGGCGATGGGAACGGGCAACCCTATTCTGTCGATCCACGACGTTGGCGCGGGCGGCCTGTCGAACGCTTTCCCGGAGATTACCAACGATGCGAAGCGCGGCGCACTGTTCGATCTGCGCAAGGTTCCGCTGGAAGAAAGCGGTCTTGCGCCCAAGGAAATCTGGAGCAACGAATCGCAGGAGCGCTACGTTCTCGCCATTGCCCCCGGAAATCTCGATCTGTTCCGCCAGTTGTGCGAGCGCGAGCGTTGTCCATTTGCCGTGGTCGGTACCGCAACCGAGCAACGCCAGCTCAAGGTGGTCGACCCGCTGCACGGCAACGAGCCGGTCGACATGCCGATGGATGTGCTGTTGGGCAAGCCGCCCAAGATGCACCGCGACGTCCGGCACGTGCGCCATGACTACCCGAAGATCGACCTGCAGGGCATCGACCTGGGCGAGGCGGCGGAACGTGTTCTGAGCCTGCCGACGGTAGGCGACAAGTCCTTCCTGATCACCATTGGCGACCGTACTGTCGGCGGCACGACCGTGCGCGACCAGATGGTCGGCCCGTGGCAGATCCCGGTGGCCGATTGCGCCGTAACCGCGATGAGCTTCGAAGGCTATCTGGGCGAGGCCATGGCGATGGGCGAGCGCACCCCGCTGGCGGTCATCGATGCCGCCGCATCGGGGCGCATCGCCATCGGCGAAGCGATCACCAACATCGCCGCCGCGCCGATCAGGGATATTTCCGACATCAAGCTGTCCGCCAACTGGATGGCTGCCTGCGGCCAGCCCGGGCAGGATGCCGCGCTGTTCGATACCGTCCGCGCCGTCGGCATGGAGCTGTGCCCGGAATTGGGTATCAGCATTCCGGTCGGCAAGGATTCGCTGTCGATGCGTACGACCTGGAACGATGCGGGCAAGGACAAGTCCGTCACATCGCCGGTGTCGCTGATCGTCTCCTCGTTTGCGCCCGTCCACGATGTGCGACTGACGCTGACGCCCCAGATCAGGATGGATATGGGCGAAACGGCCCTGATCCTGATCGACCTGGGACGCGGCAAGAACCGCCTGGGCGCTTCCGCCATGGCGCAGGTCATGCAGCAGATCGGCAACGACGTCCCGGATGTGGATAGCGCCGATGACCTGAAAAAATGCTTTGCCGCCATCCAGCGCCTCAATTCGGACCGCAGAATACTGGCCTATCATGACCGTTCCGACGGCGGTCTGTTTGCAGCGTTGTGCGAAATGGCGTTTGCCGGGCATTGTGGGCTGTCGATCGATCTGGACGGCCCTGTTGCGGCTGACAGGTCGTCGGGTACGTCCGCCGAGAAGACATTGCGTGCCCTCTTCAGCGAAGAACTGGGCGCCGTGCTGCAAGTGCGCGCCGGGGAAAAGGATGCCGTGATGGCTATCCTGCGCGAATTCGGCCTCGACGGCGCCAGCCATACTATCGGCACGCCTTCCGGCAAGGACTGGATCGAGTTCTGGCAGGACGGCAAGATCGTCTATGCGCAACCCCGCGTGAAATTGCATCGCATCTGGAGCGAAACCAGTTGGCGCATCGCGCGCCTGCGTGACAATCCGGCGTGCGCTGACATGGAATACGATCGCATCCTCGATGTTGCCGACCCTGGCATTCATTCGAACCTGACGTTCGATATTCGTGAAGACGTTTCCGCCCCGTTCCTTGCGTCCGGCGTTCGCCCCAAGGTGGCCATCCTGCGCGAGCAGGGCGTCAATTCGCATGTCGAGACGGCCTATGTAATGCACAAGGCGGGTTTCACCGCCGTCGACGTCCACATGAGCGACCTGATCGCAGGACGTTTCAGCCTCGACGATTTCAAGGGAATCATCGCCGTGGGTGGATTCTCCTACGGTGACGTTCTCGGAGCAGGCGAGGGCTGGGCCAAGACCATCCTGTTCAATCCGACGCTCGCCGACCAGTTTGCCCGGTTTTTTGCGCGTGGCGACAGTTTCGGGCTTGGCATCTGCAACGGTTGCCAGATGATGAGCAATCTGCATTCGATCATCCCGGGCGCACAGGACTGGCCCAAGTTCACGCGCAACAAGTCGGAGCAGTTCGAGGCGCGCTTCGTCATGGTCGAGATCGCCGATTCCCCGTCGATTTTCTTCGACGGCATGGCCGGAACGAGAACACCGATTGCGATCTCGCACGGGGAAGGTTTCGCCGATTTTTCGCAGAAAGGCGATATCGGCAAGGCCATCGTTGCCATGCGCTACGTGGACAACAACGGACGGCCGACCGAAACCTACCCGCTCAACCCGAACGGTTCGCCGCAGGGCATCACGTCAGTGACCACGCCGGATGGGCGCTTTACCGTGCTGATGCCGCACGCCGAGCGCGTGTTCCGCACCGTGCTGCAATCCTGGCATCCTGATTCGTGGGGCGAGGATTCGCCGTGGATGCGCATGTTCCGCAACGCTCGCAAGTGGGTCGGATAGTCGCGATAGAGAACGTTCATGCGCCTGAGCCTTCAACCTTGTTAAGATAGGCAAAGTCGCAAAGGGGGAGTGCTGCATTCTTATTGCAGCGGCTGGCGTATGATCATTGCTTATCTTGAGGTATGTCATGACGGACGACAAGACATTTCCGGTTGCGATCGTCGCTTCGACGGCTCCCATACGGGAGAAGGCATCCAATTACCCGAAGGAGTTTGCCGGGCGCATGGCAGGGCGCGAGAAGCGGCCGCTTGGCTCCCTGTTCGGGCTTGCCCATTTCGGCGTCAATCTTACCCGTCTTGCGCCGGGGGCGACGTCGGCGTTGCGCCATGCGCATAGCCGGCAGGACGAGTTCATTTATGTGCTGGAAGGATCAGCGACGCTCCGGACCGATGAAGGCGACACGCTGCTGATACCGGGCATGTGCGCAGGGTTCAGGGCGGATACCGGAAATGGCCACCAGCTGGTCAATTTCTCGGACAAGGATGTCGTTTACCTGGAAGTGGGAGACCGGAGTCCGGACGATGCCGTGTTTTACCCGGATGACGACCTGAAGACTGCCTTGGTCGACGGCCGCTGGCAATTCGTCCACAAAGATGGCCGGCCATACAAGTGAAAGCAGGCCGCTTTTTTCCTTTTTTTCTCAAATGTTGAGTTCATCCTGCGACAGGAAAGGAGCGGTTTCCAGCAGGATCTCGAACTGATCCGCGGCAACCGGCCTGGAGAACAGGAATCCCTGCGCAAAATCGCAGTTCCGGTTCGCCAGCATTTCATGTTGGGCAGGCGTTTCGATGCCTTCGGCGATGACCTTGATGCCGAGGGTATGCGCCAGGGCGACTATCGCCTCGCACAGTGCGAGGTCATTCGCCCCCGTAAACAGGCTCTTGACGAATGCCTGGTCGATCTTGATATAGTCGATATGGTATTTCTTCAGGTTGGACAGTGCTGAATAACCGCTTCCGAAATCGTCCAGCGCGATTTCGATTCCCATATCGTGCAGTGCGAGCAGCTGGTCCGCCACTTTCGGATTGTCCTCCAGCAAAAGACTTTCCGTGATGTCGACTACGATTCCTTGCCCGGACAGGCCCAGATTGCTCAGATGCCTGAGCCAGTCTGATGGGTCAATCCCTTCGCTCCTGAATTGCACCGGAGACGTGTTGACGCTGATCTGGAAGGCAGGGTGGTATTTTTCTCGCCAATGCGAAACCTGCTTGGCCGCTTCCCGGAAAATCCAGTCGCCGAAGGCATTGATCACGCCTGTTTCTTCGGCTGCGGAAATGAAATCGACTGGATTGATGATGCCTCTCTGGGGATGATTCCAGCGAATCAGGGCCTCGGCTTTCAGAATCATGCCGGTGGACAGATCGACAATCGGCTGATAGACGATCTCGAACTGGTTTTCGTCCAGAGCGTCGTGCATGTCGTTGACCAATCGCATCCTCGCCATCGCCGCATTCTGCATTTCCGGTGTGAAGTAATGATACTGGTTTTTGCCGCTATCCTTGGCGGCGTACATGGCCTGGTCCGCATTTCGGATCAGGTCTTCAATATCCATCGCGTCGTCCGGAAACAGCGTGATGCCGATGCTGGCCGATACATGGGCCGTCTTTTTGCCGAGCAGGATGGGCTCGGATACCGTTTTCAGAATCAGGCGGGCGGCCCGGTCGATATTGCCCGGGTCGTGCAGTTCGGTCAGAATGACCGTAAATTCGTCGCCGCCTAGACGGCCTACGGTATCGGTTTCGCGCACGCACCGCTTCAGCCGTTCGGATACCTCTTTCAGCAGCAGGTCGCCCATATCATGGCCGAGCGTGTCATTCACGTACTTGAAGCCGTCCAGATCCAGGAACATGAGCGCCAGAGGCTGATTGTTCCGGCGTGCGTTGCGGATTTCGTACTGGAGCCGGTCGCGGAAAAGGCGCCGGTTCGGCAGGCCGGTCAGGGCATCGAAATTGGCCTGGGTCCAGATCAGTTCGTCCGATTTCTTCCTTTCCGTGATATCCGATAGCAGAGCGACGTAACGGTGGGGTTTCCCATCTTCGCCGGGAACGGCGTTGATAGTGGTCTGCGCGGCGAAGAATTCGCCATTTTTCCGCCGGTTCCATATCTCCCCCCGGTAGCGTCCGGTTGCCTGTATCTGTTCCCACATGGCCTTGTAGAAGGCGCTGTCATGATGGCCCGATTGCAGTAGGCTGGGATTCCTGCCGATTACTTCGCCGGGTTCGTAGCCGGTGATCTCCGAGAAGGCCTGGTTGACAGCGATGATATGGTTGTCCTCGTCCGTGACCGTCATCGCTTCGCTGCTGTCCCGGTAGACGGTGGCTGCCAGCTTGAGCTCTTCCTCGGCCCGGATGCGCTCCTCGACTTCGTTGCGGATGATGCGGTATGAATCGTTCAGCCGGGCGGCCATGCTGTCGAATGCGGCGGAAAGCTCGGCAAATTCGTCGTCCCCCTGGAGTCCTGCGCGGTGATTCAGGTCGCCTTCCCCGAACAGCCGTGCGCTTTCCCGCAGCTTGCCGATGCGATTGACGATGGCACGGCTCATCAGGACCGAATTGACCAGCGTCACGGCACTCGCCAGCAAGAAGATAACGGCTACTGCACATCCGGCTGTCCGAAGAACGGAAACCAGTTTGGCCCTGCCCGACGTTTCCAGCCTGCTGGCGAGGATGGCCGATTCATATACCCGCATGTTGAGCTGGTTGACCAGGCGGTCCTCAATCTCGGCGGCGGCGTCCGGATTCTTGATTTTTGCAGCCGCGCTCTGCCTGTTGGCAACGATGGTCCGAAAGACGGTCCCAATCGATTCCTGGTTATCTATCAGTTGGGCGATGACGAGCCGGTCCGCCGAATTGACGAACACATCGTTTGCCAATTTCAGCAACTGTCCGACCTGCCTGTTCTTGGCCTGTGCCTGTTCACGAGCACGCTCGCTTCCCGTGCGCAGAAAATCGGTGCGGAGCGCCAGCCTCTCCATCTGCGTGCTCATCAGCTCGTCGGCGATCTGTTTGCGCTCCAGCGCATGGTTTACTCGCAGTGCGGTCACCGCCAGTGTAGCGATCAGTGCGACCAGCGACAGGGCCATGACGGCACAGTTGATGCGCAGTTTGCGTTTAATCTGCATGGGGATGCTTCATTTTAAAATCCTCACGGCATTCGGGCTGACTGCGCTGAGTCCGTCCAGGTAGATGTGGTCGAGGAAGTTCGGAACGGCTTTCGCCCTGGTCAGTTTATTCCGGATGGCCCACCGCGCTTCGTCTTCGAGCGAAAGCAAAAGTGACTGGTCGAGTGAAATATCGAATCGCTGCCAGGTCCAGGCTTCACGGATGAAGCGAATGTCAATTCCGCAAAATTCGGCGACGATTGCTTGTGCTTTTTCCGGTTTGTTGTGTACAAATTCAGCCGCCTTGACAAGGGCACGGAGAAATTTCTTCGCTGTTTGAGGGTGTTCTCTGAGAAATGTCTCCGGTGCGGCAATGGTAAAGGACGAGGTATAGATATGGTCATCGTGAAACACGATGCCATTGTCACCCAGCCTGTTTCTGACGGGGATGGCATACGAGGAAAAGGCTGCTATGGCATCCACGTCGCCGCGCGTAATCGCGGCAGACATGTTTTCCATTTTCATATCCACCAGTTTGACATTGCTGTACCCGACCCCGTGGGCGGACAGCAGAGAGTATAGGTAATAGTCGGATGTCGTGCCGCGGATCGTGGCTATTTTTTTGTCCTTGAGATCGCTGAAGGATCGAATGGTGTCCGCTCTGGCTAGCAGGATATTGTCTCTTTGCGAACTCTGAATAGTCGCCAGTATGGATACGTTCGCGCCATTCAGGACGGCAAGCATGAACGGCGTTTCGGCAACGGTAGCGAACATGGCCTTTTTATCCAGCACATCCCGAAGGGCGAGCTTGCCGTAAGGTTCGATCAGCAAGGCTACATCCAGCCCTTCATCGCTGAAATACCCATTCTGCTGTGCGACCTGCGCAAGCGTGGCATCGATGGTGGCCGATACGGCGATCGTCACCTTTTCAGGCTGGGTGTCTTGCCGCGTCGACGGCTTGCAGGCGGACAGAAATGCGCATGCCAACAGGACGGCGGCGATATAAAGCCTGGGCCGTATGAACGGCCTGTTGCCGGAATAGACGTTGTTCATTCGTGTGGCGGCTTCAAGATAGCATCATTCCATGGGGAAGAGTACGTGTCCGATGCAACGGACGGCAAGTCGGATGATTCTTCGTCAATTCTGAGCAAAAAAGGTGCCATTCCGTCAGGCGCTCCTTTCGATACCGACGGCGGCCAGGCAGGGACGGTCGGGATTGAAACATGAAGCTTCCAAAAAACGACGCGGAAACTCGCCTAAGAACATGAATTGTATATATCATAAATAAACAGGTGTTATATGGATGGCAAGCTGAACTGTTGATGTTGCTCAAATGCAACGTTGCCTGGGTTTAATCTGACAATACCCGTTATGCAAATGATATAAGTAAAAAACGAAACGAATGTGACTCAATGGCGGTTACTTTTTGGTGCAGAATACTTGCATCCACGACATCTTTGCCCCATTATGTAAGTTTGTAGGCGTGTAAGATTTTGCTTACAAAATGGTTCTCTGCAGCAATCTTGACGCCATGCATCGTTCTCCACCGGTCCGTGCGGTCACTGATCCATCGAAAGGGCCACCCATGCCAGAGCCAACGGAGCCTCAGGCCGAATCTGTCGATGTCTCGTTTGAAGAATTGTTCGATGTCGACGACATCCAGCGCCTGCAAGACGAGTTCGCGAAGGCGACCGGCGTCGGCTCCATCATCACGCGCCCGGATGGAACCCCCATCACGGCTCCCAGCAGCTTTACCCGTTTCTGCCACGACATCATCCGCAAGACCGAAAAGGGCTGCGCCAACTGTTATCGCTCCGACGCGGCGATCGGGCAATTGTCTCCCGATGGTCCGACGGTGCAGCCGTGCATGAGCGGCGGACTCTGGGACGCAGGGGCGGGAATATCGGTTGCAGGCAAACATATCGCCAACTGGCTGATTGGACAAGTGCGCGACGTCTCGCAGTCGGAAGACAGGATCAGGATTTATGCGCGTGATATCGGTTCCGACGAAGAGGAGACCATATCGGCTTTCCGAGATGTGCCGGCCATGTCGCAGGAAAAATTCGGGCAGATTTCGCAGATGCTTTTCACGCTGGCGAACCAATTGTCGGAAATGGCCTATCAGAACCTTCGGCAGAGGCGGCTGATAACCAAGCTCAAGGCGGCCGAAACCGGGCTTCAATTGGCGGCCAGCGTTTTCACGTACGCCCGTGAAGGAATCATGATCACCGATGCGCGGGGCGTTATCGTCGACGTCAACCAGACGTTCTCGCAGATCACCGGGTTCAGCCGCGGCGAGGCACTGGGAGAGACTCCCGGCATCCTGAGTTCCGGTCTGCAGGATGCCCGGTTTTATGCCGTAATGTGGCAGTCGCTGGAGGAAAGCGGAAGCTGGTCCGGCGAAATCTGGAACCGGAACCGGGAAGGGAAAATATACGCCGAATGGCTCACGATCAGCGCAGTACGCGATTGTGAAGGAGAGACGCAAAACTACGTCGCGCTCTTTACCGATATCACGCAGATGAAGCGGCACGAGCGGCAGCTGCAGCATCTGGCCCATTTCGATACGCTTACCGGCCTTCCCAACCGGGTATCGCTCGCGGAAAGGCTGCAGAAGGCGATCAACGAGAGCCTGCGCAGCGGCAAGCAACTGGCGGTGGTCTACCTCGACATGGACGGCTTCAAGGCAATAAACGATCAGTACGGGCATGACGTTGGCGACGAACTGCTGATCGCGGTTGCTCAGCGCATGAAGGGAGCCATACGCGAAGCGGATACCTTGGCGCGCATTGGCGGAGACGAATTCGTGGCCGTGCTCGTCAACCTGGACAACCCGCAGCATTGCCAGCCGGTTCTCGACCGTATTCTGCAAGCGGCCGCCAGTCAGGTGACGGTAAAGGATATGGTGCTCCAGATTTCCGCCAGCATCGGCGTCACGATATGCCCGCAGGATGCCGGGGATGCGGAACAGCTGCTGCGGCATGCCGACCAGGCCATGTATCAGGCCAAGCAGGCCGGCAAGAATCGCTATCATCTCTTTGACGTCGACCTGGCCGTGGCGCTGAAGGCGCGTCTGAAGACGATCGACCGCATTCGCCTTGCGCTCGGGCGGCAGGAATTCGTGCTGCACTACCAGCCCAAGGTCAACATGAAGACCGGCGATCTGATCGGGGCCGAGGCGCTGATCAGATGGCAGCATCCGGAGCGCGGCATGCTGATGCCGGCCGATTTCCTGCCATTCATCGACGATCATGTCGTCGGCGTCGAAATCGGTGAATGGGTGATCGGCACGGCGCTCTCTCAGATTGCGGAATGGGAAAGTCTGGGCTACCGCATTCCGGTCAGCGTCAATGTCGGTGCGCGCCAGTTGCAGCAGGATGATTTCGTGGAGGTCCTTTTCAATCTGCTTGCCGCTCGCCCCGAGGTTGCGCCGCATCTTCTCGAACTGGAGATCACCGAAAGCGGCGCCGTGGAAGATATGGCTCAGGTGTTCGATGTCATGCAGGCCTGCCACAAGGCCGGGGTTCGCTTCGCGCTCGATGATTTTGGAACGGGCTATTCGTCTCTCCTGTACCTGAGAAGGCTGCCGTTCGATGTGCTGAAGATCGACCAGAGCTTCGTGCGCAACATGCTCGACAATGCAAACGATCACGCCATTGTCAAGGGCGTGATCGGGCTTGCCAAGGCTTTCCAGCGCCGCGTAATCGCCGAAGGCGTGGAAACGACCGAAATCGGTCTTCTGCTGCTTTCGCTCGGGTGCGAGCAGGCACAGGGCTGCGGCATCGCCAGCGCCATGAGCCCCGAACTCCTGCCGGGATGGGCGGAAACATGGAAGCGGGAGTGGCGCCAGCAGTGGGAAATCACTTTCTGACGTGCGGCATGCCTGATGCGCGTCCGTCCGGCGGATGATGCATCCGGAACCTGCTGCGGAGCCAGCTCTCTAATAGAGGATGACGGTTGCCTTTCCGAGCGGCGCATCGCCGCAGACATGGGGAAACGCGAATGCGGCCTGCCTTTCATCCTTTTCTGGTCAACGATCCGTTTGGCGATCCGGCGCTCGTCATCGATTTCCTGTTCGAGAGCCGGGCATTGATGGTCGATCTGGGGGATATTCATGCGCTGTCGCCGCGCTACCTCCTGCGGGTATCCGACATTTTCATTTCCCATTGCCACATGGACCATTTCATGGGATTCGACTGGCTGGTGCGTATCCGGCTGGGAAGGGAAGGGGGACTGCGCCTCTATGGGCCGCCGGGTTTCCTGCATCAAGTCGAATCGAAGCTGGCGGGCTACACCTGGAACCTCGTGCACAACTACGAGAACGATTTCGTCATTACGGCTACCGAAGTGCACGAGGACGGCGCCGCCTGGAGGGCCGACTTTCCCATGAGGCGCGCGTTCAGGCGTGAGAATGAAACGTCATTTTGTACGGAGGATCTAGTCCTGCTCGACGAGCCCGGATTTCGGGTGCGCTGCACCTTCCTGGATCATCGCACGCCCTGTCTCGCCTTCGCGCTGGAGGAAGGGCGGCACGTCAATGTCTGGAAAAACTGTCTTGAAGAAAAGGGACTACCGGTGGGGCCATGGCTGAAGCAGCTCAAGCAGGCCGTGCTGGAAGGCCGTTCGTCCGATACGCCGGTTATCGGACCGGACGGGCGGCCTCGCCCTCTGGCCGTCCTCTTGGATTGCGTACGGCTGACGCCGGGGATGAAGATCGTCTATGTCACCGACGCCGCATTCAGCCCCGGCAATGCGGAGCGCATCCAGGCGCTGGCCATGGGGGCGGACAAGCTGTTCATCGAGGCCGTGTTCGCGCACGAAATGGCGGCGCGGGCCAGGGAGAAGCATCACCTGACGGCCGCGCAGGCAGGATGGCTGGCGCACCGGGCAGGGGCGAAATCGGTGGTGCCGTTCCATCATTCGCCGGTCTACCATGACCGCGAGGCTTTGCTCCGGCAGGAACTGGAAGACCATTTTCGCCGTGGTGCGATGCCGGAAAGTCCCGGTTAGGCACGTAAGCCATTACCTCCATTCCAGAGTCAGCTCGCCGTCCGCCGTCCGGGATGAACGCGTGCCGAACCGTTGCCCTTCGCGGTTCAGCGTTTCCTCCAGCCAGCAGGCATCCTCGTCGGCTGCACGGTTGATGCGGAAATGACGGGTACGGGTCGGCGTCATGCGCAATTGCGACAGTTTCCCGTCCCGAAAGGAGGGGAAATACATCAGCGCAAGCTCACCCCGATAAAGATCGTGGCCTTCGATGCCCTCGTAATCGTTCAGCAGGTCGCCACAGCCGTACAGGATCGGCTTGTCGCGGTAGATTTCGATGCCCTTAATATGGTGCGAGGAATGACCGTGTACGACGTCGATGCCGGCCTCGGCGATTAGCGCCTGTGCAAAGGCTCGCTGGCCAAAACTGACGTCGAATTCCCAGTTGCCGCCCCAGTGAATGGATGCTACCGCCAGATCGCCGTCCCGTTTTACGGCACGCACCTGGCGAGCGATCCCATTCAGGCTTCCTCTCGACAGATCGTGCAGGAAGTTCACGCCGGGAAAAGCGGCCCCGGCAGACCACTTCTCGGGTACGCCGCTGCTTTCCATGCCGAAAGCAAAAACAAGCACACGGCCTTTGCCGGGAACGTTCAGTATGGCGGGGGCGGACGCTTCGGCGGCATTGCGTCCAGCCCCGGATGTGGCGATGCACGCCTGGTGCAGGCTGTCCAGGGTTTCGGCCAGGCCGGCGCGGCCCCAGTCCATCACGTGGTTGTTGGCCAGTACGCAGCAGTCGATTCCGGCTGCGGTCAGGCAGGGGATGTTGGCCGGGTTCATGCGGTAGTGGATGCCTTTGCCGGGCCAGGCATTCTCGCTGGCGGTCACCGCGGTTTCCAGGTTGACGATACGCAGATCGGGGCGCTGGCGGCGAAAGGCATCCAGCGCGTCGCCCCAGATATAGGAGAAATCGACCGGTCTGCGAATAGGTCCGTTTGTCGCCTCGGCCAGCTCCACGTAGACCAGCGCGGAACGGACCCACGATTCGTGCAGGTTGGGCTTGCCGGGATGCGGCAGAATCTGATCGATGCCGCGCCCGGTCATCACGTCCCCGCACAGGAACAGCGTGATGCATGGGGAGAAAGTGTCGGGGTCCGTCATGGTTGTTCTTCCTCCTGTCGCGTACCACCAGCGTCGAAAAGCTGTCCCTGGACGATTGCCGGGTCGCCGACTCCGCGCAGGTGTTTGTCGGATGCCAGGCGGTGGGCCTGGCGGGTGGTTTCCGGCAGGCGGTAGCGCGTGACGCAGGCCATCGTGATGGCCACGGCGGTGCCGAGGCTCACCCGGTGGCCGGTAGAGATGAAAAGCGGCTTGATCCCTGGACGGGTGCGCAGCACCGCGCCGATGGTTTCACCCCGGTCGAACAGGGGCGTCCATGCTCCTTTCGTGTCCGGCGGTTCGGCATGGCGTCCGACCAGCCGTTTCTTGCCAACACCGATGGTCGGCACGTCCAGCAGCACACCCAGGTGGCTGGCGATGCCCAGACGGCGCGGATGGGCGATTCCCTGTCCATCGCACAGGATCAGGTCCGGTACGGTCTTGATCTTTGCAAGTGCCGTCATCAGGGCCGGAAGTTCGCGGAAAGAGAGCAGTCCGGGTACATAGGGGAATTCCGTCGGCAGACGAGCCAGCGCCGTTTCCTCGAGCTGCAGGCCGGGGAAACCGAGCAGGGCCACGGCAGCACGCGTGATGCACCCCTCTTCCTCGAACCCAACGTCCACTCCGGCAACGTGCCGGATGGCATCCATGGCTGGCAGGCGATCCTCGCGTTCCACCCGTTCGCGCAGGGCTTGCTGCAGCGCCACGGCTTCGACCGGCGTCAGATGCCACGGATGCCGGATAACCGGCCGCATTCCAGCACTCCATTCCTCATTCATGCCCTACCTCGATTTGCCGAAGTCCATGCCGCGACTGATGCGTTAACGGTTTGATCGGCAACACGATTGCACGATTGTTTTTCGCGTACATGACTTTATGCGCCGCTAGCCCCGGGCATCCCTTTACCTGCATGGCATAGTGAGCACTTTAATTGATTGTCTCCTTCGCCAATGCCGCCGTTGACGGCCAGTGATCGCATGTAAGCCTCTATGTGATTGTCTCCTTGCCATTTTCGACATGGCAGGGCGAGATAGGTTCTGGTGAAACGGGATGCTGCCGCTTTGCAGCAGGTGCGGGCCCGTCAACTTCTTTTCACGGAAGCGGCCATTCTGTTCTTCTTTGCATGCAAATGAAAATCATTCTCATTTGATGGAAATCCTGCTATAGTGCCAGCCTCAGACAAGGATGAGGTTCGCCAATGATCTAATCCGTGCGCATGGCCGGAGTTCGCGTAGAAGCCGCCTTTCATTATTCTGAGGAGATTTTTCATGGCTTCGTCGCGAGCCGACATTCCGCCGCCGTTCGAGCGGCGGGCCCTTTCCGTGATGCTGGCATCCTTGTTCGCATGCACTATTGCTCCCGGCGCCGCTGCCGAAACGGCCGGGTCCGCCATGCTGGCTGACGTGGCGGTGACCGCCACCCGGACCGACGTGCCGACCGACAGCGTGGCGGCAACCGTCACGGTCATTGACCGCACTGCCCTCGACCGCCACCAGCCGCGCGACGAAGCCGATCTGTTCACGGATGAAACCGATGTGAGCATGGCGCGGGACGAGCGCCGGTTCGGCGCCACGCGCGTCAACATTCGCGGAATCGAAGACAACCGGGTGGTGCAACTGGTCGACGGCGTGCCTCTGCCGGACTACTACAACAGCGGCGGCCCCACCAATCTCACCATGAATGCCGTGCCGGGCACGATGCCGGACTTCCTGAAACAGGTCGAGATCGTCCGCGGTCCGGCATCCAGCCTGTATGGATCGAATGCGATAGGCGGCGTGGTCGGTTACATCACGCTCGATCCGTCCGACATCCTGCGCGGCGACAGCAGCACGGGCGTCCGGCTCAAGGCGGGCTATACCGGCGCCAACAAGGGTTTCACGCAGACGGTGTTGGGTGCATTCCGCACGGAGGGCGCCGAATTGCTGTTGGGGTATTCGCAGGGGCAGAGCAGCGAAACCGACAACCAGGGAACGATGGGCGGCACCTCGTCATCCCGGACCAGGCCGAATCCACAGGATACGGACGACAAGGGCGTGCTGGCCAAGCTGATCATGCGCCCTGCTGCCGGGCACAAGCTGACTGCGACGCTGGATATGCGCGAGCAGCAGACCGATACGACTATCATGCGTATTCCGTCATCGCTGTCCAAGGTCACGTCCATGCAGGGCGACGACAACGTGCGCCGCGTGCGCGGCAGCCTTGAGTGGGAACACAAGCCTGCCGGCTTGTTCTACGACCGCATGGCGGTGCGGCTGTTTCAGCAGGACAGCAATACCACCAATCGCAATTACCAGAGCAGGAGCAATACCTCGTCCTCGTGCTCGGCGACATCGGGCTCCGGCAATACCTGTTTCGTCAGCCAGGATTTCAACTTCAAGCAGATCACGCAAGGTGCGGGCGTGCAGATGGATAAGGGGTTTGCCGCGGGCGGCATGGAGCACTGGCTTACCGCCGGAGTCGACCTGATGCGCGTGCGGGTCGAAGAAAGACGGAACGCGACCATATGGAACGAAACGACCGGCACGCAGTTGTCCGCGCTGGCGGGCGAGACCTATCCGACACGCGATTTTGCTTCCGGCGTGACCGATACGGTCGGTGTCTATATACAGGACAACATTACCGGCCTGGCGGGCGGCCGCCTGTCGCTGACTCCCGGCCTGCGTGCCGACTGGACGCGGCTCAGGCCCGACGTCGACTCGCTTGCACAGCAGACACTGACCCAGCTTGGGCGTGATGCGGAGCAGCAGACCTACAGCGCATGGTCTCCCAAGCTGGGTGCGCAATGGACATTCACGCCCGCCGTGACCGGCTATGCGCAAGTGGCGGCCGGATTCCGGGCCCCGAATTACAGCGAGGTGAACGGCGCCTATCGCAACGCCACCCAGTATTATGCGATCGTTCCCAATCCCGACCTGAAGCCGGAACGGAGCGTCGGGGGCGAGCTGGGGCTGCGCCTGAAGCAAGGCACTGTGCGCGCACAGGCATCGGTATTCGACAATCACTACCGGGATTTCATCGAGCAGGTGCGCCTCTCATGCCCGGGCAGTTCGCTCTGCTATAACGCAGCATCGGGCTGGAGCACCTACACGTCGGTCAACATCAACCAGGTACGCATCTACGGGTTCGATATGCGGGGCAGCTGGGAATTCGCGCGCGGGTGGCGCATGGATGGCGCGTTTACCTACAGTCACGGTACCAACGAAGAGACCGGGCAACCGCTCAATAGCATCGATCCGATACGGGCCAGTGCAAGTGTGGCATACGGGGCCGGGGACTGGGGCGCGGAGGGCCGCGTCCGCGCGGCAGCCCGCAAGACGCGCATCGACGAGTCCTCGTCCACCTATTTCCGCACGCCCGGCTATGCGGTGGTCGACGTGTCGGCGTGGAAGAAGCTCACCCGCGATACGCGGGTAACGGTAGGGATCACCAACCTGTTCGACCGCAAGTACTGGCTGTGGAGCGATATCCGTCAGGCCGATTCGACCAATCCGTCCGGCGTCGATTTCTATTCCCAGCCGGGACGGGCGCTGAATCTCTCGATGCAGATGGATTTCTGAGTTAACGAATATCGGCACCAATAAAAAAGGCCGCCCCGTTTCGGGCGTCCTTTTTTGCAGGTGAATCGACTCTGGCGTCAGTTGTTCGGCTTGGTGACGAATCCTAGCTTCAGAATGCCGTTGCGCTGCACTGCCGCCATGATCCTGGCCACGTTTTCGTAGGCCACCTGGCGGTCGCCGCGGATCAGTATCTCCGGTTGTGGCGTTTGCGTCGCCGCTTCGCGCAGCATGCTTTCCAGCGTGCCTTCGTCCAGCGCGGTTTCGTTCCAGTAGACCGTGCCGT
>Ga0316613_10000984_pt1 | contig 20326 bp, 11 predicted proteins | sample OWC_soil_day10_C_2_FD_207647 | JGI IMG/M metagenome (GOLD analysis project Ga0316613, IMG submission 207647) | Wetland soil microbial communities from Old Woman Creek delta, Ohio, United States - OWC_soil_day10_CT_b | ecosystem: Environmental > Terrestrial > Soil > Wetlands | place: USA: Ohio...
GCCCTGAATCCCGTGCAGTTTTGCGGAAAGTGTTTCTGCTGCAGAAAGAAGTTACAGCATCTGTGCGCCAATTACCGCCACCTGGGTGATCGGGATACGCCCGGAGCATGGGCGGAGTATGTAGCCATCGACTCGGCAAATGCGCACCTTGTCCCTGTAGGAGTGGATTCCCTATCGGCAACCCTGACCGAGCCGGTTGCGGTGTGTTACGAGAGCTTCATGCGCGCAGGACTGAAGAAGAACGACTCGGTTCTGATCATCGGGGATGGGCCGTTCGGATTTCTCCATGCGCAGGTGGCAAAGGCGATGGCGGCAAAGACGATCATCGTGGCGGGCCATTATCCGAGCCGGCTGGAGCGAATTGCCGCTCAAACCGGTGCCGTTACCTGCAACACCCACAAGGAGGACATCGCCGGGGTGCTGGCCAGACATGCCCCGAAACAGGGCCTCGACGTCGTCATTGAGGCGACAGGCGCGGGAGGATCGCCGGACATCGGAATCAAGGCGCTAAGGCCGCGGGGCGCACTGGTCATCTTCAGCTACATCTGGAAACCGCAGCCGCTCGAAATGGGGCTGATCCACATGAAGGAGCTGAACGTGCTGGGCGCATGCCGGTCGCTAAACGCCTTCAAGCCCTGCCTGGATCTGATGAAAAGGAAGAAAATCAACACGGGTCTGCTCGCGGACGTCATTGTGCCGTTCGAGGAGTATCGGACGGCCATGGAGATGCTGAAAACCCACAAAGAAAGCGTTTTCAAGGCGGTTTTCATTCCTGGGGAAAAGAAGAAGACATGATGGCCTCCGGCAGGAAGCACGACAAAGATAAGCCTGCTCCTGGCGCCCATAGGCTCGGCGGATGGTCGCTTGGATTCGACCCGGGTGGCACACTGATCAAGCTCTCCTTCCGGGGCGGGCCTCCCTTGCTTCACTGGTCGGACTATGACCTGGATCTGGGGGATGGCCGGATCTTCCACCCGCGGGGCTGGGACGAGTGTTTTCCTTCCATCGAGGCGCACGGCCGGAGCGGCGTCATGGGCCGCCTGATCGGTCACGAACCGGTCCTGAGCGCAACAAGAGTAGAAATCTCCCAGGAATGGGCATTCACGGACTTGACGGCGAGGCGGAGATTCTCATCGCCGTCGGATCACACGCTTCTGGTCCGCTTCGAGGCGAAGAATACCGGCGCACTTCCGCTGGAATACCTGTGGGCGAGTCACGCGCTTTTCTGCGTGGAAGGCTTGTTGCGGGTTGCGTTGGCGCACGACCGCGTGCTGGACGATTTTTCCCCTGATGGCAAGTGCGACAAGTTTTTTGTCCCCTCTTCGGGGCCGGCGAGCCTGGAAAGGGAGGAGTCGGTTGTCACGCTTTTCACGGACCAGCCTTTCTGGGGCATCTGGCTTAACCGCGGCGGCTGGCCGGCACGAGCGCCCGCGGGCTTCTGCTGCATTGGCATAGAGGCGACGAACAGCGCTGCAGAAATACCAACCGGCTCATTCCTGCAGGCCAATGAGACCTTCCATGGCTATGTGAAGCTGGAAATTGAACCGAAGAAATCATGAGAAATCCTTTCGAGGTTCCGCTGAGACCTGATCAGGCTGCGCTCTTTTTCCTGGGCCAAGCCGGGTACGCGCTGCGCTCCTGCGGCCGGACGGTGGTCATCGACCCTTACCTGAGCGATTCCGTTGGCAAAATCGCGCCCGATTTCTCAAGGATTGTTCCTGTGCCCGTAGCGCCCGACGCCTTCAAGGCGGACATCTTTATCGTCACGCACGATCACCTGGACCACCTCGATCCGGAAACCGTTTCCGCCTATGCGTTCAAAGATGACACGCGTTTCGTCGCTCCCAGGCTCGCGGTGAAGAAGCTGATATTGCTCGGCGTTCCCCGGGAAAACATCACTCGTGTTGATGCCGGGGAAAGCGTTGCCATTGAGGGGATCAGGATAACGGGCGTATACGCCGTTCCCACGGAAGCGGCTGTCATCGATACCACGGGATATTGGATTGAATTCCCCAACAGCAGGAATTTCTACCACACCTCGGACACCGCTTTTTCGCAGGTTCTGCTGGATGGCGCGCCGAAGGCGCAGGTCCTGCTTACCTGCATAAACGGCAAATGGGGAAACCTCAGCATCAAGGAGGCCGCGGAACTCGCACTGAAAACAAATCCGCAATATGCGATTCCCAACCACTACGACATGATGGCGCTTAACTCCGAGGATCCTGAGAATTTTCGGAAGATCATGGCGGGGATGGGATCGCCGTCCCGCGTCATTGTGCCTGAAATCATGAGAGCGTACTTGTTCGGAGAAGATGGCGTTGTAGAGATGTAGCGCGTCGCATAGGAAGTGGATCAGCGCGTTACTTGAGGCCGCATCGTCAGGTCTTTTACGCGGGCACCAGGGGCCTGATTTCCTCCAAGCAGCTCTGGACGAGCATCATTTCGGTCACGGGCTGCGGCTTTCTCTCTTCGTTTTTCACTGTCGAGAATCTCCGGCCGTCAGGGACAAGTCCCAATTGCGGACTACGGCAGTTGTTGCGAATACCGGTCGCTCAAGGAGCAGACGCGGTTTGCCGGCCGGGAATCCGGCGTCGGTCTGGAGGTCCAAGACCCACAATTGGTCCGTCCGTCGACAAATAAGCCTATGCCCGTCTGGTGCCCACATCGGCTGTGTGCCCCCGTCGGTAGAGATTTGCTGCTTGCCTTCACTAACGGGGAAAGTCTGGGATTCGGGGACTGACGGGATTCGGGGACTGACGACGGCAAGTGATTGGAGGAAATCGAGAAAAGCCTGGTTATAATCTCTCTAGGAAGGCTTAGAAACAGAATCGAGGGCCCTTTTTTGGATCTAAGGCCCTGACGGCAGGATGCAGTACTTTTCCGTAGCCTGAGCACACAGAAACATCCTTAGACTCGAAAGTCAGGCCTTTTTCTTAGGTCTAAGCGCCTAATTACTCGGCACAGAATCGTTGAAGCCGTTCGCAATCAGCGTGTTGCCGTCGTCAGTCCCCCAGACCCGTTCACTGTTTTTCCAGGGTGTCGAGGTAGGGGGACAGCAGGCGGATGAACATCAGCATGAGTACAATTGCTGAGGCCATATACAGCCAACCGGCCGGGGCGGATCCGACCATCAGATTGGAGAGCGCCAGGATGTAGCACATTACGGACACTCCTCCGAGACATGCAATCCCAAAGCCGCGCGATACAGGTCCCCAACCCGTCCGCCCGTCCGTTGCCTTCCCACCCTCCGTCCCCCGGCATATCCGGTGAATCGGCCCCCAGGAACCGAAGGGGCGCGCCCTGCGATAGAAGTCGGCAAGCACAGGCGTGGGATCGGGCTTGGTCATAAGCGCCACACTGACCCAGAGCAAGGTGGTCAGCCCCATGACCAGGAAAGTCTGGTACCACCATGGGATGATCAGGGCGCGCGCCCAGCCGGCCCCCAGGCGAACCAGGAGTTGCGGACCCAGAACCACAAGGCAGAAGATCGCACCCCCTCCGAAAGAGGCGGCGATCCTGGCCTTCCCGTTGAAACGCCACCACCACCACTGGGCCCAGTTGGCCGGTAGCTCTGCGGCGCTGAACTGGAGCATAAACACCGCAACGTTGAATATAAACCGGGCCTTGAAAACCAAAGCGATGGACAGGCCGAGAATGATGACCATGCAGACCTTGCCGGCCAGCAGGTAATGTTGCTCGGGTGCGCTGCGGCGGATCCAGCGCCGGTAGAGGTCGTTGAGCATCACCTGGCTGCCGAAGTTCAGATTGTCCGCAACAGTTGACATGACTCCGGCCAGCATCCCGGCCGCCACCAGTCCCATCGCCCCCGCGGGAAGCATTTTTTTCATCAGCAGGCCGTAGGCGAGCTCCCGATCTGCGGTCGGTTCCCGGAGATGAGGCCAGAGAACAGCGGCTCCCATGCAGGGGAGGGAAACCAGCAACACCAGGGTGAACATCGTGACCGCAGTGACGACGTACATCACTACTGCGTGCCTGGGGCTGCGTGACGAGAGAATCCTTTGACCTTCCATGGCACCGCCCATGGGGGCAGCATCGCCGCCGTATCCGATGGTCTGCCCAATCAGCCACGCCAGCGCCGCCGCGAGAGGGAAGACCGCGTGATCGGCAGGCGGGAGATTGTCCAGCATCTGTGCGCCGGCTTCCCCGAAATGGGTCACAAGCGTTTGGGCGAAGGCGTCCGGTCCTCCGAAATGCATCACCGTGAGGATCGCCAGGCAGAGAGCGCCCGCAAGGAAGATGCACATCTGGATGAAATTCGAAACGACGACGCCCTGATACCCCGACAGGAAGATATAGGCAAAAGAGATCGGAACCACGAGCAGGATGGTCTGGAACTTACCCAAGCCTACCGTCGGGCCCAGGATCTTCGCAGCCGCGAGCAGGGTGATGCCAGTCCAGGCCGTCATCGCGACCAGGGAGGTGCGAACGGCGATCCAGGTGCGCATCAGGGCCGCCGTCTTGCCGGTGAAGCGGAGTTCGTAAAACTCCATGCTGGTGAAGAATCCCAGCCGCCGCCAGAAGAAGGCAAACAGCACGGCGCCGACGAAAAGTGCGAGACCGAAGCGGCTGAGATACCACCAGCAGACGAAGACGCCGGTGACCGCAGCGAGGCCGCCATAGGCGGTAGCGGCGTCCGCACTGACCATGGCAGCGGCGTAGGACACTCCGTTAAGCCAACCGGGGACTTTCCGTCCGGCCAGAAAGAAATTCTCCAGCCCCCGGTCTGCGAACCGGCGGTAATACAGCCCGATTCCCAGCATCGAAACGAGGTAGAGAATGATGATGCCCAGGTCGATCTGGGTCATGGTGCGTTTCTCAAGACCGATCCCAGTGCCACAAAAAGGCAAGCCACGGATTTCACAGGTTTCACGGACATTTCGAGTGATGCCCAAGCCGCAACGCCCTGCGTTGCCGCCCGAAGGTGCACCCCGCGCCCGGCAGTCCTGGGCTTTCCTTCTCTTCCCGTGAAATCAGTGGCATGGCTATTGATCTCTCATCTCATGGCTGCAGCGCTGCATGTCCACTGACAGAACTGCTGTGATGGTGTCTTTCAGCGAGCGCACGACAGCGGGCTCCGAACCTTTGGCAAAAGGCGCAGCATGGCCATAAAAACGGTAGGCGTACTCCACTTCATAGCCCCCTTCGAGCAGAGCTTCGTCCGTGGGAAGGTAACCGACCAGGGGGCTGCTGTAAGCGACTGTCGTGACGCAACGGTCCGGAAAGGCGTTCTGGATTTCGATCGCGGTTTCAGCGAAGACTTCGGCAGCGACAAAACAGAAGACCAGAGGTCCGAGCCTCCAGACCTTTGCCGACAAGTCGCAGCCGTCGGGGAGGCTAGCGTAGCAATTCAGAATCTGATCGCTCCACTGATGCAACGCACCCGCGATGTAGCGAAGCATGAGAGGATCGGCCTGCTGCCCGGGTTCGACGTTCAGGATGTTTGACAGGACCGCCATCACCGGATCGGGTCCCGAGCCGGTCTCGGCAATTTCGTGCATGCCTGCCCGTACAGCCTCCAGTTCCGCGATTGATGGGACCGGCGCGTACGGAAGGCGGACCGGGCAATCAACCAGAACCGACGTTGTGGAGCCGATCGGCGCGAGCCAGGGCCGCTGCCCAACGTGCTTCATCAGTGACTCCGTGTCCTCCAGCATCTCCGCGCGTGTCATGCGTCGGAATGGAAGATTGATATTGCCGGACGCACCCTGCAGGAAAAGGAAGGGAAGATCGCAGGCGAGGGAGAGTCGCTTGCGCAACTCGCCGGGGTAGTCGGCGGACACCTGTTTGGTGCAGACCACGCAAGGATGGGCTGCCCAGTGAACGATACCGGCAATTCCATGGCCCTGCTCATCCTCCAGGCGGCAGAGCAGGAGCCTGTCCCATGTGGGGCCTGTTTTCACAACCGCGGCGTTGGGATTGCGGGTCATGACGACGCGGCCGTCCTCGAGCACCGAACGGCGATTGTAGGCAACCTCCCTAACCGGAACTGTCTGGAACCGGAGTCGGGCAGGGTGCAGGTTCGCGATTGCCTCGCGCGCCGCTTCGACTGCGGCCCGAACCAGCAGGTTCCAGTATTCCCGGTCCGGGATGCCGCAACCGATCAGCTCTATCGTCGCAGGCGCGCTGTGCGTATGAGTGCAGCAGAGAATGGGCGTAACGCGACGACTGCCCGGGAGGCCATCCAGAGCTCGAGTCAACTCGTCGGTGATCTCCTCGCCGAGCGCCAGAAGGTCGAAGACAAGAAGGAGAGCAACTTCCGCGTCGTCCTCGACCGCCAGGGCGTGGACGAGGATAGGGTCGTCGATGCCCTCCGAAGGCCTGTTGCGTCGGGCGGCAAACCCGCTCAGGGTGACGCCAGGCTTGGGTGAGATGTCTCTCACTGAATAGCCGGCTCTCATGGCAGCCCGGCTTTCCCTACTTCGTTGCGGTTCTCGTAAACTTTTTCGAAGGCCCGGGCAACATCGAGAGCGTCATCCTCTGTGCCGAGGAACAAATTGTGAGTCAGCCAGATAGCCTCCTCCCGGCAAGCCTTCTCAGCTACCGGGCAGGAGCCTCGATACCGGCTGAAATCGATCTTTTCGCTGCGGCCGATGCGGTAGGGCGAAGTCTCCCCGGTGAAATCGATCGTGCCGAACATCGGGTTTTCGTACAGTGGAAAGCTGTATCCGCCGACGCAAGGAATCCCCTCTGCCTGCAAGGCGGCCAGCACCTTGTCCCGCGATATGCCGTCCCATTGGCCGGCGTCATATTTCAGGATCACGAGATAGAACACCGGCTGATCCGTCTCGGGATTCTGCCTGCATGGCGTGACACCGGGCAAACTGTTCAGCGCATCAAACAGAGCGGAGACGTTCCTCTGCCTGCGCGCGTTTTGGGCGGGAACCTTACGCAGTTGCGACAGCAGCAGGGCTCCCTGCAGTTCCGTCATTCGGTAATGCCAGCCCAGGCGGAAATGCTCATACCACAAGCCGCTTTCGGTTCGCCCGTAATGCCGGAGGGACCAGGCCAGACGGGCCAGTTCCGGATCGTTCGTGGTGAGGATGCCGCCTTCGCCGCAGGTCAGGATCTTGGATTGCTGCAGGCTGAAGATCCCGATATTGCCGAGCGTCCCCGCCCAGCGGCTTCCCTGCAGGGATGCTCCCTGCGCCTGAGCCGAGTCTTCGATGATGAAAAGGTTGTGCCGCCGGGCGATGTCGCACAGCCGGGTCATGTCGGCGATGTTTCCGCCGAAATGAACCGGGAGGATGGCCCGCGTCCTGCCGGTGATGGCGCGTTCAACCAGTTCCGGGTTGAGGTTGTAGCTCTGGGCGTCGATATCCACAAACACAGGGAGCGCGAGCGCGTTGAGGATGCATGAACTCGAGGCCACAAAGGTATAAGGTGTGGTTATAACCTCGTCGCCGGGTTTCAGACCCGCCGCCCGGCATGCGATCTCCAGTGCGCCGGATCCGCTGGTGGTGGTGATTGCGTGGCGGGCGTGCTGAAAGGCCGCGAAAGCCCGCTCGAAGGCCTCCACCCGCGATCCTCCCTCTGTGCCTTCCCCCGCCAGCTCGGTCGAAGAATAGGCGTACATCCACCAGCGGCCGCCGCGAACGACTTCAAGAACCGCCGCTTCGTCGTCCGGGGAGACCTCGGGCCAGACCGGGAAAGACTTCTGTCGAATGGGAGCACCGCCATTGAGCGCGAGCTTAGCCATTGCCGCACCCCCTGTCGTCCACCCACTCGCGCAGCGCCTTCAACAGCTCATCGGTGGTGACATCGTATCCCAAAAAGGAGACTCCATCGGACCCGCCGGCCAGCGCGGCATCGCCCAGCAGCTCGACCTCCTCGGGCCGCGTCGCTCCATACAGACGCATGCTGGTCGTGATCTTGACCCGGCCTTCGGCCGCGTCCACCGCGCGTGCGGTCTCAAAGCGGACCACGTCCGGTCCCCAATGCGCCACGCACAGGATCTCATCCAGGACATCCCGATACTTCCGGTAGCTCTGAATGGTCAGCCAGCTGCGGGGGGAAGTCATGTCGTGGCCGACGTGACAGGGCGGAACAAATGCCGCCTGCACGACGATGCCCGGACGCAGCGCTTTGGCCAGATCGCGAACCTGACCTACAAATTCCACGGCGGTTTCGAAGCGGAACTGCAGCATTTGATAGAGGAGCGGCTCCTCGAGCAACAACAGCGGGATTTCCGTATCGCCCATCAGCTGATCGCTCAGAGCGGCGATGACATACGATGGAATTCGCAGCGACCGGTTGGCGATTTCGATGGCTCGGACGCGCACCTCCTCGAGGTCCAGGCCGGACTTCCCGGCCCTTTTCTTGCAGTGCTCGCAAAAGCAGAAGCTCCCGACCGTTCGCAGCGGCGGGTCGAAAAGACCCGACAGGGCCGACAGTTCCAGCATGGTCTGGGGTATCTTGTCCAACATCAGCTCATCGATCTCATAGCGTTCGACGATGTCCCGCACCATGGCGAAGCGATATGCGCGCACGTCGGGGTTGTTGTAGCACAGGAAGAGCCTGTCCTTGGATCCGTACAGGTTGGTGACCGCCAGGTTTGGCCACGCCTGGACGATCCGTTCTCCGGCACACATGGGAATCAGCGCTGAGAAGCGCACTCCCTCGCTCCTGCATGCTGCCGACAGGTCGGCGACCCAATCCTTGTCCCCCACCTCCAGACTGCGCTCGGGTTTCAGGAGACAATCCTTATAGAACCCGAGGTCGGGCTTGTAGTAGACCCGGTCGGTCTCAAGACTGTAGATGGCTTTGTGCGGATAACGCCGGAGGATCAATCGGTATCCATGATACAGGCTGGTGAAAAACAGAAGGGAATTGCACCCGGCGAGCCGGAGATTCGCCGCCACCTTCGCAGCGTCTTCTCCCGGGGTCGTCGGCCCGAATATCGAAAGCATTACTTTCACGATCTCACCTCCGGAGGCGGAGAAAACACGGGCACTCATTAAAGTTCTGATCGGACCAGGAATCAAGGCAATTACAGCGGGTGCTTGCTATGTCGCGGACTTCAGCATAACCTCTGGCGTTTGATCGGACCATTTGATCGAGAGGCGCGACCCTGTGCGAAATCACCGCGACGAAATCGAGCTGGCGCTTTCCGGCGGCGCGCCGGCATTTGTGCCTTTCTCGTTCTACGACGTTCTGTTCCCGCCAGGATTCGATCCGCAGCCGCTTCTGGCGCGCGGCATGGCAATCTGCGCACGGCGCGACATCTGGACCAAGGTCACTCCCAACGTCAAGGTCACAGACCTCCGCGAACCCGATGGCAGCATCCGGACGATCTACGAAACACCGTTGGGATCGCTCAGCTCCTACAACAAGGCGGCCGCGCTCGCGCATGTCATGAAGGAATACCCGGTCAAGTCCAGGGACGATTACCGCATCGCCAGGTTTATCGTCGACGACGCGCAATATGTGCCGCAGTACGACCAGTTCCTGGCCGAGATTACCGCAATCGGACAGTCCGGAAAAGTCATCGCCCACACATGCTATGAACCGCTGATGGACATTCAGCTGCGCTGGGTCGGCCAGGAGCGGTTTTGTTTCGAACTCGCGGACAATCCGGATGCGCTGATGGACCTGCATGAGGCGTTGGTCCGGAGCCACCGCAGGATGTATGACGTATCGGCGAAGAGCCCGGCGGACTGCATCCTGTACGGCGGGAATGTCGTCCCGGAGATGCTCGGGCCGGACCGTGTGCGCGACCTGATCCGGCCGTGCTGGGACGCGTTCGCGGACCGCGTTCACGAGCAGGGCAAGTTCCTGGGGTGTCATCTGGACGCGAACAACCGTGCGATCCTGGAAACCGTGCGGGACAGCGGGCTGGACTTCGTTGAGGCGTTTACGCCGCCGCCGGATTGCAGTGTGTCGGTGAACGAAGCGCTGGAGGCATGGCCTGGCAAGAGGCTCTGGATCAACTTCCCATCGAGCGTTCACCTTCAGGAAGATGCATGGATCAGGGAAGCAACGGTCGAGATCATCCGTCAGGCAGGCGACCGCAAAGGCTTCCTGATGGGCGTTACCGAGGATATTCCGGCGCAGCACATCGGACGATCCTGCACGGCGATCCTCGATGCGATCGCGGCCTGCCCGTTGTGATCATTTCAGGCACCACTCCGCTAATGGACCAAGATCCTCGGAGACTTGCACGATTCTCAGGTTGGAGGAGGCGTTCTGATGCGCATATGCGTCCAGTGGAAAGGCCGTGTCCTGCCTGATTTCCTCATCGGATGCGGGTTCGAGCAGCTGATTCCTGAGTCCTGCCAACGCCACTTTTCGCGGCGCGATGCATCCGAGAAGGTCCGGCAGGTCGTAAGCGGTCAGCGCCCCGGCAACGCCCCATGAGAAGTCGACCTCGTAAGGATGGACGTGACCCCCTCCTTCGTTCTTGATCAATCCGATCCGGTAGAATCTGTTCATGGCCACAGATCGATAGGAAGTGAGCGAGCCAACGAGTGTGACGCCCTTGATTGACGGCTCAAAAGCTGCGGCGTGCAACAAGGGTATGCACATCTCGTCTACCGCGACGCCTCCGATTCTTGCGGGATTGACAAAATCGAGGTGTTTCAAATAATTGACGACCCGGACGATATCCCCAGCCTGGATACTGACGGTGCTCCTGCCTACCATCACGCCGGTATAGTCGTCCGCCAGGGCTCGCGTGACCGTGTTATTCAACTCGCCCACACCCGGCAGATCGGTCGCGGCCACAACATATCCTTTGCGGACCAAACGCTCTATTTCGCCTCCGGGCTTCGCTTCGACAACCTTACCCAGGGGGTGGAGATAGACAAGGGCTGGGAGGCCTTCGCGCACGGCAGCGGGAACAAACAGAAGCAGCGGAATTACATAGTTGCCCCCTCCCGGGACGGCATACTTGCCCACAGAATAGCCGTCGCGCTGATATCTCCCGTTGAAGAAGGCTGCCGCCGCGTCGTTCCCGGGCGCTACGTAACCTGAGAGTTTTTTCGCCCTGTTCCGGACCTGATCGAGGTGAAGAGCGACATTCTTCCTCGATGTTTCGAGCTTCTCCAGCAGTTTTTCCGCCTCTTTCCTGTTGATGGTGAAGACGCTCTCTGCCTGAAGGAACGTCGATATCTGACCCGTTGGCGTTACCTTCAGCTCCTCCTGTGGCAGGATTGCGACTTTTTCTTCGGCAGGATTTCCCGAAACTCCGAGGTGCTTCATGAAGAATGCATATATGGCTGATCGAATCGACGGCGTCATCCAGTGTTTGTCGTCATCTTCCACAAACGCGACGTTCTCTTCCCGACCCAGAGCCCTGTAGGCTTTCCTGATCTCCTGATAGGCCTCCCGGGCTCCCTGTATGGAAAGATACTCGTCGCGCGAAGTGAACGTCATGAGAGTTGGCTTGGGAGCCCTGACTTCGATAAGGTCTTCGAAGGTGATGCCTTCCGCCAGCCCTCGAACGAAGATGGACTCAGCATCCTGCGCGCCTTTGGTTTCCGTCTGCCTTCGCGACGCGGTAGACCAGCTGCACGGCACAGCCACCTTCACCCTCTCGTCCAACGCTCCGATAAAGGACGTTACCGTTCCGCCGCCTGAAAATCCCGTGACCCCGATCCTGTCAGGGTCCACTTCCGCCCGGGTCTGGAGATAGTCGATTCCCCGGATGCCGTCCCAGGCGAAATACCTCCCCGGCGAGACGCCGGCGAGAAAGCACTGGTTCCCGAAATAGCAGTGTTCAATAACCGTGTATCCGATGGAGGAGAATCCAATCTTGGGATCGTAATATTGCACTTTCTCGCCCTGCCCGATGGGATCAATGGCCAGAACCACGAATCCCTTCTTCACCAGGTTGAGATAGACGATCTGATACAACTCATTCCTGAATGCCTCCTGGTTGTGCCCGATAACATTCAGTATGGCCGGTGACTTCCTGCCCCCGGTCTCGGGTATGAAAAGGCATCCCGTCACAAAGAACCCGGGCATGGATTCATAAAGCAGCTTTTCAATCCTGTATCCATCCTTTTGGACTACGTCGAGGACTCTCGGATTCAGAGGGGTTTTGTCGGGGAAGGGACCGACTATTTCCGAGAGAGCGGTCTTGACGCGGCCCTGCCGTTTCAGCCAATCGCCCTTCGTCTTAAGACCTGCGATCTCTCTGTCCCTGAGGTCATAGAGTCCATCCGCCTGCTCGATGTAGTGAGTGATGAGCAGGCCTCCCGGATTACTCCACCTCGTCCACTTCCAGAAGACGTTCAGGTCCTCCTCCTGAGCAAGCACGGGGGGGGCACTCAGCAGGATCAGTGAGAGCAGCCAGCTCGCCGGCAGATGTCTGTGAACTGCGATTGCTTGAGTGCCTTCTCTCGGGGGAGTTCTCATAGGACGCCTCAACTCATAGTCTTGAAGTGTCTCAGCGGATGGCAAGCGGCATGTTTTCCTGCCTGAGACCAAAGCCTTTGACCGTGCGACCTCGACAGTTTCTGCCGTCCCGGCACGCCTTGGGTGGGGCGATACTTCGGTGGCACGCGCCAGGAATTCTCGCTGTCGGGGTCGGAATCGGGGTCGCAATCGCTATCGGGATTCGAATTCATCAGGCGACAGACCTGGGAATTGATATTGATGCTCGGTCGATATCGACAGCGACACCGACCCCGGTTCCGACCGTATCAAGGTTCGCCCCACCTTAGGGGCGTGGTCCATCACTGTTTCAAAGTGATGGACTTCGCGGGAACGCATATCAGGTCGGTCACCGTGTGGCCGCCTCGGTTGATGCGGCATAGCGTATAGACGCTGCCGTCGTGGCCCAAAGCGATCGAATTGACATAGAGCGGCCGCTGGCCGTCTCGCATAAAGATCGCGCCCTGGTCGATGTACCTGGACGTGGGGATGTCGTAGGTCACCAGGTGCAGGTTTTCGAGCCCTTTGGCCTCGCCCTTGCCGGTGACGTCCTTGCCGGTAAGCCGCTTGCCGTCCTCGTAGATAGGGCCTCCCGTCAAGTAGTAGATCGTCCGGCCGTCGGGCCCGAGCGCGAAACCAAGGTATCCGTAGCTGAACTGGTCGTACATGCCACAGCGCTTTGAAGGTAAGGACGTGAGTCGTTCGAGCACCTCCACGCGCGGGACACGCGGATCGAAGCGAAACAGGTAACCTGAGTTGCCGTGGACCCCGTAGATTGCGTTTTCGGCTGAACGCCAAACGACCTGGCGCCAGTTGTAGCCCATGTGCCCGGGCGAAGTGGGATCGTACAGGCCGAAATAGTCCTTCCTGAGGTTCTCGCCGTTGACTGTCTCGATGGCGTCGCGGACGTAGTCGTATCGGAGAATCGCCCCGTCACCATTGCTGAAATAGACGGCTCCGTCACGCGGATCAATGGCGAAAGCACGGCAAATCGTCCGATACCTCGCGCCCTTGCCATTCTCGCCGTCGAGTGCCATCGGCCCGAGGTCCTTCATCTCCTTCCTGGCCAGGTCGTAGCGCAGGAATCGGCTGGTGGGCCAGGTGAGTCCGTAAAGCCGGCCGCGCTGCGTGTCCATGCTCATGGTGATGATGCCCTCGCCGCCGGGGGCAAGGGCGATGTCTTCAAACTTGCCGGTTGCCATGTCATAGGAGAGGAAGTGGCCGCCCTGGTATGGTTTCCAGCCCGGCGGCGGAGGTCCCATTTTTTCCATGTCGTCGATGATGGCATAGAAGCCGGTGTGAGTTGCGAAGTAGAGTTTCCCGGCGCGTTCGACGAAGTTGCAGTGTATCTTTCCCTGCGCGACCGCTTTCATGCCCTTCTCGCCGCAAGCCTCGGTCAGGTCACCGAGGTGCTTGATTTGCTTTGTGGCTGGGTCGAAGCGGTACATTTGGCCGGCGACGTCATGCGGTGCGGTGCAAAGCACGTAGTAAATCTTGCCGTCGCTGCCCGTGCCCATCCCATTATAGGTGTCGTGTGCGAACTTGAAGCCGGAGTCATAGGCTTCGGCGATCAATCTGGGAGGATCTTCCACGGTTGCCTGCGGATGGGCCGCGACCGACAGGAAAGCACACAGAGCCAGCATTAGTCCCAGGTAGAAAGCGATCACGTTCGATCGGCGCAGAATCATGTCCAAGACCTCCTTAAGTGCCCTGCGCGTCTTTGGGCGGCCACGACCTGCGCACCTTCGGACGCCGGTAGAAAGCGCCCACGCCGCCGATCCAGGAATCCCGACGCGAATATTCCGCCCGCTTTGTCGAGCAGTCTACGGCTGCGAAACAAGTTATCCGTCGCTCCCCGCGCTGTCAACACTCAGGGATGCCCCCCGATCAGTCCATAAGGGGCCGAGTCGGATCAGGGAGCGTTCGGAAAAGTCCGGAATGCGCTTCAGGCGCACAGGGATTGGTGTCCCGGCGGACGGTGTCGCCGCGAAATGATTTCCGCTAAGGCCTGGCTTCCAGTACGAACTTCTGGATGGACGGACCCATCTCCTCGAAGGCTTCGCCTGTGACCCGCCTCAAACCCCAGGCAAGAGCGTCCAGATCGAGTTTCTCCAATTTCCTCTGGAGTCGGGCGGCAACGACCACCTTATACTTTCCAGGAGCATCAGCCTTCCCGCTCAGCAGCCCGGTAGCCTCGTCAATCCTGAGCCACGCCGGCCCCTCGAGCAGGGAGTAACCGGCTTCCTGCACGTCCCAGAACTTCACCACCTGCAGGTTCCAGACCGGCCCTTCCAGAATGGCGAGCCGCTCTCCGGGGGGCCAGAAGTCCGCAACCTGTTCTCTGCTCACTGGACGGTAACCCAAATCGCCCAGCGACCGGATGGTGCCGACCTGGTAGCGGTAAACTTCTCCAACCCTGGTCATCGTTGCAGGACTGGTGCAGATAAACGGCCTCGGCGCCGACGCGTAGTCGGAAGACCAGCTGCGATTGCCTTGTGCATCGATGGCAGCGACACGGTAGAAGGCCTTATTGGCATTGGGAATCTGCAGCCCTTCAGCTACTACGACCAGTTCGGTATCCTCGACCTGTGCTACAAAGTTCGCAGGGAACCGGCCGCCAAGCCTGACCTTCCTCCAGTCGCCTGCGTGGAAATCCAAGACATCGTAGGGCGCGTCGCTGACTGAGAAGCCTTTTTCGTCGCTTCCGTAAACACGGTACTTTGCCGGCGCACGTCCCTCCGGGCCAGGCTTCCAGCGAAGGGTTCCCCGGCCCCGGTCCGCGTCGAAGTCCAGCGTCACTTCCGTCGGCGGAGATGGCCCGCGGGGCGTGAAACTCCAGATCTCACTCCAGGGTCCCCATACCCCCTTTTCATCTTTTGCACGGACTCGCCAGTAGTAATTGCGATCCGGGGCCAACAGGCCAACGAAAGGCAGCGTGTACTGGGACTTGCCCTGGTCGGCTGTTCTGGAGATCAGCTTCCTGAAGTTGGAGGAAAGCGGCCATCGCAGGTCGGGATATTCCGAGAGCTCCAGGCTGTAGTCGGCGATCCTGTCACCGTCCGGATCGGCAGGAGCCGTCCATTTGAAGACGATAGCCGTCCCTTCGGTTTCTCCCCCATCAAGCGGGTATATCGCAGCAGGCGGCGCTCCGGGCGGTGCAGAGATTGAGCGCTCAATCCACTCCTGGGTGATACGCACCTTGCGCTTGCCGGGGGAATCGTCTGTGTAGACGAACCGGTTCTCACCGGCCACCATGCCCGGCAGGGCCAGTGGCGCCATCTGCAGATCGTTGACGATGCTCAGATTCTTGAGGCGGTCTTCTCCGCGGAGTTCGCATTTCAGCTGGTATTCATAGCACGCCTGGCCTTCCCGCGGGAACAGCCCATCCAGGTTACGGGTCACTTCCTTCCAGCTTGCTCCTCCATCCAGGGACGCGGAGAACCTGGTGCCGCTCCCATCCACTTCAATATTGCCGCCCACGAAGACGTAGGGACTGCGCAGAGTCCAGATGATGATACCCGTCTTGCCGGATTCTGCCTTCAAACCCTCAGGGGTGCCCCGAATGCTTTCTATGAAGTTGGCCCCGGCTCGCCAGGTGTCTCCCGTGAAGCCCGGGCGGTACATCCACAGGCCGTTACAGATCGTGTCGGCGCACGCTTTACCGAAGCTCGCCGCCATGTCTTCGCGTCCGTGGTATTTCACCGGGATTAATTGACCCCACCGCCATGTGAGGGATTCGCCGGGCCGCAGGGTCATATCCATGGTATGCCGCCCCGGTGTGTCCCGACTCCCTCCGGCATCGCCCTCATAATTGTATAAGGATGCCTCCCATTCATTCCCCGCGCGGTTATCGGGCCGCAGCAACCCTTCGGAATGGGTCCGTTTGACCAGGTCGTGATCGCGGGCGATCTGCTGCATTCCTGCGATGGTGTGGTTGTCCCGCAACAGGTAGAGACATTGTTTGTCCCCGTCCATAAGATGCCAGCTCCCGTCGTAGAATGCCTGGGTGACGGAGTGGCCGACCAGACGCGCCGGGCGTGTTTCCAGGCCTGCCTGCCGCCACAAGCCGGCCAGGGAAACTGAGTCATCGCCGCATGTTGTGTACCCGTAGATGTTGAACACCTTCACCGGGTCATTGCTTTCAGCGTCACCGGTGGTGGCGTGGAACCGCTGCCTGACTTCGAGGTAATAGAGGGCGATCGCTTTCTCACGGTCGGTCATATCCGGCCGGACCGCTCCGCTCACAATCTCCTCGACACTGCGGAAACTGTTGCGCCCATTTGACAGCCAGGGATTGACCACGTCCGTCTCGCCGACGTTTTCCATTCGCACGGCGCGATTGGACTCCCAGGTCTGCGCCATCGGATCCCAGGAACCCTGCGGCGTGCGGCAGTTCTCGCCGTCCATGGTCCCCCCCTGTATGATGACGAAGCGGTGGGTGCCGGTCGAGATCTCCTCGACGTGCCGCTTGGCTACATCCGTCAGGTGGGTCTCTGACCTCCAGGGTTCCAGGCTCTCGACGCGAATGGAGTTCCTTCCTGGCTTTTCCCGGCATCCTGCCATCGCAACCAATACCAAGGCTGCAATCCCGAGTGAAGAAACTACTCTCACGCTGCCCTCCCAAGATCCCGGTGTCCCCGCAACGAGATCATTCTAACCGGGATCATTCAAAATGGGCGAGGAGGAAGCATTTCTGGACACGGATGGAAAGATCAGGATCGATCGGCCTCCGTCGGCTCCCATCCGCATCCCAAAGTCCATTCTCCTGGATGTTTCATCAATTGTCCAAGCCAGCGCCAGGACAAGCCGCCGGTGATATACTGGCGCGGGCCGCAAGGCCACAACGCAAATAGTGATCAACTCCACAGAGCGAACAGGGGACATCCTCAGGACGGTACTCATGAAGAAGATGGGGTGGCATCTCGGATCGGCTGCACTGCTGTCTCTTCTTGGCGCGAAAAGCTCAGGATCGGAGGGCTGCCGGATTATCCTGCTTTCGATAATTGCCGCCCTGTTTCTTCCGCACCTCCAGGCGGTGGAACCGTTCTTCAAACAGCGAGGCTACTACATCACTTTTATGCGCACTCCCACGCTGGGTCTGGAGGAGTGGAAGCGCACCATCGACTACATCCAGACCGACGGCGCCAACATGGTAATTCTCTGGATGGGCGGCGCTTTTCGTTCGAAGAGGTTCCCGATTACCTGGCGCTACAACGGAGAACACAAGAACGTGGAGCAGGATTTCGTGCGCGAGCTCATCGATTATGCGCACCAGAAGAAGATCAGAGTCGTTCTGGGTTTTACACCGTTCGGCTACGACGGCGTCAACCAGTACACGCTGGAACATCCGGAGCTGAAAGGCATCCAGGAGAACGGCAACTTCATCAAGTTATGGGGTATGCATGCCTGGGGGTACCCGCTCAATCCGTACCGGCCGGAAGCGCAGCAGTTCATGCTGGAGTACGTCCGCGAGATGTTTTTCGATTTCTACCCGAACGCGGACGGCCTCTTTATCGAGTCGGCCGACTACATGATTTCGCAGTGCAAGGACTGCACCGAGCCGTATTACAGCGCCGAATTCCGGTTCGTGCGCCGCATTTCGGACGAGATCTGGCGGGCGAAGCCCGATGCGACCATCATCGTCTACCCGACGTACTTCTCCGGCAAGACGCACGAGTGGATGCAGGCGCGGGCTATGCGTGCCGAGGGGACCCGGGAAAGCCTGGACCCGCGTTGGACCGTCTTCTTCACGCCGCACAGCACGGCGCTTGACGCCGAAGTCATCGGCAAGGCAAAGAGCAGCCTTTATTGGACGGAGCGGACGATTTTGGGGCTTCCACCGGACATTCAGGCGGCCGCGCAGGTAGCGGCCAGAAACAAGACGACCGGATTTGTGCCGGCCCTGGAAGCCTACTCGTTCGCCAACGAGCAGGAGACGGGAGGGCGGCGCTTGAAACCCTTTGGCTTCGGGTGGCTGGCCGACGGTGCCAATCCATTCGACGAAATCCTGGTGCGTGTGAATCGCATCGCCTACCGGGAGTTCGCCTGCGACCCGAACCTGAGGTATGCGGAGTACAGAAGGATTCTCGGAGAGGAACTCTTTGGGGAGGCTGCTACTGAATCCTTGATCGACGACCTGCTCTTTGTCCAGGAGTGCTTCTTTCTGAATCGCGACTTCAACGAGGCCTCCGCTCTGGTCTCGCCCATGAGCGTAAAACGCGAGTTGGAAGCCGGGAGGCTTGGCCCGGCCGACCTCGAGAACTACCGGGAGAGGTTGCGGCGCCTCGCCGGGATCGAGCGGCGCTACCGCGAGGCGACCAACGCGGGCGTCGTGCAGATGCGCAACGCCGCCAGGTGGGTGACGGATTCCTGGAAGGGTCCGGAGGGCGACATCATCGAGCGGCACCTGCGCTAGCCCGCGTGTGCGTGAGCTACCCGGCAGATTTTTGACGGCGAAACGGCAGCTGCGAGAGAGGGTGACTTATGAGTGAAAACGCGATCGGCAGGCGCACGTGGATCAAGACAGGCGCCCTGGGGTTGACTTCTGTGGCAATCAATCAAATGGCTCCTCTCGCACGCGTTGATATCAGTCATGCGAGGGAAGCTGCAGAAGCTGCTCCGTCTTCATTCAATCACCGCGGGTATCTGGGGTGGATCACAGACGTGGCCACCCAACCGGATCCCGATGCGCCGTGGCCTTCCATGCGTCTCGACGAGCGTCTCCTCGAAGACTACCGCCAGACGTTTGACGTGATGAGCCGCCTCAGAATGAACGAGATTGTGGTCTGGGGATTCTATGTCTCACGGTCCTGGCCTGTGGACATCAAGAGCGCGGTTACCCCCGAGCGGGGTGCCATGGTGGAGAGACTGATCGGGGATGCCCACCGTCGCAACCTGCGAGTTTATTCAGGATTGGGAGTCTATAGCTGGGGATTTGAGGAGATCATCCGGGCCTATCCCAAACTCAGCCGGGGAAACCCGCAGGCCATGTGCGCCAGCGAGCCTGAATCCTGGGCCTGGATGCAGAAGGTGATCGATTTTGTTTTCGAACGTTTTGCCATCGATGGCGTAAGCATGCAGTCTGCAGACCAGGGCCGGTGTCGCTGCAGGCAATGCAGTGTGTACAGCGATGCCGAGTATCACGCGTTGTTAAACGTGCGCGTGAGCGAATACATCCGAAGCCGGTGGCCGAAGAAAACAATCGGAGTAAACAGTTGGGGGATGAGGTTTGAGGAAGCCGAGACCCTGCCTCCGCTGGTCAAGATCAGTCGTACGGTCGACTACCTGATCGATGTTCACGACACCAGCCGCAGGCGTGACCCCGGCTATCGCAAGCGGCTCATCGATACCCTTGCCTGCGATTTCGGCACGCTGGGCGGCCCGCAGGTGGAACCGCCCCAGCACTGGGCGCGGGAGCGCTGGTTCCTCCCCACGTTGAAACGAGTTGGCGATCACCTTCGGCAACTCGCGAGCGACGGAGGCCGGGCATGCGAGTATTTCTTCCATATCCTGGCGAATCCCGGCGACGAGATTTCAATGTGGTTGGCAGGGAGGACGCTCGCCGATCCGGTGACTCCGTGGGAAAAACACCTGCAAGATTCAATAGAGCCTCTTTACGGAGTTACCCGAATATCTACCCGGGATGCCCTGGCCCAGCTATTTCTCGACGCTGAGGACGCCTATTTCAAGCATCTGCCTCCGGGATTCTGCGGGACTCTGTCCATGGAGCCGCTTGTAAGCGCAAGTCCCGGGCCTCCCGTTTATCTGAGGGAGAGACTGACCGCGCCACAGCGCGCCGCCTATGCGCAAGAACTGACAGTTCTCAAAACCCGGGCTGAAGGATTGCTTGCCGAAATCCCCCGGAAAGACAAAATGACGAAGATCGTCCGTTCCATTGAGCTCACGCTGGCAGACATCGCGAGCCTGGCCCAGT
>Ga0316613_10000985_pt1 | contig 20319 bp, 21 predicted proteins | sample OWC_soil_day10_C_2_FD_207647 | JGI IMG/M metagenome (GOLD analysis project Ga0316613, IMG submission 207647) | Wetland soil microbial communities from Old Woman Creek delta, Ohio, United States - OWC_soil_day10_CT_b | ecosystem: Environmental > Terrestrial > Soil > Wetlands | place: USA: Ohio...
AAGCTCGTCACGCAGACGTAACAGGCCTTGCGAAACGACTCAGGGCGTGAACCGGAAGTACAAGTCGTAGAGTCCGCTGCCCAAAAAGCTGCCGTTCAACGGAGAGTGCGGAGCCAGTTGACAGCGCAGCCTCGAGTCCGAGGCGAGGCCTCTTGATCACTGGCGTCTCCAGGGTCGCGGCGATAGCTTTCAGATCAGGAATGGCTACTCAAGGACCACCCTCGGAAAGTAGAACGACACCACCCAGTTCGGCACGTCGACGATCGAGCTGATGCGCAGATCCGCGCACACACTGCAAAGCATGTAGGCGTCGATCGGCGAATAGCCGAAGCGCCGGCTCAAGAGCTCGACCATCTCCGACACCGCCGTGCGCGCGCACACCATCAGATCCGGGCCGATGCCGGTCGTCACCTCGTAGCCCTTCTTGTCGAAGTGATTGGCCACCGGACCCGGCGTGACGTAGCGCGGCGAGCGCAGATTGGCGCCCTTGACCAGATCGAACTTGAGGGCCACGTCGATCGCAGTCTCGATCGCCGTGCCGCACACCTCGCCGTCGCCCTGTGCCGCATGCGTGTCGCCAACGGAGAAGATCGCTCCGTCGACCTCGATCGGAAGATAGAGTTCGACGCCTTCCGTGATATCGCGCACGTCCATGTTGCCGCCCACGTTGCGCGGTGGGATGATGCTGTGCAAGCCCGGCGCGGCCGGGGCAACACCGATCGTTCCGCACATCGGCCGCAGCGGCACGCGTCCGCCAGGCCCGTACATCGCTGGCGCGAGGCCGGGGTCGTAGTTCCAGTGGTGCAGCTTCGCTTCAGGGAACTGGTCGGTGAGAAGGCCGAAGCCGGGAATGTTGCCGGTCCAGCCCCAGCCCGACGGGCGGAACGATAGAACGGTGATCTTCAGCGCGTCGCCCGGCTTCGCGCCGTCGATGTAGATCGGTCCGGTCACCGGATTGACGCGGGCGAGGTCGAGCTTCGCGAGGTCGGCCGCGGTCGAGGTCCGAGTCAGCTGGCCGGACGAGGCGTCGACGGTTTCGAAGTGCACCGTCTCACCCGGCGCGACCTTCAGGCGCGGAGCAAACGCGTTGTTCCAGCCGTGGTGGATATGCTCTCGGTGGATGGTGTGGTGATCGTGTGCGTGTGCGCTCATGGATCGATCTCCTACACCGCGACGGTCAGGGCGCCGTCGATCACCAGGTTGGTGCCCGAAATACGACTCGCCACCGGGCTCGAGAGGAACACGACACCGCTTGCCACCTCGGCAGGGGTACCGAACTTTCCGGTGGGGTTGACCTTGAGCGTTGAAGCGTACAGATCTGGCACGTTCTTCTCGATCGTCTGCCAGATGCCACCGTCGAAGTAGGTATTTCCCGGCGACACGCAGTTCACGCGAATGCCCTTGGCAACGAGAGATCGGCTCAATCCCTTGGCGTAGTGGATTAGCGCAGCCTTGAGCGCGCCGTAGGAGCCGGCGGCGAAATCCACCTCGAAGCCGGAGACGCTCGAGATCAGCACGATCGAGCCGGACGTCGACTTTTCCAGGAAGGGGAGTGCTGCCGCCACAGCATTGACGCTGTGCATCATGTCGACGCGAAAAGTCTTCTCCCACGTTTCGGCCGAGTCGCCGACAGCCAGTGCACTGACATTGCAAACCAGCGCGTCGATGCCGCCCAACTCGGCGGCGCTCGCCGAGATCCATTCAGCCAACGCCGGCGCGTCGGCGACATCTAGTGCGCGCCCGAATGCCTTGACGCCCTTGGCCTGCAACGCGGCAACCGTCGCGGCAACCTCGTTGGCATTGCGCGCGCAGATCGAGACGCTGGCCCCTTCGGCGGCGAAGGCTTCGGCGATGGCACGGCCGATTCCCTTGCTACCGCCGGTAATGAGTGCGCGTTTTCCCTTGAGTCCGAGGTCCATGTCAGATCTCCTTGGTCCATGGATGGACAACTGCCTTGACCATCTCAAATTCAGTATCTCATCATGGCTTGCCTTGGCAAGACTCTTGACGGCATCGGCAAGGATTTCACGATCGACTGCTTCAGAGAAACTACTTGACCTACTGCTGGTGCCCGGGACCGTCGGCGACGACCGTCAGCTGACCAGCATCAGCGTTCGGATGACAGGTTTCAGGCGTTGAGTCCACCGCATCGGCTGTCAAGGCTCGGTAGAGTCGAGATGCAGCTCAGGGCGTGCTGCTCGTAGTGGGTCATGGTGCGTGCGGCAATGTGTTGCAGGTCTTCGGGACTCAGTCGCATTCCGCATCATTTCATCCGCTTACGTCGTGTCCGGCCGGTCGGCTGCGAGGCGACGCGTTGTCAGCCTGTTGGCATGTCGACGTGGCAGGTGCTGCGCTTCATGCTGTCGCGCAGAGCACGCGGGCGCTTGATGGCGCCGCTGCGTTCGTCGAACTCGGCCACCATCAGGTCGAGTGCGGCGTGCTGCTCGTGGTCTTCCACCGGCAGCCAGGGTGCGCCGAGCAGGGCCCACTGCGCATCGCTGAGCAGCAACTCGCCGGTCAGAAAAATTTGTCGGCCTGGCGCGCCAGCGCCAAACGACGCGGCTACGGCCTGCCCGGCATCGCCGGGCCGGCACAGGCCGTGCGCCATCGTCGGGTCGAACACCAGCAGATCGCCTGGCGCCAGTGCCAGGCAAACGCCCGCATGCGGCATCACGAAGTCGACCTCGGCGAGGTCGAGCGCGAGCAGCCAGAACAGGCATCGCGACCAATGGCGGCTGACGTCGTTGTGAAAGCCCGCGCCGCGCGCTGCCAGGTAGTCGATGGGCGTGGCCACGCTGCGCCGGTAGTCCGCGAGATCGCCCCCCAGCACGCCCGTCAGCTGCAGGGCGCTGGCGATGTGGCCCGCCAGGTCGAACACGCATGGCACGGCAGCGGCCAAGTCGGGCAGCGTGGTGGTGGCGTAGTCGATGTCCGAGAACGCCTCGATGCTGACGCGTGCGTCGCCTGCGGCCGCCAGGCTGGCCAGCGAGCCGGCGTCGAGAAACGCTGTGCGCACGATGTGCACCCAGCCATAGGGCGCGCGCGCGTCGCAGACATGCTGCGGCTCGTCGCTGCGCACCGCGAAGGAACGAAATGGCGCCGGCACCGCATGCACGTTGGCGGCGATGACGCGGTGCGAGAGCGGCGCGGCGTTCGGGGGCACCCTGCGATTGTCGCCATGGTGGCGACCACGGGCTGCAGGCCGCGGAAGCAGCCAGCGGAGACTAGAGTCGGCTTGTCTTCAACCGCCGACTTCGGGACCCCGCCATGAACCGATTGCAACAGGAACTGCAGCGTCTGTATGGTTCCCAGGCCGACGCACGCCTGGGCCTGGATCTTGACGCCCGCGGCCTGGTCGATGTGCAGGGGCGAGTTCGGGCGATGGTGCTGGAGTTTTGGCCAGGCCGGCCGATTGGGCCGCGCTCGCAGCCGTCTGGGGCGGCGTTCAGGCCGATATGACGCTGCCCGCGCCGGCCATCGCCGTCAACGGCAGAGATGGCTATCAGATCTGGTTCTCGCTCTTGGAGCCGGTGCGGGTGCCACAAGCTGAGGCATTTCTTGATGCCCTGCGGCGCCGCTACCTGGGCGACATCGTGCCCGTTCGCGTGGCCATGCTGCTCGCGTTGGATACCGCGTCCGGCGGGCCGCCTCGGCATGCCCGGCCGGTGGCCGCCTTGCAGGTCGACAGCAGCCTGTGGTCGGCCTTTGTCGCGTCCGACATCGCGTCGATGTTCGCCGACGAACCCTGGCTCGATATGCTGCCCAATCCCGATGGTCAGGCGCAGCTGTTGGCGCCGCTGAAGAGCATCCCGCCGGCGGGGTTCGAACTGGCGTTGCAGCAGCTCAGGCCGACCACGGGGCCGGCCACGCCCGGGCTGGCATCAAATGCTGCAGCGCCGGCGGCTGGCCTTGTGAAGCGAGCAGTCAGACCAACACGCAGGGGGAAGCGGTTCACCTTGAATGGTTTCCGAGCGCCCGGGATTCCATTGACCGGGTGAACGCCTCGATTCTGGAGACAGCCCAGAACCCGGCGACATGGTCTTTCGCTTTGAACATCGGGATTTCACCAGCCTGCGGCAGCGCGGCAACACAACAGCCGATGCGGACGGTGGTGGCGCCAAGCTTGTCACCCATCGTTTCGCATTCTTCGACGTGCAAGCGGGGGATCCCGATATTGATGGTCTCGCTGGTGCTCCTTGCCTGGGACGGCGTGCTGGAAGCCGGCTAGCCGTTCCCCCCAAGGGCCGCGACTGGAGGCGCGTCGCCTCCACCTCAGCGCTGGCGCGGATCGAGCGCGTCGCGCAGACCGTCGCCCAGCAGGTTGAAGGCGAGCACGAGGAGGAAGATCGCGAGCCCCGGCCAGATCGCCATCCAGGGCGCGTTGTCGATGTAGTTCTTTGCCGTGTTGAGCATGCTGCCCCAGCTCGGCGCCGGCGGCTGCTGGCCGAGGCCAAGGAAGGACAGGCTCGCCTCGGCGATCACCGCCGCCGCGATCGCCAGCGTGGCCTGGACGATCAGCGGCGCGGTCACGTTGGGCAGCACATGGGCCAGCGCGATGCGCCATGGCGGGTTGCCGACCGCCCGCGCGGCCTCGACGTAGTCCTCGACTTTGACGTTGAGCACCTGCCCGCGCGTGAGGCGCACGAAGATCGGCGTGGCCGAGATGCCGATCGCGATCATCGCGTTGGTGAGGCTCGGGCCGAGGAAAGCCGCCATCGCGATCGCGAGGATCAGGAACGGACAGGCCAGGAAGGCATCGGTGATGCGTGAGATCAGCGCGTCGACCCAGCCGCCGAGGAAGCCTGCCGCCAGCCCGATCGGCACGCCGAGCAGCAGCGAGATCGAGACTGACACCACACCCGCCAGCAGCGAGGCCTGCGTGCCCCAAATCACGCGCGAGAGCACATCGCGGCCGATCTCGTCGGTACCGAACCAGTGTGCGGCGCTCGGCGCCTTGCGGATCGCGCTCCAGCTGGTGGCAATCGGGTCGTGCGGCGCAATCCAGGGCGCGGCGAGGGCCATCACGACAAACAGCAGCACCACCGCCAGGCCGAACATCGCGCTGCGCCTGCGGCGCAACCGGCGCAGCGCGCGGCGCCAGGGACCGGCGGGCAGCGCGGGGGCCGCCCCATCGCGCGGCAGGCCGCCGGGTTCGAGCACTGCCGCCATTGTCAATTCCTCAGCCGCGGGTTGACCGCGAAGTAGGCCAGGTCGGCCAGCAGGTTGAGTACGACGTAGGTGGTGGCGGTGACCAGCACCACCCCTTGCACGACGAGATAGTCGCGGTTGAACACCGCGTCGATGATCAGCTTGCCGAAGCCGGGGATCGTGAACACCTGCTCTGTCAGCACGGCGCCCGACAGCAGCGTGCCGAACTCCAGCGCGCCCAGGGTGATGATCGGCACCAGCGCGTTGCGCAGCCCGTGGCGCAGCACGACGACGCGCTCGCGAAGACCCTTGGCGCGCGCGGTGCGCACGTAGTCGGCCGAAAGCACCTGCAGCATCGCGCTGCGCGTGTGGCGCATCAGCACCCCGGCGATCGCGTTGCCGAGCACGAAGGCCGGCATGATCATCGACGCCAGGTTCGCGCGCAGGTCCTCGAACGGGCTCACGTAGCCCGAGGCCGGCAGCCAGCCCAGCTGCACCGAGAACAGCAGGATCAGCAGGATGCCGAGCCAGAAGTTGGGCGTGCTGATTCCCCAGAGCGCGAACACGTTGGCCAGCGTGTCCCAGATCGTGCCGCGCCCCACCGCCGAGGCGATGCCGGCCGGGATGCCGATCAGCAGGGCGATCGCCATCGCCATCGTCGCCAGCTGGATCGTCACCGGCAGCTTCTGCAGCACGAGGTCGAGCACCGGCTGCTGGTTGCGGATCGACTCGCCGAGGTCGCCCCGCAGCACCCCGCCCATCCAGTACGCATAGCGCATCGGCAGCGGCTCGTCGAGGTGCAGCTTCTCGCGCAGGTGGGCGATGACGGTCGGATCCTGCTCCTCGCCGGCGAGGATCTTCGCCGGATCGCCGGGCAGCAGTTGCTGCAGCCCGAAGATCAGCATCGAGACGAAGATCAGCGTCGGGACGATCGTCGCCAGGCGCTTGAGAAGGAACTCGGCCATTGGGGGTCAGGCGCGGTGGGCGGGCCTCACGAGCCGAGCTTGAGCCCCTGCACGCGCAGCAGCCCGTCGGGGATCTCGCGCACGCCGGTGAGCTTGGCGCTGTAGGCCCACAGCCACTTGCGGTGGTAAACGTAGACGATCGGCCGCTCCTTCAGCACGCGGGCAGCGATCTGCTCGAAGACCTTCCGGCGCTCGGCGACGTCGCGCAGGCTGCGCGACTGCGCGAGCAGCTTCTCGGTCTCGGGGTCGCAGTAGCCGGCGTAGTTGAGCGGCTGCTTGCAGCCGTGGAAGCTGAACAGGTTGCCGTCCGGGTCGGCGCGGCCGCTCCAGGCCAGCGCGTAGGCCTCGAACTCGCCCTTGTCGGCCATGTTGAGCGAGGTCGCGAACTCAGCGGCCTGGATCTTGACGTCGAACCCGGCGTCGCGCGCCATCGCTTGCACCACGAGCGCCAGGCGCTGCGCGTCGGAGGTGGTGGGCGTCAGCAGCGTGAAGCTCGGGTTCGTGACGCCCGCCTCCTTGAGCAGCGCGCGCGCCCTGGCGACGTCGCGCTTGGGCACCGGCAGGCTCTTGGCGTAGAAGGGGTTGGTCGGCGCCACCCACTGGTTGCCGACCACCGCCTCGTTGTCCATCACCACCTGGGCCAGGCCCTGGCGGTCGATGGCGAGTTCGAAGGCCTCGCGCACGCGAGGGTCCTTGCCGAGCGGGTTTTGTTGCGCCTTCTCGCTCTTACCGATGTTGATCGTGATGCCCTGGTAGCCGATCTCGGTGATGCGCGCGATCTTGAAGCGCTTGTCGGTCTGCAGCTTCTCGACGTCGGAAGAGGCCACGCGTTCGATGTAGTCGAGCTGGCCCGACTTCAGGTTGGCCAGCCGTACGGTGGCGTCGGGAATTGGCGTGTAAACGATCTTCTCGAAATTCACCTGGCCCTTGTTCCAGTAGTCCGGGTAGCGCTCGAGCACGATGCGGTCCTGGGCGACGCGCTCGACGAACTTGTACGGGCCGGTGCACACCGGCTTGGTGCCGAACTTGTCGCCCGCGGCTTGCGCGGCCTTCGGGCTCACGATCATCCCGGCGCGGTCTGCCAGCTGGGCGAGCAGCGGCGAAAAGGGCGCGTTGAGGTTCAGCCGCACCGACATCGGGTCGACGATATCGACGCTCGTGACCGGCGCCAGTTCGCCGCGCCGGTTCGAGCCCGGCATGGTCTTGTGGCGCTCCAGGCTGTACTTGACCGCGGCAGCGTCGAGTTTCTCGCCGTCGTGGAAGGTCACGCCCGGGCGCAGCGTGATCGTCAGCGCCTTGCTGTCGGCGCTCCACTCGTGCTTCTCGGCCAGCTGCGGGATGATGTTCAGTTTCTCGTCGACCTCGAACAGCTTGTCGCACAGGGCCGCGAACACGATGCGGCCGACGAAGGTGCGCGCCAGCGAGGGGTCGAGCACGTCGGGATCCTCGGCCAGGCCGATGCGCAGGGTTTGGGCCTGGGCTGCCAGTGCGGCGGCGCCGAGCAGCGAGGCGAGCAGGGTGCGGGCGAAGTTCTTCATGCGGGGCTCCGGTGAGGATGAAGCGAGGATAGGTCAGGCAAGGAAGGCGGCCTGCAGCCGCTCGAGCCGCAGGTTGGGCGGGGCGGCGTGCGGCAGTACCGCGGCGGGTGCTTCGATCTCGCGCCAGAAGTGGCAGGCCACGGCATGCGTGCCTGCGGTGGTGGCGTCGGGCTCCAGCACCGGCAACTCGGCGGCGCAGCGCGGCCGGGCGTGCGCGCAGCGCGTGTGGAATCGGCAGCCCGGCGGTGGCGAGGCGGGGCTCGGCACGTCGCCAGCGAGAAGGATGCGCTGCCGGCCGCCGCGGGACAGGCTCGCCGGCTCGGGCACCGGGATGGCCGACAGCAGCGCCTGCGTGTACGGGTGGCGGGGCGCGGTGAACAAGGTGCGCTTGTCGGCCCATTCGACGATGCGCCCGAGGTACATCACCGCCACCTGGGTGGCGATGTGGCGCACCACCGCCAGGTCGTGAGCGATAAAGATGTAAGCCAGGCCGAAGCGCTGCTGTAGGTCTTGCAGCAGGTTCACCACCTGCGCCTGCACCGAGACATCGAGCGCCGAGACGGCCTCGTCGCAGACGATCAACCGCGGCTCGACCGCGAGCGCGCGCGCTATGCCGACGCGCTGGCGCTGGCCGCCCGAGAACTCGTGCGGGTAGCGTTGCGCATGCTCGGGTGCCAGCCCGACGGTGCGCAGCAACTCGGCCACGCGTTCGCGCTCCCGCCCAAGGTGCAGGCCGTGCAGATGCAGCGGCTCTGCCAGGATGCGGCCGACCGTCATGCGCGGGTTGAGCGAGGAGAACGGGTCCTGGAAGATGATCTGCATGCGCCGGCGCTGCGCCCGCAGCGCGGCGGCATCCAGCGCGCCGAGGTCCTGGCCTTCGAAGTGCACGCTGCCGGCCGTCGGCTCGATCAGCCGCAGTACCAGCCGGCCGAGCGTGGACTTGCCGCAGCCCGACTCGCCCACCACGCCGAGCGTCTGTCCGGCCTCGAGCGTGAGGTCCACGCCGTCCACCGCCTGCACGGCGCCGCGGGCACGGCCGAACAGCCCGTGCCGGATAGCGAAGTGCTTGGTCAGCCCCTGCACTTGGAGCAGCGGTGCGCCGGTGCTCACGCGGGTTCCAGCGACGCCGATCGCGCCAGCAGCGCATCGGCATCGAGCGGCGCCTTCCAGCAGGCCGCGAGGTGATGTTCGCCCACCGCCCGCAGCGCCGGTATCTCGGCTCGGCACTTCGCATCGGCGAACGGGCAGCGTTCGGCGAAGCGGCAGCCGGGCAGGTGGCGCAGCGGGCTTGGCACCTGGCCCTCGATCGATGCCAGCCGCGCCTGCTCGCCGTGCAGACGCGGGATCGATCCAAGCAGCCCGATCGTGTACGGATGCTCGGGACGTTCGAAGATCGCTCGCACCGGTGCGCGCTCGACAATACGGCCGGCGTACATCACTGCGACCTCGTCCGCGGTCTCGGCCACCACGCCGAGGTCGTGCGTGATCAGCACGATCGCGGTGCCGGTCTCGCGCTGCAGTGTGCGCAGCAAGTCGAGGATCTGGGCCTGGATCGTGACGTCGAGCGCCGTCGTGGGCTCGTCGGCGATGAGGAGGCGCGGCTCACACGCCAGGGCCATAGCGATCATCACCCGCTGGCGCATGCCGCCCGAGAGCTTGTGCGGGTGCTCGTGCAGGCGCTGCTCGGGTGCAGGGATGCGCACGCGCTTGAGCATCTCGAGCGCGCGCGCCTCGGCTTCGGTCTGGCTCATGCGGCGATGCCGGCGCAGGCCCTCAACGATCTGCTCGCCGATCGTGAACGCCGGGTTCAGCGAGCTCATCGGCTCCTGGAAGATCATTGCCATGCCGTTGCCGCGCAGGTCCTGCCAGTCCCGCACATGCAAGCCGATGAGCTCGCGGCCTTCGAAGCGGATCGAGCCGCTCACGCGCCCTGGGGCAGCTACCAGCCCCATTATCGACAGCGAGGTCACGCTCTTGCCGCAGCCTGACTCGCCGACGATGGCCATCGTGCGGCCCGCCGCGACCTCGAAGCTCACGCCATCGACGGCCGTCAGCTCGCCTTCGTCGGTGGAAAAGGTGCTGCGCAGGTCACGGACTTCGAGCAGGGCCAATTCAGCCGCCCTTCTTACGCTCGGCGTGGAAGCGCTCGATGGCGGCTTCGATCTTCGTCCGGTCGAGCTCACCCACCGGGTCGCGCCGGCTGGCCAGGCAGGCCATAAAGGGCTGGAAGCGTTCGAGGCTCACGTCGTGAAGTCTTTGCAATTCGCGTACCGGCTCGGAATGGTCGTCGACGCGCAGGTCGAGGTCCGGCCGATCTTCTTGGCCCTGGATGCGAAGCGCGGCCGCCTGCTTGCCGCGCTTGTCGCCGCCGGCAGCCTCGCCGGCGGCCAGCGCGGCCAGCAGGCGCTCGGCGAGTGGCCGGCCGGCGCTGCGTTCGAAGGCCTCGGCGGTGGCCTCGATCACCTGCGGCCCGGCCAGCATGTTGCCGGCGACGCTGAAGTGCTCGCCTTGCAGATGTCCGCACCAGTCGATGCAGGCCTCGCCCGTATGCACCGCCGCGGGGCCCGCGGCACCGAGGACGTGCAGCTGCCGCTGTGCGCGCCCGGCATCGGTGGCCGTGAGCGCAGCCACCACTGCGGCACTCGCGTGCCCCTGCGCCAGCAGCATCAGCCCGGCGGGCCCGTACAGCGGGTTCATCAGCGCTTGGGTGGCGAGCACGCCCGCGCCGCGCCGGCTGTGCACGCACAATGCGCCAACCGCGAAGAAGCGGCTCGCGATCGCCACGCCGAAGCGTCCGTCGGTGTCGCGGGCGATGATCGACCAAGTCATTTGTTGTGTCCCGTTGCGCGGCCTCGGGCCGAGGCCATCAGCGCGTCGTCCAAGATCGCCACCGCGCTCGTCCAGCCCGCCAAGGAACCGCGGATCTCGTGCGGGAAGCAGCGAAGAAGCCGTCGGCCGGTAGCGCCTTGAGGTTGTGCAGCTTCTCGATGTGGAAGCAGCCAATGACTAACCCGGCCTTGTGCCCTTCCCGGATGAGACCGGAAACGCGGCTCTTGGCGTACCTTTTGGCGATGTGCATGAGGAAATCAGCATAGGAGGATCAAACGCTCTCTGCAACTGGGGCCTGGGGCAGCGAGGGCTGAAGCTGCGCCATGACCGGCCTAGAGTACCCTCATTTGCCTTGATTTCGGCGCGTCGAACGCCTTACTGCTCTGGGTCGCCAGTTCCTGGACCGTTCACAGGTCGCCACATAGCCTTCGACTCGGGGGTCGCCTTGGCGCCGAGCTCGTGGTCGTCGGCCGGGCTTGCCTGAGGTGCAGCACCGGTCAGGCTCGTAGTCACAAGCCGACACTGGTGGCCCCGCTGCGTGTGTGCATCTCACGGCAGGCGCTGCTCGGCCAGTGCGCCGCCGCACCGGCTCGCGTGCCGGCTTCTTCCGGCGACGACTGCGGCAGCAGCGCCACTCGCGCGAGGATCTTCTCGATCGCTGGCCGCTCCGGGATCGCGGCGATGGTATTGACCCGCCGCGAAGCTGGCGGCCGCGAACGGCGGCTGACCAGACTCCGTGGGGGAGGCCGTCGGCTCTATGGCGATCCGCCGCGACCGGCAGGTTCAGGGCGACGCAATCACTCGGCCGAGGACCTGCCCTCGACCCATTGCTGAAGCTCGAAGTTCCAGATTCACTGCCGCAAAGCGGTCATCGCGTGGAGATGGCGCGACGCCTTCTGATGGACCCGGACAGACAGACTTGCAGTGCCGCGGACGGGGCCTCACCATGTTTCGGCAACGGTCGTCGAGCAAAAGGGCGGCGCGGAACCTTAAAACGTAGGACAACGCCGCTGTGTTCTCGCGGTGCTGTCCGGCTACGCGTTGTGGCCATCGACGCCATCATCAACTCGACGCCTACTAGCGCATCGGTCGTGAGCGATGGACATCTCGAACCACACAATCTGTGATCTCTTTGCTCAACTGGGCCTTCCGAACGAAGAGGTCGACATTCGCGCCTTTGTCGCAAAGCACGGTTCTATGCCAGATGGCGCACGCCTCGCCGACGCTCAGTTCTGGAGTGAAGCCCAGGCGCGCTTTTTGCGGCAGGCGATCCTGGAGGACGCCGATTGGGCTCAGGTTATCGACGAGTTGAACTTGATGCTGCACCGCTAGCGGCATCTGCGCGTCGTACCCATAGTCCGCGCATCGCCCCCAGGCACGTCGAAAGCCGGATTGATCCACGGCCCGGGTGCATCCCGCCGTTGATGCCGCTGCGTGGCGCCGTATCCATGCCTGGGAGAGTCCCCGTGAAACGACTAACCAACAAGACCGTGGTTACCCCGCCGTACCCCGGCGACTCGCCGGTGAACAGGCGAAACGGCGCCCCAGCGGGCCGGGCGTCTCTCGTGGCCGACGCGGCAGCGTTTCTGCGCGGCTTCCTGGCACACCCATTTGAAGTCGCTTCTGTAGTTCCGAGCTCCGTCTTCCTGGAGGCTCGCGTGGTGCAGGCGGCAGATCTAGCGCAAGCCCGTTGCGCGGTCGAACTCGGTCCGAGCACTGGAGGCACCACGCGCGCGCTGTTGCGTGCGCTGGCGCCCCATGCGCGGCTGCTGGCGATCGAGGTCAACCCCGGCTTCTGCGGTCGGCTGCGCCGCCTGATTGACGACCCGCTGCTCGCGGTGCACCCCGCCAGTGCGGAATCGCTGGCCGATGCCCTGCGCCTACGGGGCCTACCGGCGACAGACGTCGTGGTCTCAGGCATCCCGTTCTCGACGCTGCCGCGCGACTTGGCACAGCGCACCGCTGCGGCGATCCACGCCAACTTGGCGCTTGGCGGCCGCGTGGTCGCATACCGGTGTCGCCCCCATGTGGCAGGCTACCTTGCACCGCACCTCGACCCGCCGCGCACGGCGTGGGAGTGGCGCAGCCTGCCGCCGGTTCGCGTATTTGTCTGGGTCAAGTCATTCGGCACGACGACGCAGGGCCCCCTTGCGGCGGATGCCGCCAGACTGATCGACTGGCAGGGCGACGCGCAGAGGAAGTCTCAGCATGCCAGGGGTGAACATGCGCAGGTCGACCAATCGCGGCTCCTGCAGGTTCCGAACGTTGGATTCGGAGCAGAGGCTGCCAATGCCCGACCCTACGCATGCTTGCGTACCTGGCCTGCGCCGGCAGGTACGCAGGGCCGAAATGCGTCCGAGGGCACATCGCCCTGCAGGCCCGCCCGCCAGCGGTGAGCGCGCCCGGGATCGACTATGGGCTCATCGTCTGCATGTAGAGGCTCCCACAGCCATCCAGGAACATCATGGAAGTAGCCGCCTGGGCGCTGATCGTGGGAGGTCTGCTGGTGCTGATGGCATTGAGCGGCTCGACGCTCAAGCATTTGCCGCTCAGCACTGCCATGCTCTATCTGCCGGCAGGGCTGGCCATCAGCCCGCTGTGGTTGGGTCTGGCTCGCTTCGATCCAATCGCCGACGCGAAGCTGCTCGAGCATTTGACCGAGTTCGTGGTTGTCGTGTCGCTGTTTTCGGTCGGGCTCAAACTGAGCGTCGAGCTCGACGATCGGCGCTGGCTGCTCCCGCTGCGTCTGGCCGTGGGTTCGATGGTGCTGACGGTCGGACTCATCGCGCTGGCCGGGCTAGCGCTGGGCCTGCCCTTGGGAGCGGCCGTGCTGCTGGGGGCCATCCTGGCGCCCACCGACCCGGTGCTGGCGTCCGATGTGCAGGTGTCCGACCCGGAAGACCGCAGCCGCCTTCGTGTCGCTCTGACGGGAGAAGGCGGCCTCAACGACGGCACCGCCTTTCCCTTCGTCATGCTTGGCCTCGGTCTGCTGGGCCTGCACCCGCTCGGCGAGTGGGGTGTGCGCTGGTTCGTCGTCGACGTGGTCTGGGCGGTGTGCGGCGGCCTGGCCATCGGCGGTACATTGGGCACGCTGATGGGCCGACTGGTGCTGCACCTGCGGATGCGCCATGCGCAGGCGGTGGGTTACGACGACTTCCTGGCACTGGGGCTGATCGCGCTGTCATACGGTGCGGCGCTACTCGTGAGCACATACGGCTTCCTGGCGGTCTTTGCCGCAGGTGTGGCGCTGCGCCGGGTCGAGCGTCGCGAGACCCATGCCAGCCGTCACGCGCTCGACGCGCCCACGCCAGATTCCGAGGCCCTTGCTGAGCAGGCCCTGTACGTGCCGCAACCTGCGGTGGAAGCCGACCACGTCGCCACCCATCCTGCGCATGCGCCGGCTTTCATGGCGCATGCCATGCTGGGATCGACAGAGCGGATCGAACGCATCGGCGAAGTCGCGGCGGTCGTGCTGCTGGGTGCGATGCTGTGGGCGGTCGACTGGTCGCTCGTTGCCTGGTGGTTCGTACCCTTGCTTTTCTTCGTGATCCGCCCGCTGGCTGTTGCCATCGGGCTTGTGGGCAGCCGCATCGCCCGCACCCAGCGGCGGCTGATTGCATGGTTTGGGGTGCGCGGTATCGGCTCGCTGTACTACCTGGGCTACGCCATAAACCACGGCCTTGACCCGGCAATGGCCAACAACTTGGTGGCGCTGACCCTGACCGCCATCGTGGTATCGATCATCGCCCATGGCATTTCGGTGACGCCATTGATGGAACGCTACGAAAGGGTGCGCCGGCGTGGAGATCGCTCACATCTGGATGGTGCCTGACCTATGCCGCGCCGCTTTGACCAAGTGTCGACTTACCCAGCCCGAGTTCACTCTCGCGCCACGCGCGGCATGGGCGCCGACGCGGCGCCCCAGTCGTATCCTGAGCCGCCCCTCGCACGGCGCATTCCCCAAGTCATGACGCAGGGCCGCAACCATGGCGAACCGGTAACCAGTTAGGTGCCAGTCTCTGGGCACGATCTCTCCGCTCGACATACTGGCGCAGCGGTTTGGGTGGCTTCTGTAATCCCTACGACAGCTGCATCAGCTCAGAAGCATCGCGGGGCAACCCAATGCATTTTTGCGCTCCTGATGCAATTGTCAGCACGACAAGCGGTGGCACGCAGAACCACAGGATGAATGTCAGTGCCAGCCCAATCGGCCCGTCGATGCGTTCAGGGATGTCTTCGGCTACCAGGCCTTGCAGGCGTCGCCACTGCCAAGCGGCATGGACGGCACCGCCGGCGGCGCTCCAGGACAACAGCGCTGCCATGTCCTCCGAGGTCATCGACATCATTGCAGCAAGGGCAGGCGCGGCCAGGCAGGCTCCCATCGCCAACCGTATGGCAGCGCGCTTGCCGAGCATGACCACCAGCGTGCGCTTGCCAGCCGCCTGGTCGGCGTCCCGGTCGGGGCACCCAGCCAGCAGAATGGATGGCAGTATCGCCAGGCTTAGCGGCGGCGACAGCAGCCATGGCACGCTGTCTGTCCAGATGTCGCCCTGCGCCACGTAGCCGGCCAAGATCGCGCCGACGCTATGGGTAAGCGCACCATCGAGTTCGCCCAAACTGCGATAAGAAAACTTCAGCGGCGGCACGGTGTAGGCCACTGCGAGCACATCGAACAGGGCATAGAGCGCGGCGGTTGGGCCACGCGACACGGCGGGGACAACAGCGACCAGGGTGATCAGCAGCGCCACGGCCCCCATGATCGCGATGCCTATGCCCTTGCGTATTGTCGAGTGGTCGAGACGACCGTCCACCAGCACGCGCGAGCCGCCGGTGAACGGACCGCCGACATGTCCGGCCTGGACCTGAAGGCTCTTGCAGCGAAGGTCACCGCGACTGACGGCTCGATCGCGAACGGATCAAGCATCTCGATCCTGCTCGAACATCGGGGCGCGTCGGTGCTGTTGAGCGCTGACGCTGTCCCGACCGTCACGGTGCCGACACTCCAGGCTCTGGCTCGGCAGCGCCGGCTACCCGGCGGCCTCTCCGTGGACGCAATCAAGCTCAGCCATCACGGCAGTCGTGCAAATGTGACCAGCGAGTTGCTGAAGGCTGTCCGTGCCGACCACTACATCTTCAGCACCAACAACGCCATCTTCAACCATCCGGATGATGAGGCTGTCGCGCGTGTGCTGGTTCATGGTGGTCGGCAGCCGACCATGTGGTTCAACTACGCCACCCGGCGCAATCAGCGCTGGGCAGAACCGGCGCTTCGTGCGAAGCACGGCTACCAGGTGCGTTACCCGGCAAATGGGCGGTCCGGCGTAGTGATCGCCCTGCCCGCGCGAACGACAGGGGAATAGGGTTCAGTCAGGTTCGTCGCTCCGAGGACCGGGACATGTCAATGACCGTGGCATAGTTACGGCAGCAATGCGAGCGCGCCGCGCACAATCGTTGTCCATGGCGACGAACTGCAAATCACAGGCGGTGGCGGTGGAGCGGCGGTTGGGCAATGACCGCCGCAGGCGTGACAGCGCACCACCGGCCAGCTGGGAGCGACGCCGGTCGATCGAGCCGCGCAAGCCTGAGGTGGTCGAAATGGAGATGACGCCGTCGCAGTGGGATGCGCTCGACGGTAGCGCGTCGCTGGCAATGCCTGGCACGCCGGCCGGCAGGACCAGACAGGTACCATTTCGGTGCTGGGTCGAACGGCCCTTCGCGACTTGGACCCGTTGCCTCAAGACGTCATCTGGCCGTCGGTTTGCTTCAACCGGCAGTTCTACGGCATCGAGACTAATTTCGCGTAGACCTGCCGTCGACCCGTTGCCGCCAGTCAAGCCATCGAAATTCCAGCCGCAGAGCTGACATCGCGGACCTCATACAAGTCGGCATCGTTGGAGGTCGGCGTTGTTGGCAGGTGCATAGCGGTCCGTGCAATGTGGCGCGCCGCACGCTGCGCGCAGCGCCGACATGGCGAGCATCATGCCCCGCGGCCGGCCGGCGTCGACTCGAGCTGTGCTCGCCTGTCCGACGCGCCGCCTCAGGCCTGCGGCCGGATGTTCTGGTTCTGGCTGAACAGGTTGTTCGGGTCGTACTTCGACTTCAGCGCAGCCAGCCGCGCATAGTTGGGCCCGTAGGCGCCGACCGCCACGCGCTGCATCTCGTCCTCCGGCATGAAGTTCACATAGACGCCGCCGGTGGCATGGGGCGCCAGCGCGTCGAACAGGCTTCGTGCCCAATCGATGCACTTGCGGTCATCGGCAACATCGCGCCAGCGCGTGTGCACGTTGACGACGAACTCGGCGTCACGGTGCGGGTACGCGGTGTCGCCGACGGCCACCCGATTGGTCTGCCCGCCCAGTTGGCCGATGAAGACCTCGCACTCGTCGCTGGGCAACGTGCCGATGGCCTCGCACAAGATGCGCTCGACGTCGACGCTCATCACCTTGAAGTCGTGTGATTTCCAGTAGTTGCGGGCACCGGGCTGCAGCAGCGGGTCAAACGCGGTCTGCCAGCCCGCGAAGGGCATGGGCGCGACCATTTCGCCGCAGGGCTTGCCGAAGCTGCGCAGCGGCTGGATCAACTCCGCGCCCGCGCCCGGATCGCCGATCCAGCAAAAGGCGATGACGAGAACCTCCTTGCCGTGCGCCTCCGCTGGCAGGAAGGGCAGCGGCGGCGCCCTGCGCAGCACCATCCACACGGTCATCTCGTCGCTGGCCGCGGCCGTGAACCTGCGATAGCCGTCGAACACCTGCTTCGCCTGGTCGAGCGGGTAGACGATCAGCCCGGCCAGCACCTGCGGGCCCAGAGGATGCAACCGGTACTCGAACGAGGTGACCACGCCGAAGTTGCCGCCGCCGCCGCGCACGGCCCAGAACAGGTCGCTGTTGTGCGTGGCGTTCGCCTGCACGAACTCGCCGGATGCGAGCACCACATCGACGGCGTTCAGGTTGTCGATGGTCAGGCCGCGCTTGCGGCTCTGCCAGCCGAAGCCTCCGCCCAGCGTCAGCCCGGCCATGCCGGTGGTCGAATTGATGCCGGTCGGCGTGGACAAGCCGAAAGCCTGTGTCTCGCGGTCGAAGTCCGACAGCAGCGCGCCGGGTTCGACACGCGCCAGCTTCGCCTGCGGGTCGACGCGCACCGACTTCATCGCCGACAGGTCGATCATCAGGCCGCCGTCGCAGGCGGCCTTGCCGGCGATGTTGTGCCCGCCGCCCTTGACGGCCAGCAGCAGCTTGTTCTCGCGCGCATAGTTCACCGCCTGGATCACGTCGGCGGCGCCTGCGGCGCGAACGATCGCCGCGGGCCGGCGGTCGATCATGCCGTTCCACAGCGTCCGCGAGACGTCGTAGCCGGAGTCGCCAGGCAGCAGCAGGCTGCCGCGCAACGCTGCACGCAATGCCTCGATCCGTTCGTTGTCGGTGGCGGCGGTGCCGCCCTGGGGGGTGTGAAGCTCAGCCATGGAAGTGCTCTCCTCGAGGTCGCGACCGGATACAGGGCTCTGGCATTGCGCGGTGTCCGGTCGCACTGCGCAGGCCTGGGAACATGTCGGGCGATCGACGGTCGGGGATGGCGCACGCCAGCGCCTTGCACATCGTCGTTGGCGCCGCGTCCATGACGGCCCGGGTAGATCAGCCCGGCCGGTCTGCTGCGTCGATCTTCCACGGCGGATCGCGGCGGTTGTGGCCGGCAAAGTACAGCCGCACTTCGTGGCCGTCGGGGTCGCTCAGCCGCGCCTCACGCCACAGGTAGTCCATGTCGGTGGGCGGCTGGCGGAACACCAGGCCCGCGGCTTGCAGCTGATCGACGCGTTGATCGATTGCCTCGCATTCGAAGTACAGCTGGGTGCGGGCGGGCAACGCCGCCTCGCCGGTGACTTCGATGGACAGCGTCGCGTCGCCTTGCGGGCAGACGAAGCGCGCGTAGCGCGGCGGCGCGTGCACGATCGGCACCAGGCCCAGCAGGCGATAGAAGTCGATCGAGCGCTGCAACTCGGTGACGATCAGCGTCACGTGGTTGAGGTTCATTGCCGACCCGGCACTTCAAGAGGGTGGCTGTGGTCGGCGTCGCCAGGCCCGGACCGCGGGTTGGGATTGACGATCAGCGGCAGCGCCAGCACCAGGCCGAACAGCCCGACGCCGAGCAGCGCGGCCAGCAGCCATTGCGCAAAGATGTTGACGGTCAGCAAGGCTTGCATGGCGCCCTCCGTGGCTGTGGGGTCGGCGCCGTCGCAGCGCAGTGCTCCGCGACGCCGTGAGACGAAGTCTGCAGGGCCTGGGTATCCACTGCGTGTCGCGGCGTGCTGGCTTTGTATCGAGGCGGTAATCACCAGCCGCGCCGCCAGCAAACGGGCAGACGGCCTCAGTCGTCGACAGGGGAACTGCCGCACGCCTTGCCCGGGCACGACTTCACCAGTGCGCGCGGCACGTCCTTGTCGACGGACCGGTGCAACAGGCCGCATACGCCGTGGTCCTGGCCGCGACTGTAGAGCGACAGCGTCAGCTGGCGGGCTTCTTCAATGTGGATGACTGGTTCGACGCCGCGAGTTCGTTGGATCGGCAGTCAAGCCCCGACCCACAGGAGTCGGTCACTGCCCACAAGGCCGGTCATTCGCGGAGTCAAGTTCGTTCAGTCTTGGCGCAAGCGTTTGACTTCTGCCTCCAGCGTAGCGATGCGCTGGTCGCGGACTTCGATGGCCTTGCGCACGTCCGCAGCTTCCAGCCGCTGCGGAATGTGCTGCGGGCAATTCACGTCCCAAGCGGTGACGGTGAAGAGCATCACCTGTTCCGGCTTGGCCCGATAGCCCGCAGGCATCAGCTGCTTCAACAAGACTGGGTCGGTCTCGACGACGCGCGCCGTGCCCCAGAGCTTGATGCGGCGCCGGTTGGCGTAGTCGATCAGGAAGAGGTGGGCCTTCGGGTTCTCTTCGAGGTTGCCTTGCGTGATGTACTGGCGGTTGCCGGCGAAATCGGCGAATCCGATCGTGTGCTCGTCCAGCACCTTCAGGAAGCCGGCCGGCCCACCGCGGTGCTGGATGTAGGGCTGGCCCTGCGCGTTGGCGGTGGCCAGGAACACGCTGATCTGGGCCTCGATCTCTGTCTTCAGCTCCAGCGTGATCGACTGCTCCCAGGATCCGCCTTCCTCCATGCGGCTGTAGGCCGGCCGCGAACCCTTGCGCGCCTGGATGGCCTTGACGACGTCGGTAAACGCCACGTCGCTGGCGTACGCTGCGGGTCGGTCCATGGTCATAGCCCCAGTTCGGTGAGCCCAGGGAGGTCATCCGGCCGCCGACCTGCCGGCCAGCGATACAGGCGCTCGCCTTCGGCGATCGGCAGGTCGTTGATGCTGGCGATGCGCGTGTGCATCAGGCCCTCGGCGTCGAAGGCCAGTTCTCGTTGCCGTAGCTGCGGAACCACTGACCGTCGGCGTCGTGCCATTCGCAGGCGAACCGTACCGCGATGCGGTCCTCCCGGAACACCCACAGTTCCTTGACGAGCCAGTAGTCGAGCTCGCGGCGCCACTTCTGCGTGAGGAACGCCTCGATCTCGGCGCGGCCCTGCAGGAACGTGGACCGGTTGCGCCAGCGGCTGTCGGGCGAGTAGGCCAGTGCCACGCGCGACGGGTCACGGCTGTTCCAGGCGTCCTCGGCCAGGCGCACCTTCTGGATTGCGGTCTCGAGTGTGAACGGCGGCAGCGGCGGACGGGACATGGCGGGATCTCCAGGTAGGTGGCCGAGGCCCACGAGGTCGGCGCGCGCCAGGCAGCGCGACCCCGCGGGACAAGCGTGATGGCTCAGGCCGCGAGCGCTTGCGCGACGGGGAAGTCGATCTCGGTCTGTGCCA
>Ga0316613_10000986_pt1 | contig 20319 bp, 19 predicted proteins | sample OWC_soil_day10_C_2_FD_207647 | JGI IMG/M metagenome (GOLD analysis project Ga0316613, IMG submission 207647) | Wetland soil microbial communities from Old Woman Creek delta, Ohio, United States - OWC_soil_day10_CT_b | ecosystem: Environmental > Terrestrial > Soil > Wetlands | place: USA: Ohio...
GCAGGGCCGAGTTGGAGGTCTCGGCCAGGAGCGGTCGTCGATTGCTGCAACATGCAAGCGCGGCGGATCATGGCAACTGCTAGAAGGCGCATGTAGTCTGTCCACACTCCGAACGTGTGGACCACTCAGCCGCAGGGTGCAGGAATGAGCCTGTTCGAGTTCTTGATGGTTCTTGTCTCCATCATTATCGGCCTCGGAATTGCCGAAATTCTGACGGGTGTCGCCCGGCAAGTCCGCTGCCGTGGATCGACTCGTGGCTACTGGGTCCACTCACTGCTCGTTGGAACGATCTTCGTCGCGCTGCTCCAGCAGTGGTGGGAAATCTGGGGACTGCGTGTTGTACCCGAGTGGAGTTTCATCGGGCTCGTCATGATGTTGAGCGGTCCGGTGGGCCTCTTTCTCATCGCCCACCTGTTGTTTCCCGAGCCGATGCATGGTGCGGACTTCCGACGCTACTACGATGGAGAGATGCGACCAGTCTGGTGGCTGGCTGCTCTGACGGTGGTTCTGGCAACGCTGTTCCGGCCGCTGATCATCGGTTCAAATCTACTGTCACTCGACAATGCCACGTCGTTCATATTCTTAGTCGGGTTCGCCGCGCTGGCGATATCGCGACGCCCGATCATTCACGCCATCCTCGTGCCGTCTTTCCTGCTGCTCTTGCTGCTGGACATCTTTCAGTGGACCTTCGTCATTGGTCGAGGCTGAGCGTCGAGGCGGTCTCGCCGAGGACGTGAGTGCTGCGGCACGGCCCGAATTCTGAATGCCCGCTCCGGGTCGAGGCTGTGTGAAAACGCTGGCACCAAGAATCCTATAGCGCGAACCCGCGTCGAAGCGTAAGCGCGCGTCACGCGCGCATCGCCGCGATCAGCGGCTGGACGCCGAGGATCTGGATCACGCGCTTCAGGTTGTATGCAAGAACCTGCAAGCTCATCTCCGTTTGCACGTTCGGTAACCGCTTCGTCAGGAAGTGCGTCGCACCCATCCACGATTTGAGCGTGCCGAAGGTGTGCTCGACGGTCTGCCGTCGCAGTCTCCCTGCCTGCGGCATTCGATCCAGTCGGCGCTGCATGCGCTCGATCACCGCCTCGTGCTCCCAGCGCATGATTCGACGGTAGTCTCCGGTCGTGCAGTCGCTGCGGATCGGACACCTGGGGCAGGCTGATGACCAGTACTTGCGGATGGCCATGCCGTTCTGGACCGAAGTGAACCGCCAGATGGCGTATTCCCCGGCAGGGCAGCGATAACGATCACGCCTGGCGTCACAGCGGAAGTCGCGCTTGTCGAAGCGGCCGGTCGTCGCCGAGTTGTTGGTCAGCGGCTTCGGCACGAGCGGCGTCACACCGGCCTGCTCGCACTTCATGATCTCCTCACCACTGAAGTACCCGCGGTCGGCGAGCACCTTGAGGTCGCTCGTTTCGAGCACTTCCTTGGTCTGCTGCGCCATCGCCGTGAGTTGGCTGCGATCGTGGCCCTCGTTGGTCACCTCGTGCGCCACGATCAGGTGGTGCTCGGTGTCGACCGAGGCCTGCACGTTGTAGCCCACCATGCCGGTGCCGCGGCCACTCGTGGCCATCGAGCGCGCATCGGGGTCGGTCAGCGATACCTGCTGATCCGGCGCGACCGCGAGCTGGCGGCCGACCGCCTCGAGCTTCTTCATCTGCTCGCGGACCGTTGCGATCTTCTCCTTGAGGTGCTCGACCCGGGCTTCCGGCACAAGCGAGGGATCGCGGTCCGCTCGATCGAGCTCCGACAGGTAGCGGGCGATACTCTGATCCAGTTGCTGCTGGCGGGCCTTGAGCTTGTGCGGCGTGAAGTTCTTGTCCCGGTTGTTCACCGCCTTGAACTTGCTGCCGTCGATCGCGACCAGCGCCTGCTCGAACAGCCCGAGCTCACGGCAGAGCAGCACGAACTGTCGGCAGGCCATGCGGATCGCAGGGCCGTTGTCGCGGCGGAAGTCGGCGATCGTCTTGAAGTCCGGTGCGAGCCGCCCGGTCAGCCAGATCAGTTCGAGGTTGCGCTGGCTCTCGCGCGCCAGGCGCCGGCTCGACGGCAGGCGGTTCAAATAGCCGTAGATGTAGATCTTCAGCAGGGTCGCGGGGTGATAGGCCGGACGGCCGGTCGCCGCCGGTTCGGCGCCCTCGAACCCCAGCTTCGCCAGGTCCAACTCGTCGACGAACGCGTCGACCGCGCGCACCGGGTTGTCCTCGGCGATCCAGTCGTCCAGCCGCTCTGGTAGCAGCGTCGCCTGCGCTCGACATTCACCTTCGATGAACCGCTTCATCGTGAACCTCGCGGTGGGGCACGATGATGTTCGCACGAATCACGAGGTCGTTTTCACACGGCCTCGGTCGAGAGCAGTCCGTCAGCTCAAGTGGTTGACAGTCCCGAGTTGGCGGTCCCAGTCGTCTCGGGTCGGGAGCTCGTCGCCCAGATCACCGATCTGACGTACACCCTGGTCGCCATCGGAGCCCGTGGATCAGTCCTGCTCCGGATCAAGAGCCCGTTCCTGGATCGATCCGGGACTTGAGCCAGTCGATCTCGGCGCGCAGGTTGGCGACCTCGGCCTCGAGAGCGGCGATGCGTTCCTCGGCAGCCGATGCGCTCGCCGCCGAACCAGGCAGGGTTCGCGACGGCCGCGCCTCGTCCTCGACGAACGGCGGCGCCTCACCGCTGAACAGGTGCATATAGCGCGACTCGCGCCGCCCCGGCTCGCGGGTCAGCTTCGCCACGAACGGTCCATCCGGCCGCGTCATGAGCTCCTCGAGCTCGGTCTCCACCTCGCTCACGTCGTGGATCGGCGCAAGCCGCGCGGCGTGCGTGCGCAGCTCGCCCGGCGTCTGCGGGCCGCGCAGCAGCAGCTCGCAGACGATCGCCGTGCCGCGGGGGGAGAACTTGAGCGAGCCGAACTGCGTGTTGCAGAACAGGTGCTGGAACTTCGGCACGCGGCTGCCGAAGCCCGACTTCTCGAGCACCAGCTGGCGCTTCATCAGTCCGTCCACCACGGCCTGCACCTCGCGTTCCTCGAGCGCGAGCACGGGGTGACGGTTGCTCTTCTGGTTGCAAGCATTGACGAGCGCGTTCAGCGAGAGCGGGTACTGGTCGGGCGTGGCGATCTGCTTCTCGATCAGGCAACCGATGACGCGTGCTTCGTGGGGCGTCAGTTCAATGGGCATCGCGCGCTCCGTGGGCTGGGTTTCGGTCGCATTCGCGGGGCATAATCGGCGCCCCGACCCGTGGATGTTACTCGGTGCAACAGGGCAGCGGTTCGACGATCAAGGGCGTGGTCACGATCACGCTGATGGCGATCAACGTCATCTTGTGGTGCACGCTGCTCTTCACCTTGGCGTTGCTGAAGGCAATCGTTCCGGTGGTCGCGTGGCGACGGTGGACCAGTCGAGGCATGACGGCTCTCGCCGAGGGGTGGATCGGCACCAACAACGCCATCTTCCGCCTGATGGGCTCGATGCCCCTGGACGCCCGCGGCCTCGAGGGGCTCTCGATACGCGAGTGGTACCTCGTGATCTCGAACCACCGCTCGTGGGTGGACATCCTGGTGCTGCAGGCGGTGTTCAACCGCCGCATCCCCTTCCTCAAGTTCTTCCTCAAGCAGCAGCTCATCTGGGTGCCGTTCCTCGGACTCGCCTGGTGGGCGCTCGATTTCCCGTTCATGCGCCGTTACACGGCCGCGCACCTCGAGAAGCACCCCGAGGACCGTGGCAAGGACCTCGAGGTGACGCGCCGCGCCTGCGAGAAGTTCCGCCTGATCCCGACCTCGGTCATGAACTTCGTCGAGGGCACGCGCTTCACGCCGGCGAAGCACGCGGCGTTCAAGTCCCCGTATCGCAACCTGCTGCCCACGCGGGCGGGCGGCACGTCGTTCGTGCTCTCGTCCATGGGCGGCATGCTGCACTCCCTGCTGGACGTGACGATCGCGTACTCGACGGGGACGCCGACCCTCTGGGACCTCTGCTGCGGCCGGGTCGGCCCGGTGATCGTGGACGTGCGGCGCCGTCCGATCGACCCGTGGATGTCGGCCGGCGACTACGCCAGCGACCCGGCCTTCCGCGAGCGCTTCAAGAGCTGGCTCGCGGGCCTCTGGGCCGACAAGGACGAGCTGCTCGACCGCTTGCTGAAGTGAGGGCGTGACCATGTCCTGGGACCTGCCGTCGCCCTTCATCCACGAGCGCGTGGCCCACCACACCGAGATCGACGGCTACGGACACGTGAACAACGTGGTCTACATCGCGTGGATGGACGACTGCGCCTGGGCGCACTCGACCGAGCGCGGCATCCCGCCCGAGCTCTGCCGGCGGCTCAACCGCGGCATGGCGGTGTGGCGCACCCAGGTGCACTACCTCGGCGCGGCCTACGAGGGCGACCGCATCCAGGTCGGCACCTGGCCGGTGTACAACGACAGCCGGCTGCGCATCGAGCGCCGCTTCCAGATCCGTCGCGAAGCCGACGGCCAGACCCTGGTGCGGGCGCTGATCCACTACGTCTGCATCGACCTCGGGACGGGCAAGGCGAAACGGATGCCACCGGAGTTTACGAAGTACACCGTGGCGCCCGAGGTGGCCGAGGCGGTGGCCCGCGAGACCGAGCCCTTCCAGCCGGGCGTCGAGCCACGCTGACCTCGTCGGCGATTGCGCCGGCCGGCGACCCGCGAAGCAGGATATTCACGCACAGATGAGGAGAACGACATGCACGACCGCTGGACCGGACCCGAACTCGACTCGCTGATCGGCCGCGCGGCCCTCACGCGCCGCGAGATACTGGTCACCTCGCTTGCGGTCGGGTTCGCCGCCGCGGCGCTGCCGGTGCGCGCCGACACCGTCGTCACCACGAGCAGCGAGGGCCTCACGGCCGGCGAGGTCAAGATCCCGGTGCCGGACGGCGAGATCCCGGCCTACCGCGCCATGCCGGCCACCGGCGGGCCGTTCCCGGTGGTGCTCGTCGTGCAGGAGATCTTCGGCGTGCACGAGCACATCAAGGACGTGTGCCGGCGCTTTGCGAGGGAAGGCTACTGCGCCGTGGCACCCGAGCTGTACGCGCGCCAGGGCGACGTCTCGAAGTTCAACGACTACCGCGAGATCTTCGCGCAGGTGGTCTCGAAGGTGCCGGACGCCCAGGTCATGTCGGACCTCGACGCCGCCGTGGCCTGGGCTGCGAAGTCGAGCCAGGGCGACGATGCGCGCGTGGGCGTGACGGGCTTCTGCTGGGGCGGGCGCATCACCTGGCTCTATGCCGCGCACAACCCGAAGCTCAAGGCGGGTGTCGCCTGGTACGGCCGTCTCGTGGGCGAGGCCACCGAGCTGCAGCCGAAGTACCCGATCGATGTGGCGGCCTCGCTGAAAGCGCCGGTGCTCGGGCTCTACGGCGGACAGGACCAGGGCATCCCGCTCGCGGACGTGGAGAAGATGCGCGCCGCGCTCGCGGCGGCGAAGCAGTCGTCCGAGATCGTCGTGTTCCCCGACGCGCCGCACGGCTTCCACGCCGATTACCGGCCGAGCTTCCGCGCACAGGATTCACAGGACGCCTGGCGCCAGTGTCTCGCGTGGTTCCGAAAGCACGGGGTCGGGCAGGGCGTCGGCTAGTAGCGCCAGAGCACGCCCACGGACGGCACGAGCGGCAGCCAGTGGCGGTACTCGCGGTCGAGGACCAGGCCGCCGTCCGCGTCGTACCCGTAGGAGAAATCCACGCAGCAGGGATTCTGCCGGTTGAGTGCGTTCGTCACCTCGGCGAACACCGTGAGGTCGCCGCGCGGCAGCGCGAAGTCGCGGCTCACGCGCAGGTCCACGGACGCGAAGTCGGCCAGCCGCTCGGAGTTTCGTGGGCCGATCTCGATTCCGGCCGGGGCCGGATCGCGCTCGACCACTCGAACCGGGGTCGTGGGCCAGCCGGTGTGATACGTGGCCGCGAGCGTCACGTGCCAGGCGTCGTCCGACCAGGTGAGGCCGCCGCCGACCGAGTGCGTCTGGTCCCAGCTGCGCCGCACGTCCTCGCCGTGGACCTCGTCGCGTACCCGTGACCACGTGTAGTTGAACCAGCCGTTCCACGGGTCGTCGCTGCGGCGCGTGAGCAGCCACTCCACCCCCTCGGCGAGTGCGGAGTCCGGGTCGATGCGCACGCGGTCCCAGCGCAACTCCGGCACCAGCGACAGCGGGTCGAACAAGCTCTCGTAGCGCGGCCGCAGCTCGCGGTAGTCCTTGCGATAGCCCTCGACGCGCAGGGCAAACCCCGCCGGCAGCCCCTGCTCGAGCCCGACGATCGCGTGATCCGCCTTCTGGGTCGGGAAGAACTCGTCGACGCCGTCCTCGACCTGCAGTTCGTTGATGCCCTGGAACTGCCCGTAGCGTCCCCAGCTGGCGCGCAGGCGAGTGGCGTCGCCGGCCTGGTAGAGCAGGTTCATTCGCGGGCTCCACTGCCGGTCACTGTCGGTCTCGGCATAGGACTGCGTGTCCCAGCGCAGGCCGAGCTCGACCGCGAGCCGCTCCGTGGCCAGCACGCGGCTCGTGGCATACGCGGCCAGGTGCGTCCCCGACGGGTCCGGATCGAGGGCCTGCACGGTCACCCGCTCCGCGGACTCCGGGAAGGGGTAGCCCGGCTCGAATCGCACCGCGCTGGCGTAGTCGTATTCGGCCGACAGGCCGCGCAGCTCGAGGCCGAAGCGGTGCAGCCAGCGTTCGGAGGCGTAGCGGCCGTCGAGCTTGAGGCCGAGCACGTCGTACTCGCGCTCGTCGTCCACGGCGCCGACGCGACGTCCGCCCTCGTCGACCTCGCCCGTGCGGTCGACGGAGACCTCGGTGTACGAAAGGATCGCGCTGCCCGCGACGGCGTCCGAGAAGTCGTGCTCCAGCGTCGCCCAGAAATAGGAATTGCGGTAATCGGCCTCGGCGAACTCGGTCTCGGCGGCATTGGTCACCTCCGCGCTGTCGGCCGACATCAGGACGTGCAGGCGGCCGCGGGTGCGCGGCGAGAACTCGTAGTCCACGCGCCCGAAGCCGTCCACGTAGCTCGCCTCGCCGATCTCGGACTCGACGAAGTCGGCCACCTCGTCGAGGTTGCTGCGCCGGACGGCGGCGAGCCATTGCCCCCGGCCGTCGGCGAAGAGCTGCGAGGCGAGCGCCTGGGCGTGGAACAGGCTGAGGCCGAGCTCGTAGTAACGATCCGCCTCGGGCCGCACCGAGGTTGCCTCGATGACCGCGCTCATGCGGTCGCCGAACTCGGCGGTGAAGCCGCCGGCGTGCACGTCGAGCCCGCTCAGGGTGCGCGGGTCGAGCAGGCTCGCGGGACTCAGCAGCAGCTGCAGGTGGAAGGGGTCGTAGAGGGGCAGGCCGTCCAGCACCACCAGGGTCTCGTTGGCCTCGCCGCCGCGGATGTTCGCGAGACCCGACAGGCCGTTGCTGGCAGCGCCCGGCAGCCGGTGCACGGCCTTGAGGGCATCCTCCGCGAAGCGCGGCAGCCCCTCGATCTCGTCCTGCGTGAGCAGCGTGTGGGCATCGGGCACGTCCGCCGACAACGAGTAGCGACTGGAAGCGACGACGATCTCCTCGAGTCGCGGACTCGCGGAAGCAGCGGGCGGCGGCGCCGCGACTGCGGCGGGCGCCTCACGCGGCGTCTCGGCCCGCACGATCGCGTAGGCCGATTCGCCCACGCGGTTCGCCTGCAGGCCGTGCGGCGCGAGCACCTCGGTGAGCACCTCGTCCGGCGTGTCGCCGACGGGTTCGCGCAGCACGCGCAGCGATTCGGGCACCGTCTCGCTGCTGTAAATGAGGCGCAGGCCCTGTTGGCCGAGCTCCTCCAGCACCTCGGTGACGCGACGCCCCGCGTAGCCGGGGGACGCGGCGAGCGCAGCGGCGCACCAGAGCATGGCGCAGGCTATCGTCGCGGCGCCGAGCGTCGCCCGGAATCGCGGGGCGGGAGGAGTCTGATCGGGCGGCACGAGCCGCCGGATAGTAGCGGAGCGGGCCGCCGCGGCCTATTGCGGAAGGCCCGCGACCGCCGGCCCCGCGGTGCGGCTCACGGCGCGGCGGCTTCGATCCGGATCCGGTCGGCCTCGATGCCCACCCGCAGCGAGGTCGTGGAGAGCACGGCCGCCACGGCCTCGTCGGGCGTGAGGCCCTCCACCGTGCCGCTCAGGGTCACGGCGCGCGCCTGCGCGGCGGCCTCGGGTGAGGCGAAGACCACGGCCCGCCCGGTCTCGCGTCCGGCCCACGCGAGGAAGTCCTCGACGCTGCGGCCTTCCAGCGTGAACGGCGGCGTGACGGTCGCGAGCCAGTTCCACTCGGCGGCATTCGGCGCCAGGGCGGAGCGCTCGACTCGACCGGCACCGACGACCAGTTGCTCGCCGGCGGCGCCCTGCACGGCGCCCGTCGGCGTGCCGACCTGCACCCGGCCCTCGCGAATCGCCACGCGCAGTCCGCTGCCGGCCAGCCGGGCCTCGTACTGGGTGCCGAGGTGACGCACCGCGCCGGCGGGCGTCGCCAGTTCGAAGTCAGGCGACGGTGTGTTCGCCTCGGTGCGCGAGTCCACGTACACGGCGCCCTGCGACAGGCGGGCGTGCTCCGCGTCCTCGAACGCGAGCAACGTGCCGGAGTCGAGTCGCAGCTCCACGCCGTCGGTCAGGCGCAGTGCGACCCGCCCGCCGTCACCCGTCCGCAGCCGGGTCCCGGCCTCGAGCGTCGCGGCCGCTGCGAGCGGGACCCAGCGCCCGTCGCCGTCGTCCTGCTGCACTTCGCCCACGACCCGGGTGACCGACGCCACGAGCGCGTCGCCCGGCGCCAGGGTGGGCCTCGCAATCCAGACCGCGACCGCGGCCATCGCCACGCCGGCCGCCGCCGCCCAGCCGGTGAACTGGCGCCGGCGCCGGCGGGCCGCCACCGTCGCGCGCCACTCCGCCTCGACTGCATCCCGCACGTTGGCCATCGCCTCGGGCGAAGCCTGGCGGCGTGGACCTGTCGCGGCGAGCAGGGCCGCGAGATCCGTGTCGTCCCGTCCGTCGATGCTTGATCGTTCGCTCACTTGTATCCCCCCTCAGGCCTCGAGGCTCGCCAGCACGTCGGCCGCAGAAGCGCCGAACACGGCTTCGAGCCCGTCCCTAAACGCCACCCGGGCGCGCGCCAGCAGCGACTGCGCCGCGGTGTGGCCGATCCCCAGCAGGTCGCCGATTTCCTCGACCGACCGCCCCTCGACGTACTTCCATTCCAGCGCCTCGCCATAGCGGCCGGGCAGGCGATCGAGCACTGCGTGCACCAGCCGCTTCAATTCGGCCGCGCCACAGCGGCGCAGCGGGTCGTCGCCCGCCGGCGCCTCGATGGACTCCAGGGCAGCGCGTACCTCCTCGCTGTCCTCGATGAGCACCACCTTGTCGGAGTGGCGTCGCTGCGAGCGCACCTGGTCGGCGATCTCGCGGCGGCAGATCTGGCAGAGCCAGGTGAAGAGTGCGGCCTCGCCGCGGAAGTCCCCGAGCTTGCGCATCGCCTTGATGAGCGTGGCCTGGACCACGTCCTTGGCGGTGTCGACGTTGCGGTCGAGGCGGGGCAGCGCGAAGCGGTAGATGCGCGGGAAGTACGTCTCGAAGAACGTGACGAAGGCCCGCTCGTCGCCCGCGAGCATCTGCTGAACCAATTGCCGGTCGTCGCTCACGGGGCGTCCCTGGGTGTCCTGCGCAGTTAGACGGCGAGCGGCCGGCAAATCAATCGCGCAGCCGGGCCGCCGCGCACCGCCGTTCATAACCGATTGAATGATATGCGCTTATCGCGGGCGAAGACCCGTCGCGATTGATTTGCCCGCGAACCGCCGTCTAACCGGGCGAGACGAGGGCAACCGCCCTTGCGGGCCCCGTCGGCCTTAAGGAGTCGCGACTTGATGGAATCTTCTTTGGCGCAGGTCACCAGCCGTCGCCCCCTGGGTAGCCTGCTGCACCTCGGGGTGGCGGGCTCGGATGCGTCCGACCGGGCCGAGCTCGAGGCCTTCGTCGGCGCCGCGTTCAGGCGCGGGCACGACGCGACGGTGACGAGCTTCATGCCGACGCTGCTGTCCTTCCGCGACCGGGCCGGGGACCTGCGCGGCGTCGTCGGGCTGCGTGGGGCCACGCCGCAGCCGCTGTACCTCGAGCAGTACCTCGAGAAGCCCGTCGAGGCCGCGATTGCCGCGGCCACCGGCCAGCCGGTGCGTCGCGAGCAGGTGGTCGAGGTGGGCAACCTCGCCGGCGCGAACTGCCGCGCGGCCATGCGGATGGTGGCGCTGCTGCCCGGTTACCTGCTGTCGCGCGACTACCGCTGGATCGTGTTCACCGCCACCAGCACGGTACGCGGCATCCTCGAGAGCTTCGGCGCGCCGCTGGTGGAACTGGCGCGCGCCGATGGTGCGCGTGTCGCGGGCAGCCCGGATCTCTGGGGCCGCTACTACGAGAAGGATCCGCGCGTGCTCGCGGGCTACCTGCCCGCGAGTCGGCGCATCCCGGGCTTCAGCGGCGCATTGAATGATCGCTAGCGCGCGCGCCTCGGCCCGGCTGGCCGTGCAGGGGCGGATCGCCCTCGAAGATGGGCGCCAGACCGTCGCGTACGACGAGCTCGAGTCGCTCGTGGCAGAGGAGGGCGACTGGCTCGCCGGCGGCGGCGAGCGATTCGCGATCGTGGCAGACAACGGCGTCGGCTGGGCGATCGCCGACATCGCGCTGCATCGCCGGCCCCTGCCGTGCGTGCCGCTGCCCGGCTTCTTCACGTCCGCGCAGATCCTGCACGCACTCGACGATGCCGGCATCGATTGCCTGCTGACGGACGACCCCGCGCGCATGCGCGCGCTGCTGGTGGGCTGGCGCACCGCGGGCGTGTCCGGCCGCTCGGGGCTCGCGATGTTCCGCCGCCAGCTCGACGCGTCGGAGCGCCCGGCGATGCCCGTCGGCACGGCCAAGGTCACCTACACCTCCGGCAGCACCGGCGCCCCCACAGGCGTGTGCCTCGGCGCAGACCAGCTCGACGCGCTCGCTCGCTCGCTGGCCGGCGCCACGGCCACGCTCGGTATCGAGCGCCACCTCTGCCTGCTGCCGCTCGCCACCTTGCTCGAGAACATTGCCGGCATCCACGCGCCGCTGCTCGCGGGTGCCACTTGCCTGTTGCCGCCGGCGGGCGTCACCGGCTTGAGCTACGCGGGTCCCGATGCCGGGCGCCTGCTCGCCTGCATTTCGAGCAGCCGTCCGGACAGCCTCGTGCTCGTGCCAGAACTGCTGCGGCTGCTGGTCACGGCTGCCGAGCGCGGCTGGAAGGCCCCGCCGTCGCTCCGGTTCGTCGCGGTCGGCGGCGCCCCCGTGTCGGTGGACCTGCTGGCGCGCGCGGCAACCGTCGGACTGCCGGTGTTCGAGGGCTACGGGCTCAGCGAATGCGCGTCGGTGGTGTGCCTGAACACCCCCGCGGCCCGGCGCCCGGGCAGCGTCGGCCGGCCCTTGCCGCACGCCCGCGTCCGCGTCGCGGAAGACGGACAGATCATGGTGTCGGGCGTGACGATGCTCGGCTACCTCGGCGAGCCGCCGCGCAGGCCCGGCGAGGAGTGGGCCACCGGCGACCTCGGCGAGATCGACGCCGACGGCTACGTGTACGTGCGCGGCCGCATGCGCAACGTCTTCATCACCAGCCTCGGCCGCAACGTCGCCCCCGAGTGGGTGGAGCGCGAGATCGCGCTGCAGGCCGGGGTCCGGCACGTGATGGTGCACGGCGAGGCGCGTCCTTACGCGGTCGCGATCGTGAGTCCCACGAGCGCGGAGGTGGACGATGCGACCCTCGCGCGCGGCATCGCCGCGGCCAACGCCACACTCCCCGATTATGCGCAGGTGCGCCGCTGGCTGCGCGCGCCCGAGCCGTTTTCCTTCGACAACGGCCTGCTCACGTCCAATGGCCGGCTGCGCCGCGGCGAGATCCGCACGCGGTACGCCACCCTGCTCGACGCGCTGTACCGCGACGAGACCGATTCCTGAAGCGAGGTGAACGATGACATTCCACGAGCAACTGGCTCGCGCGACCGCGGCCGACCGTGACTACCTGCTGGCCGCGCCGGCGATCCGTCGCTGCCTGGCGGGCGAGGTCACGCGCGAGCTCTACGTGGCCTTCCTGACCCAGGCCTACCACCACGTGCGCCACACGGTTCCGCTGTTGATGGCGGTGGGTGCGCGCCTGCCCGACCGGCACCGCTGGCTGCAGAGAGCCGTGCTGCACTACCTCGAGGAGGAGACCGGCCACGAGGAGTGGATCCTCAACGACATCGAGCACGCGGGCGGCGACCGCGCGGCCGCCGCGGCCTCCGAGCCGGCGATCGCTACGGAGGCGATGGTCGCCTACGCCTACGACACCGTGATGCGCCGCAATCCGCTCGGCTTCTTCGGCATGGTGCACGTGCTCGAGGGCACCAGCGTCGCGCTCGCGCTGAACGCGGCGGACCGCATCCAGCAGACGCTCGGGCTGCCTTCGCGCGCCTTCACCTACCTGCGCAGCCACGGCGAGCTCGACAAGGAGCACGTCAACGACCTCGCCGCCATCCTCGCGCGCTTCACCGACGCCGAGGACCGCGCGGCGGTGATCCGCTGCGCCCGCGGGATCTACTGGCTGTACGGCCAGGTCTTCCGCGGCCTCGACGTCGCGGCCGAAGGCGGGACGGCGGCGCCCGCGCTCAGGAGAACGGCGTGAATCCCGCCGCGATCAAGGCCCTGGTCACCGGCGGCGGCGGCGGCATCGGCGGCGCCATCGCCGACGAGTTGCTCACGCGCGGCGCGAGCGCGCTGCTCGTGGACCGCGACTCGGCGGCGCTCGAGCGCGCCGCCGCGCGCCTCGCGATCTACGGCGAGCGGGTCCGCACCCTGACCGCGGACCTCACCAGCGTCGCGGACCGGCAGCGCCTGTGCGCGGCGGCTGCGGACTGGCGCGGCGGCGTCAACGTCCTCATCAACAACGCGGGCGTCAATCACTTCCGCATGTTCGCCGACCAGCCGCCCGAGCAGCTCGACCTCGCGATCGCGATCAACCTGCTGGCGCCGATCCACCTGTGCCAGGACCTGCTGCCGCACCTGCAGCGGCAGCCCGAGGCCTGCATCCTCAACACCGGCTCGGTATTCGGCGCCATCGGCTACCCGGGCTACGCGGTGTACTCGGCCACCAAGTTCGCGGTGCGCGGCTTCACCGAGGCGCTGCGGCGCGAGCTCGCCGACACGAACGTGACGGTACGCTACCTGGCGCCGCGAGCGACCCGTACCGGTATCAACACCGCGGCCGTCGAGCGCATGAACGACGAACTCGGCGTGACCATGGATCCGCCGGAGCTGGTCGCAAAGGCCGTGTGCGACATGCTCGCAGGCCGCCGCGTCGAGGCGGTGATCGGCTGGCCCGAGAAGTTCTTTGCACGCATGAACGGCGTCCTGCCGCGCCTCGTGGACGGTGCGCTGCGCAAGCAACTGCCCGTCATCCGTCGCTACGCCGGCGAGACGCCGGCGGTTGCCGTCAAACCCTGATGAGGTACCTCCCGATGAAGCACTCCCGAATCCTCCTCGCCGCGAGCGCGCTGCTCGCGCTCGGCAATACCCACGCGGCCACGGCGGGCGATCCCGCATTCGACGCGCAGCTGCTGTCGATCCAGCAGGCCTGGGCGAAGGTCAACTACGAGACGCCCGCGGGCGATGCGCGCGCGCAGGCGTTCGAGGCGCTCGAGAAGCGCGCCGAGCAGTTCACGCAGCAGCACCCGACTCGCGCCGAGGCCCTGATCTGGGAGGGCATCATCGAGAGCAGCTACGCCGGGGCCAAGGGAGGCCTCGGGGCGCTCGGCATGGCCAAGGAGGCACGCGGCAACCTCGAGAAGGCACTCGAGATCGACCCGGGCGCGCTCGACGGCTCGGCCTACACCAGCCTCGGCACGCTCTACTACCGGGTGCCGGGCTTCCCGGTCGGCTTCGGCGACCACGACAAGGCCGCCAAGCTGCTGAAGAAGGCCCTCGAGATGAACCCGAACGGCATCGACCCCAACTACTTCTACGCCGACTTCCTGTTCGAGCAGAAGCAGTACGCCGACGCCCTCAAGTACCTCGAGCGGGCCGCGAAGGCGCCGCCGCGCCCCGGTCGCGAGGCCGCCGACAAGGGCCGCCACGCCGAGATCGACGCCCTCACCGCCAAGGTCAAGGCGAAGCTGGGCTGACGCTGCGGCTGGCTGGCGGCTTGGCCGGCGGCCAGCCGAACCGCGCGAGCAGCGCGGAGAAGTCCGCGCCCGGCTCCGCGTCGATCAGGAGCGGCGTCCCGGTGACGGGGTGCGCGAGCTCGAGGCGCACGCAGGCGAGCAGCAGCCGCTGCACGCCGAAGAGCTCGGCGAACAGCCGGTTGTGCCGGCCCTTGCCGTAGGTCGAGTCGCCGATGATCGGGTGCGATACGTGGGCGAGGTGCCGGCGCAGCTGGTGGCGCCGGCCGGTGTCCGGCTGCAGCTCGAGCAGCGCATAACGCGAGGTCGGATAGCGATCCACGCGCTGCGGCAGCTCGACGGTGCCGAGGCGGCGGAACAGCGTGCGTGCCGGCTTCGGGCCTTTCTCCGTCGCGGGCACGTATCGGTCGGCGACTGCCTCGAGCGGGTAGTCGATCGCGCCGGTCTCGGCGGGCCAGCCCCTCACGATCGCAAGGTAGGTCTTGGTCACGCGCTGGTTCGCGAAATCGGCGGCGAGCTTTGCCGCAGTCTCGCGGTCGAGCGCGAAGGCCAGCGCGCCCGACGTGCCCTTGTCGAGCCGGTGCACGGGATGCACGCGGCGACCGAGCTGGTCGCGCAGCAGCTGCACGGCGAAGCGCCGCTCGTGCCGGTCGATGGGCGAGCAGTGTACCAGCAGGCCCGAGGGCTTGTTCACGACGACGATGTGTTCGTCGGCATGGAGGACGGCCAATCGTTCGCGCGCGTCTCCCGTGCCGTCGCTCACCACGGGATCTCGCGGCCGTCCCAGGCCAGGAAGCGGCCCGTGTCGCTGGGGACGAGCCCGTCGACCACGCCGAGCAACTGGCGCACCGTGCGCTCCACGGAGAAGAGCTTCTCCGGCGGGACGTTGGCCTGGAAGGGACGCGAGAGGTCCGTGTCGCTGGTGCCTGGATGCAGGGCCACGCAGATCACGTTGCGCCGCGAGCGCGCCCACTCCACCGACAGCGTCTTCGTGAACATGTTCTGAGCCGCCTTCGCGCCGCGGTAGGCGTACCAGCCGCCGAGGCGATTGTCGCCGATGCTGCCGACGCGCGCCGAGATGCTCGCGAACACGGCACGTTCGCGGTGTGCGAGCAGGCGCTCGAAGTGCTTCGCCACGAGCAGCGGGCCGAAGGCGTTGACCGCGAAGCTCGCGGCCAGCGTGTCCGCGCGGACGTCGGCGAGCCGCTTCTCGGGCGCCATGCCGGTGGCCGCATCGTGCAGCACGCCGGCGGCGTTCACGATGAGGTGCAGTCGATCGGTCTGCGCAGCCACCTCGCGTGCCGCTGCCTCGGCCTGCGCCTCGACGGCGACGTCGAGCGCCACGATCCGCAGCCGGGGTTCCCCGGTTGCGAGTGTCGAGAGCGCGGCCGCCTGCGCAGGCTGCCGGCAGGCCGCGAACACCCGCGTGAACCGTCGCTCGGCCAGCAGCTGGCGGACGAATTCGAGGCCGATGCCCCGGCTGGCGCCGGTCACCAGGGCGACACTGCCGTCGGAATGGGAACTCAGCATACTGTGCGGGCTCGGCGTGAGGGCGGAGAGGAAGGCGAAACGACGTGATCCGTTCGCAACGTCTGCAGGAATGGATCAGCGGCGGAGAGACGCGCCGCCTCGCGGGCCACCGCATCTTCGTGCGGACGGCCGTCACGGAGGGCCTGCCGCCGCTGCTCCTGATCCACGGCTACCCGACCGCGAGCTACGACTGGAGCCGGGTGTGGCGGCGTCTCGCCGGGCGTCACTCGCTGTACGCGCTCGACCTGCTCGGCTTCGGCCTGTCGGAGAAGCCGCGGCACGTCGACTATCAGATCGCGCTGCAGGCGGACCTCTGCATGGCGCTGCTCGAAGACTGCGGGCTGACCGGTGTGCACGTGCTCGCGCACGACTACGGCGACACGGTCGCGCAGGAACTCCTCGCCCGCGAGCGGGAAGGCCGGCTCCGCCTCGCGAGCATGGTGTTCCTGAACGGCGGCCTGTTCCCCGAGACCCACCGCGCGCGGCCCGTCGAGAAGCTGCTCGCGACGCCGGTGCTCGGACCGCTGCTGGCGCGCTCGATGAGCTACGGGAAGTTCGAGGCGACCATGCGCTCGATTTCCGGGTCCGCGCCGCCGACGCGCGAGGAACTGCAGGACCTGTGGGTGCTGATCGAGCGCGACGGCGGGCGGCGGGCGCTCGCCCGGCTCATCAACTACATGGAGCAGCGCCGTCGCAACCGCACTCGCTGGGTCGGCGCGCTGGTCGAGTCGACGGTGCCGCGGCGTCTCATCTGCGGAGCGGTCGATCCCGTGTCGGGCCGCCACCTCGCGGAGCGCTATCGCGAACTCGTCCCGGATCCGGACGTGGTGGTGCTGGAGGGCGTGGGTCACTATCCGCAGCTCGAGGCGCACGACCGGGTGGTGGACGAGTACGAGGCGTTCCGGAGCCGGTTGGACGTCCTCAGCCGAACACGAACACCTTGACCAGGATGTCGCCGATGCCGACGAGCGCGGCACCCGCGATCAGCCCGGCACAGATCGGTTCCTGGGAGTCCACCCACAGCGTGTAGCCCTGCGACTGCGGCTGCTTGCCGTACCTGCGGCTCATGAGCCAGAAGAACGCCGCGCCCAGGAACATCATGAGCGAGGAGTCGGGCGGCACCACCACGCCGAGCCCGATCGCGAGGGGCGAGAGCGGGAAGCGGTTCTTCGTGCGGATGCGCAGCACCTCCATGACCAGCGCCGCGAAGGCCGCGATGCCCATGGACCAGACGATCGAGCGGGTGAGCACCGCGCTGCCGCCGTCCCCGCCGAACACGGCAGTGACGAGATCCGACACCCCCTTCCACTGCAGCGCGCCCGGGAACGAGAACTTGTCGGTGACCATGGTGTCCATCACCGAGCGGCCGGCCGCCGGGTCGAAGCCGGTGAGTCCGAACAGGATGAAGAACAGCGGCGTAGCGGCGAGCGCCCCGGCGACGATGCCGATCACGTGGCCGATCGCCTGCTGCCGCGGCTTGGCGCCCAGCATGTAGCCCGGCTTGATGTCCATGAGCAGGTTCGAGGCGTTGCTCGCCACCTCGGCGCTCATCACGGCCGTCATCAGGTTGGGAGCAGGGGTGCGCGGGTCGATGGCGCCGAACACGAACTGCGGGATCTTCGACAGTGAGCTCGACGGCGTGATGCCGGTGAGCGCCGTGCTGCTCGCCGCGATCAGCGCCAGCACCATGATCAGCGGGATCGAGGCGAGCCCGAGCAGCCAGTGCACGCCGAACCACTCGTGCGCCATCCACACGCCGAAGGCGCCGACGATGGGGATGCCGATCCACGAGACGGGCAGCGGCAGCTCGATGTCCTTGAGCACGTCGTTGCCGGCCGCCGCGGCGCGCCTGCGGCCGGTGAGGCTGCGGAACGCCTCGACGAACACCTCGGGCCGCGCGAACAACGCCACCATCGCGGCGACCACCATCAGGGTGATGCCCCACCACAGCGCCCAGGTGTTGAGGATGTGCGCCCGGCCGAACAGTGCCGTGCCCTCGGCGATGACGCCCGCCCGCGGCTGGATCTCGCCCAGCGAGATCATGACGGGCACGACGATCACGAAGTTGAGCACCGCGCCGACCAGCAGGCTCACCGCCGTGCGGATGCCCATGAGCCCGCCGGCGCCGATCATCGCGAAGTCGAGCGTGGGAGTGAGCGCGAGCTGGCGGATGTCCACGCCCGCGAGCTTCGGCAGCGGCGCCAGTCCCTTCTCGACCAGCGAGTAGTACCAGAGGTCGAGGTTGTGCGGCAGGTGCCAGGACGACTGCAGGCCGAGCCACTTCTCCTGGATCAGCTTCATGTAGCTCTCGCCCGAGACGAAGCTGACGCCGCCGGCGAGCACGGCCGCGGCCGTGAGCGCCTTGGCCTTGAACATGCCGCTCGCGGCCTCCGCACGCTCGTAGAGCGCGTCGAGGACCACGCCGCAGGCGCGTCCTTCGGGGAAGGGATGCTGCTCGTCGTTGATGAAACGGCGCTTCATCGGGAACGCCACGAGCACGCCGAGGATCGACAGCACGATCGTGAAGCAGATGATCTGCCAGGCAGGCAGCACGTTGTTGGTCGCCCACATGTAGGCCGCGAGCCCCGAGGTGAGCGGCATGGTCATGTAGCCCGCGGCGGTGGCGATGGACTGCACGCAGTTGTTCTCGAGGATGGTCATGTCGCGGGCGCCGAGCCGCGAGAACACGCGGTACAGCGCGAAGGCGAGGATCACCGAGGTGAGACCGACACCGAGGGTCCAGCCGGTCTTGGCGGCCACGTACAGGTTGGTGACGCTGAGCACGCCGCCGAGGAAGAAGCCCGTCACCGCCGAGCGCAGCGTGAGCTGCGGCATGTTGCCGCGGAACACGTTGTCGAACCACCAGCGGTCCTTCTGCTCGCGGGTCCAGCTGCGGATCTGCTCTTCGGTGAGGTGCTTCAGGGCCATCGCTGCGCCGGGCTCGGGAACGGACGCGGAAGCATACCCGCAAAGCCCGCGGCGTCACGACGCTCGCGCCGGCGTCACGGCGGCGGCTACACTCCAGCCACGGTTCACCGGCCCGGGGGTCGCGCGATGAAACAGCACACGGTCTGCCGCACGGACGAAATCGCCAGGGGCCACATGAAGGCCTTCACGGTGGACGGTGAGAAGTTGGTCGTCTATCACCTGCAGGACGGCTTCTACGCCACGCAGGCGAACTGTACGCACGTGTTCGCGCCCCTCGCGAAGGGCAAGATCCTCGACGGCTGCAAGGTCCAGTGCCCGTTCCACCGCGCGCGCTTCGACATCCGCACTGGCGAGGTGATCGACTGGGCGAACTTCCCGCCCGGCATCCAGGTGTTCAACGTCGTGCGCAGCGAGAAGGCGCTCAAGACCTACAAGGTGAGCGTGCGCGACGGCGAGGTGCGCGTCAGCGTCTGAGGTCCCGCGCCGCATCCCTGCGGCGCGGAATGCTTCGTCAGCAGATCACGGGCAGGGCGTGACGGCCAGCCGCAGCACCTCACCGCTGTCCGGCGACGTGCCCTTGTTGGTCAGGTAGGCCGCGCCGTCCGGGCCGATTACGACGCCGGACGGAAAGTCGAGGCCTGCGAGGAGCTCGGTCGGTGCGCCGCCCGGGCACATGCGCATCAGCCGGCCGATGCCGAGGCCCGGATTCGGTGCCGGCGGGGGCGGGAAGGGACCGATCTGCCCGCGCGCGACCTCGAGCACGTAGAGCGCACCGCCCGCATCGAACGCGAGATCCACGACCGCGGTGAACCCGGCCGCGTAGGTCTCGATCGTCTGGCCGTCGCTCGAGACGCGCAGGATCGAGGAGGTGCCGGGCCAGAACGGGAACGAGGTCAGCTGACCGACGTAGAGCGCGCCGTCCGGTCCCTCGACCACGGACGTCGGCACCGGCTCGCGCGGGAAGGGCAGCGGCGGCACCGGCGGCAACGGCGGCAGCACGGCAAACGTCCGCGTGCGGCCGTTCGCGAGCACCTCGACGAGCGCGTTGGCCCCGGCATCCGCGACGATGCGCCGACCCGGCAGTGCGACGAGCCCGTAGGGATTCGAGTCGACCGGGCCACCGGCCGGGTTGTACGCCACCTCGTGCGCCGCGACGTCGGCGACGACCCGGTACGTTCCGGCGGGAGTGACCTGCAGCAGGGTGCCGAACAGCGACGACTTCGGGCCGAGACCCGCCCGCCGCGCCGGGTCGCCACCCCAGGCCACGTTCACGAAGGCGTTCATGCCGTGGAAGGACAGGTTCGCGGGTCCGCCTTCCGCCGTGCCGCTCGGAAGCACCAGCGACGGCAGCCCGGTCGCGATCCGCCTGAACCCGACGCCGGGCAGGATCTCGGTGATGGCGCCGCTCTCGCCGTAGCAGCGGTCCACGCTCGGGTTCGGCGGTGACGGAGTGCAGTTCCCCGTGCCGCCGCGTCCGGCCTCGGCCACGTACAGCGCGCCGTTCGGCCCGAAGTCGATGCCGCGCGGGTTCGCGAGGCCGGAGGCGATGGTCGTGGCGTCGCCGACGTCCGCAAGCGATCCGGCGGAGACGGCCGCGAGCCCGGCGAACAGCAGCATGCGGGCCGGCGCATGGCGGCGGGCCGTGGCGCCCTCGGACCGATGCTGCGCGACAAAGGGCTTCGCGACAAA
>Ga0316613_10000988_pt1 | contig 20302 bp, 18 predicted proteins | sample OWC_soil_day10_C_2_FD_207647 | JGI IMG/M metagenome (GOLD analysis project Ga0316613, IMG submission 207647) | Wetland soil microbial communities from Old Woman Creek delta, Ohio, United States - OWC_soil_day10_CT_b | ecosystem: Environmental > Terrestrial > Soil > Wetlands | place: USA: Ohio...
ATGAAAGCCTTCACCCAACAGGACCAAAGCATAATTACGCTTACCACACAGAGGCCATGGACCGGGCTATGGAGGGCGGTATTGACGACGTGGGAATTGGAGTTTTATTTGGACTGGAACGGTACAAGTATGAATTTGCAGGCCTGTTAATGCATGCGGAGCACTTAGAAGCAGTTCACGGAGTAGGTCCTCATACTATCAGTGTCCCACGTATTAAGAGCGCTGACGATATTGATCCCAATGCTTTTTCTAATGGCATTGACGACGATATCTTTGCCAAGCTGTGCGCTCTGATCCGTGTTTGCGTTCCATACACAGGCATGATCGTATCCACCAGGGAAAGCCAGAGTGTGAGAGAAAAGGTAATTCGCCTTGGAGTTTCCCAGATCAGCGGCGGTTCCAGAACCAGTGTAGGCGGTTACGAGGAAGAGGTTCGTCCTACCGATACAGAGCAGTTTGACGTATCAGACCAGAGAACTCTTGATGAGGTGGTACACTGGCTCATGGATTTAGGCTATATCCCTTCTTTCTGTACGGCATGTTACAGAGAAGGAAGAACTGGCGACCGATTTATGAGTCTTTGTAAAAGCGGTCAGATTCAAAACTGCTGCCAGCCAAACGCATTGATGACATTAAAGGAATATTTAATGGACTACGCTTCCGAAGATACACGGAAAGTAGGCGAGGCATTAATTGCTGCTGAATTAAATAATATCCCCAAAGAGAAGGTACGGACGATCTGTGAAGATCATCTGGAAAAGATTGAAGCTGGAATCCGGGATTTCCGGTTCTGATACCCCGCAGACGACATAAAAGAGGAGATAAACATGGGATTAAATGAGACGCCGTCATCTGAGAGAATTCATATCGGCTTTTTTGGCCGCCGCAATGCAGGAAAATCAAGTGTAGTCAATGCAGTAACCGGACAGGAGTTGTCTGTGGTATCAGATATTAAAGGAACCACAACAGATCCCGTTCATAAATCCATGGAACTTCTTCCTATGGGGCCGGTAGTAATTATCGACACACCAGGATTTGATGATGAAGGTACCCTGGGAGAGATGCGGGTGCGCAAGACGAAGCAGATTTTAAACCGTGTAGACTGTGCAGTTCTGGTGGTAGATGGAACTGCAGGAAAGACAGAAGTGGACCAGCAGCTGATCGGATTGTTTAAAGAGAAGAATATTCCTTATGTAGTTGCGTATAACAAGTCGGATCTTGTGGGAGAGGGAGATTATGAAGATGGTCTTTCTGTCAGTGCCCAGACTGGGTTTCGAATTCATGAACTGAAAGAACGGATCGGAGTTCTGGTTAATACAGGAGATATGAAGATGCGGATTGTAGGCGATCTGCTAAAGCCCTGTGATCTTGTAATTCTGGTTATCCCCATTGATTCTGCAGCTCCAAAGGGCAGAATTATTCTGCCGCAGCAGCAGACCATGAGAGACATATTAGAGGCAGGAGCGGTTGCCATATCCGTTAGGGATACGGAGCTTAAGCAGACCATTGAAAAGCTTGGAACCAGGCCTTATCTGGTTATAACAGACAGTCAGGCATTTGAACAGGTGAATAAGGATACGCCGGATGACATTCTCCTGACCTCATTTTCCATTCTCATGGCACGGTACAAAGGCTTTTTAGAGGATGCAATCAAAGGTGTGGCAGCGATCAGCACCCTAAAGGCTGGAGATAAAGTTCTCATATCAGAGGGCTGTACCCACCACAGACAGTGTGATGACATCGGTACAGTAAAACTTCCCCGGTGGCTGAAGGAATTTACGGGTAAGGATCTTGTGATTGAAACGTCTTCAGGCAGAGAGTTCCCGGAAGAACTTTCTGACTATAAGCTGATTATTCACTGCGGCAGCTGTATGTTAAATGAGAGGGAGATGGTATACCGCAGAAAGACAGCGGCGGATGCAGGAGTGCCCTTTACCAACTATGGAACTGCCATTGCTTACATGAAGGGGATTTTAAAGAGAAGCTTAGAGGTGCTTCCGGATCTGGAAAAACTGATTTAGGCAGGAATTATGGATAGGGCTGCCGCATTAAGGACCATGGTGTCTTTGAATGCGGCAGCCTGTGCGTTTTACGGAGTTTTAGGTAAAAGCTGTTTTAACCCTGTTTTTTTCTTCGATTTGCAATTTCTTAATGAAATTTGATAATCCTTCCACATTTTGTTCCGCAATATATTTAAAATATAAAGTCCTCTGATCCTCGGGAATAACAATAGGCAGCATCTTGTTGTGTATCAATTCATAATTAATAAGTAATCGTCCTGTGCGTCCATTCCCATCTTCAAAAGGATGGATTCTTTCGAATTGTATATGATTATATGCTATTTTATCAAATATAGAGTTATATTCAGTCTTTGCGTAATTATAAATAAAGTACATCATTGCCTGAGGAATCTCTTGGGGAGAAGGAGGCAGATGTTCGGCCCCTTGAATAAGAACGGGCACTTTCCTATAACCATTAATATCAGAAATGTTTTTATTGATCAGGATACCAATATCTATTATCATTTGCTGGTCTAATTGGTTTTCTGAATGCTCTAAAACGTAAGAGAGAGCATATTTATGATTTATTGCTTCGTAAATTTCTCTCGGCTTTGCATTTACCGAAAAGCTATTATCATTAAACAGAATAGCGTATGTCTCAGCATAAGAAAGAGTGTTTCCTTCAATTTTATTTGAATGATATGTGCTTCTGGTAAAATAATCCTCAAAGTATCTCTGATTATTTAAAATAAATTCTTTTATGCTCATAGATGACACTCCTATCCTCATGACTGGCATCTGGCTAGTCATTTATTGATTCCAATAACTATTTATCATGTAACAGAATTATAAGTTATTGCTTCTTGACTGTCAATAAATATAATGTCTGAAGCTGCTCGGGGATCATGATTAGAAATGACATTTGCCAATTTTTGTGATATTATATTTCTTGATGATTAAAAAGTACCGGAACTAAAATGAAAAATCAATAAAGGAAAGGGGACATTGCCATGAATCTTCCCGGCAGTATGATGATCGCGTTTTCCATGTATTCCCGGATTCCTGTGCCCCAGGTTCAGTGGACAAAAGAACGGATGAAATATGCCATGTGCTTTTTCCCGCTCATAGGAGCTGTGATCGGTTTGCTGGAATATGGTGCCATTCTCCTTTTACGTACCCTGGGATTCCCTTTTTTAGAACAGATATTGCCTGTTGTTATCCCTGTGGTGGTTACAGGTGGAATCCATATGGATGGATTGTTAGACGTAATTGATGCAAAATCATCTCACAGCGAAACAGAGAAAAAACTGGAGATACTCAATGACCCCCATACAGGAGCCTTTGCGATCATTGGATGCGGAATCTATTTCCTGTTTTATCTGGCATTTTTTATGGAAATGAGACCAGATATGATCCCTGCATTTTGTATTACGTTTGTCATAACAAGAGCGTTAAGCGGGCTCGCTGTTGTTACCTTTCCCATGGCAAAAAAAGACGGTCTGGCTGCAGCTTTTTCAGATGGAGCTCATAAAAGAGTGGTTGGAACTGTTATGGTTCTTTATCTTATTATTTCTTTGCTTGCAGTATGGCTCCTGACAGGAGCTCTGGCAGTATTAGGAGTTTTTACCGTATCGTTTGCGGTGTTTATTTATTATTATCACATGTCAAAACGGGAATTTGGGGGTATCACAGGAGATCTTGCAGGATACTTTCTCCAGGTTCTGGAGCTGGTTCTTGTGATAGGACTGGCTATTCTGTCCCATATGAAATGATATCGGCATCAGAAAGGAATTGGAATGAAATTAATTATCGGAGGAGCATGGCAGGGAAAGCTTGACTATGCCCTGCAAATTGCAAATATAGAAACGAAAGATAGTGAAAAGGTTGCAGAGGGCGCCACAGATCCCTGTGAGGCAGTCCTTAAATGCACAATCATTCATAATTTCCATGAATACGTCAGAAGGCTGTTAAAAGAAGAAAAAGACCCTGACCAAATGATCCGGGAAATTGTGAATCATAATCCGGATGTGATTATCACCATAAATGAGCTTGGCTGTGGTATCGTGCCCCAAGATCCGTTTGACAGGCAGTGGAGAGAAAGTGCCGGCAGAGCGTCAGTGAAGCTGGCGAAACACAGTGGCGAAGTTTACCGCATGGTATGCGGAATACCTGCCCGGATAAAATAGAAGAGAAAAAGGACTGACTTATGTTTAAATATCATGTTATAGCGGTTCTGATTGGCTGCTTTCTGGATGCGTGCTTTGGAGATCCTTTATTCTTGTGGCACCCCGTTTGCGGAATTGGAAACCTGATAAGCTGGCTGGAGAAAAAATTAAGACCCCGGTTTCCGGAACATGAAGCAGGGGAAAGACAGGCAGGGGTATGGCTGGTTTTGCTGGTGCTGCTTGCAGCAGGGGGAAGCTCCTTTGCGCTCTTAGCTGTTTCTTACGGAATTACCCCCATGGCCGGACTTGCTGTAGAAAGCATCATGTGTTACAAGATGATGGCGTGGCATTCCCTAAGGAAAGAGAGTATGAAGGTATACCGTGCATTTTTAAAACAGGATACGGAAGAGGCAAGACATGCGGTATCCATGATCGTGGGCCGTGATACGAAAACTCTTACTGATATGGGTATAACAAAGGCAGCGGTGGAAACAGTGGCGGAGAATACCTCAGATGGTGTGATTGCACCTTTGATTTTCATGACCCTCTTTGGGGGAACCGGTGTATTCCTTTATAAGGCAGTGAACACCATGGATTCTATGGTAGGTTATAAAAATGACCGGTATCTCTGGTTTGGAAGGTGTGCTGCAAAACTGGATGATCTGGTTAATTTTATTCCCGCCCGCGTATCCGCTTTTTTCATGCTGGCTGCAGGTTATATATGCCAGCTGCTTTTTGGCAGTAAATTTAATGGGAATAATGGTATCCGGATCTGGAAGCGTGACCGTTTTAATCACAAAAGTCCCAATTCCGCTCAGACAGAATCTGCATGTGCAGGTATTCTTCAGATTGAGCTGGCTGGAAATGCATGGTATTTTGGAACCTTATATGAAAAGCCTGTGATCGGAGATCCGGTGAGGGCAGTGGAGTATAAAGATATAGTAAGGGCTAACGTCCTGATGACAGTTACTTACATATTGGCGCTGATTCCCGTTGGAATCCTGCTTTTAGTAACATTATAGAAGATACACATAATTGGGAGAAATAAATATGGAATATCAGCATGGAGGAGATATTTACACCAATCAGGTTACCATGGATTATTCAGCGAATATTAATCCCCTTGGGCTTGCAAAAGGTGTTAAAAACGCATTATTACAGGCAGTTGAAAACTGTTCCTGCTATCCGGACAGCCGCTGCAGCAAATTGATCACAGACCTGGGAGCTTTCCATGGCTTTTCCGAAAAGCAGCTTATCTGTGGTAATGGAGCGGCAGATTTAATTTTTCAGATTGTACAGGTTATAAAACCCGGAAGGGCTCTATTAATCGCTCCCTCCTTTTTGGAATATGAGCAGGCTTTAGAGACGGTTTCCGCAGAAATTGTATGGTATGATTTAAAAGAGAGGGATGGATTTCGCTTATCTGTGAAAGAAATAATCAGATGGCTGATAGAAAGCGATCAGAAAATAGAAATGTTATTCCTGTGTAATCCCAACAACCCCACCGGATTTGCACTTCCCAGAGAGGAGATGAAAGAACTCCTGGATATTTGCTCAGAAAAAGGAATCTTTTGTGTAATAGATGAATGCTTTAATGAGTTTCTCGATGATCCGGAATCTCATTCCGTACTTGAAGTGATTTTAAAAGGCGGCTATGACCATGTATTTGTTCTAAAAGCATTTACTAAAATTTACGCCATGGCAGGAGTCCGCCTTGGGTATGGTATTACCACAGATGAGAAAGCCATAGAACTCATGAACCGGATCCGCCAGCCCTGGAGCGTGTCTGCTCTGGCTCAGGCAGCCGGTGAAGCAGCTCTTGGTGAAACGGAATATGTAAAAGAGACAAGGCAGCTGATTTCCGGCGAACGGGAATACTTAAAGAAAAACTTAAAAGACTTAGGTTTTCTGGTATATGATTCAATGGCAAACTATTTGTTTTTTAAAGATACAAGAAAGAACGCCCGTAATGTGGAAAAGCTTTTATACAATGAATTGCTTGACAGGCAGGTGCTGATAAGATCCTGTTCCAATTACAGAGGGCTTGATCATACTTATTACCGGATCTGTGTCAAACAGAGAATGGAAAATGATGCATTTCTTGCGGTATTAAAATCCATACTGACAAAAGGAGAATGAGAACATGGCAAAGACAATTATGATTCAGGGGACCATGTCCAATGCAGGCAAAAGTCTGATTACGGCTGGATTATGCCGTATTTTTAAGCAGGATGGATACCGGGTTGCTCCTTTTAAATCCCAGAATATGGCACTTAATTCCTTTATTACAGAGGAAGGGCTTGAGATGGGGCGGGCACAGGTAGTGCAGGCTGAGGCAGCAGGCGTAAAGCCAGTAGCAGCCATGAACCCGGTTTTGCTAAAGCCCACCAATGATATCGGTTCCCAGGTTATTGTCAATGGTGTGTCTATTGGCAATATGCCAGCAAAAGAGTATTTTGCCTACAAAAAGAAACTGATACCGGAAATAAAAAAAGCGTTTGATACATTGTCAGAGGAATACGACATTATTGTAATTGAAGGCGCAGGAAGTCCTGCAGAGATCAATCTAAAGCAGGAAGATATTGTGAATATGGGAATGGCTAAGATGGCGGATGCACCGGTGCTCCTTGTGGGAGATATTGACCGGGGCGGAGTGTTTGCACAGCTTTATGGAACTGTTATGCTTTTAGAGTCGGAAGAGAGAGACAGAATCGGCGGTCTTATCGTTAATAAATTCCGTGGAGATAAATCCATATTAGAACCTGGTCTTGACATGATAACAGAACGGCTTCACATACCCGTGGCTGGAGTGGTTCCTTACATGGATGTGGATATCGAGGATGAAGACAGCCTTGGAAATCATCTTTCCATAGCTGCAAAAACAGAGGGGGCAGAGGTAGAGATAGCGGTCATCCGTTTTCCAAGAATCTCTAACTTTACAGATTTTTCTGTTTTCGCTACCATACCGTCTGTAGCTCTTCGCTATGTGGATTCTGTATCGGCTCTTGGAAAACCGGATCTTGTGATTTTACCGGGAAGCAAGAACACCATAGAGGATCTTCTCTGGATGCGTCAGAATGGTCTGGAGGCTGGAGTATTAAAGCTGAGTTCATCAGGAGTTCCGGTGTTTGGAATCTGCGGCGGCTTTCAGATGCTTGGAGAACAGTTAAAGGATCCGCTGGCAGTGGAGTCTGTTTCCGGTCTTTCCTCAGTCCGGGGCATGGGGCTGCTTCCAATACGGACGGAATTCGGAGCAGAAAAAACCAGAACAAGAGTGACTGGCTCCTGTACGGCAGTGGAAGGAATCTTTGAAGATTTATCAGGAATGAATATAGAAGGCTATGAAATTCACATGGGTCAGACGGAACGTGCGTTGCCGCCCCTAACCTATGTGATGGAAAGTCAGTCCGGTTCCCATCTGGCAAAGATGGACGGCTGTCAGAGAAAAAATGTATACGGAACCTATATACACGGTTTCTTTGACAGTGAACAGATTGCAGATATCATAGTAGGGGCACTGAGAAAGAAAAAAGGGCTGCCCAGCCAGCCGGGCACAGCTTTCAGTTACCAGGATTATAAAGAAAAACAGTATGACAGACTGGCAGACCTTTTGCGGGAGAGCCTTAATATGGACCGGATTTACAGCCTGATGGGATTAGCCGGTGACAACGGAGGAAAGAATGGAATTTAGAGAACTGGAACGGGTTCGCCCTGAAGAAATAGAAAAGAGAAGCTTTGAAATTATAACACAGGAACTGGGAGATAAGAAACTTGATCCGGAGCTGGAACTGGTAATCAAACGGGTGATTCATACAACGGCGGATTTTGATTATGCCGATCAGCTGATATTTTCGCCCCACGCGGTTAAGCTTGGAATAGAAGCATTAAAAGAAGGAATCCCGGTAATTACTGATACCAATATGGGAAAAGCGGGGATCAATAAAAAAGCGCTGGAACGGGCAGGCAGCAGCGTCCACTGTTTTATGGCAGATGAGGATGTAGCGGAGGACGCGAAAAACAGGCAGACGACAAGAGCTCATGCCAGCATGGATAAGGCGGCAAGATTGTCAAAGGAATGTATTTTTGCCATTGGCAATGCACCCACTGCTCTGGTTCATCTTCATGAGCTGATACAGGAAGGAATCATAAAACCCAGATTAATCATCGGTGTACCAGTGGGTTTTGTCAATGTAATCCAGTCCAAAGAGATGATTTTGTCTCTGACCGATGTGCCCTATATTGTGGCCAGAGGAAGAAAAGGCGGCAGTAATGTAGCAGCAGCAATTGTCAATGCAATGCTTTATCAGATTTCATAACAGTAAGGTTTCTTAAAGGGGTAAAACAGCATGGATCTATACAGTATTATTTTAGTGGATGATGAAGAAGAAGTCCGCAAAAGCATTATAAAGAAAATCGAATGGCAGTCAGCTGGCTTTAAAGTGGTGGGTGACGCAGAAAACGGGGAAGATGCCATTGAAAAAATAGAGGTGCTGGAGCCGGATGTGGTGCTGACGGATATCCGGATGCCTTATATGGATGGACTTGCACTGGCAGAGAAGATAAGGCAGCGTTATCCGTCTATGAAAGTTGTTATTTTTTCCGGATACGACGATTTTGAATATGCCCAGAAAGCAATAAAGCTAAATGTGACCGAATACATTTTAAAGCCTGTCAATGTAGAGGAGCTTACCTCTATTTTAAAAAGAATTAAAAGCAACCTTGACCGGGAAATCGAGGAAAAGCGTAATATTAACAGGCTCAGGGAAAATTACAGAAAGAGCCTTCCTGTATTCCGGGAGCAGTTCTTTAATGATCTGGTACACAAGAACCTTTCCAACGAAATAGCAGAGCAGAAGCTAAAGGAATACGATATCCCTATCGCAGGCGCGTGGAAATGGATTATAGCAGCTGTTTCAGTTGAACAGGCGGAGGTAAATGATACCCTGAGTCTTCACAGTGAGGAGGAGCTGATCCCTGTTTCCGTTATGCAGATTATCAGGGAAAAGCTGGAAGGATATTGCAGATTTGCATTGTTTCAGTCTGTTTTGGAAGCTGAGATGGTAGTAGTGGTAGCCCTCGATGACGATTTCATCACCGGACTTATTGATGTGTTTGGAGATATCTGCAAGGAAACCAAGAGGATTCTGGAGGTTCCTGTTACCATAGGAATCGGTCACAGCTGTGAGGAATTATCCAATATTCCTTATGCATACCAGTCTGCGATTGATGCTCTTGGTTATAAAGCCATAGCAGGAAAAGGCAGTACCATCTATATCAATGATATGGAACCGGTGGGAAGCGGAAAGCTGGAATTTGACAGTGTTTTGGAGGCAGATCTGATTTCGGCCATCAAGTTTGGCCCAGATGGAAAGATTGAAGCTGCTGTGACACAGATTATTGGGAAAATGGAATCTGCAAAAGTACATTTCAGGCAGCAGCAGGTTTATATGTTCGGAGTATTAAACAGTGTGATACAGATGGTACAGCAGTATGATCTTGACCTGGAAGAAATCATGGGCTGGGATTTAGAGTCCATGACATTCTTTGACAAGATGCAAAAAGGAGAATTTGGCACCTGGCTTTACAAGGCTGCAGTAAAAATCAATCAGGCGATTAATCAGGAACGTGATCTTACTACAAGACAGGTGATTCAGGAGGCGAGACAGTATATTATGGATCATTATCAGAATCCGGATTTATCCGTTGAAATGATCTGCCGCCATCTGCATATGAGCCCGGCTTATTTTTCCACACTGTTTAAAAAGGAAACCGGACAGGCCTATATCGCCTATTTAACTGATCTTAGGTTAAACAAGGCAGTGGAGCTGTTAAACAAAACCGAGGATAAGACCTATGTCATTGCGGCAAAGGTGGGGTATCCGGAGCAAAACTATTTCAGTTATGTGTTTAAAAAGAAATTTGGAGTTTCACCTACTAAATTTCGCGGAGTGAGGTAATGGAAAAGAAGAATAACAGCATTCGTTATACCATTTTCGTATATTTTACCATAACGGCCCTTGCCGCAGGCCTGCTTATTTCCCTTTCCTTATACCAGCGCCTTTCCTCTCAGGTTGCAGAGGTGGTACAGGAGGAAAACCAGAGCCTGATTAATCAGGTGGCACGGTCTGTGGAATCCTACTTACGGACCGTTATGAAACTATCTGATTCTCTTTATTATGGGGCTGTGAAAAATGCAGACCTTTCTTCCCAGTCCATTAATAATGAGATCACTCTTCTGTATGACAACAATAAGGACAATGTGGATAACATTGCGCTTTTCACCCAGGGCGGAGCTATGGTGGAGTCTGTTCCAGCAGCAAGACTGAAAAACAATCTTAACGTAACAGGGGAAAAATGGTTTTCCAATGCTCTTGAAAAAACGGAAAACCAGCATTTTTCCGATCCCCACGTCCAGTATATATTTGAAAACAATGAAAACCAGTACCGATGGGTGATTTCCCTGTCAAGGGCAGTAGAGCTGACGGAAGGAACATCTACAACCCAGGGTGTTCTGCTGGTGGATTTAAGTTATTCCAGTCTGGAGCATTTATTTGAAGGAGTCACCACAGGAAAAGGCGGATATGTCTATCTGATCGGAAGCGACGGAGAGATTCTGTATCACCCAAGAATTCAGCTGATTGACTCGGGCCGGCTGAAGGAAAACAATACAGTGGCATCCGGATATAAGGATGGAATTCACCGTGAAGTTTTTGAAGGGGATAACAGAATTATAACGGTTAAGTCAGTGGGCTATACAGGCTGGAAAATCGTGGGGGTTACGCCTAATAGTGTGGTTTCCTTAAATACCATCAAAACCAGGCTTTTTATCGTATTTATGATTACTCTTATCTTGTTTATACTTGTACTGATCAACTCCTATATCTCATCTCGTATAACAAATCCTATCAAGGAGTTGGAAAAATCCGTAGGAATCCTGGAAGAAGGGGATTTGGAAACTGCAGTTTCCATCGGAGGCTCTTATGAAATTCAGCATTTGGGTAATTCCATTAAAAATATGGCGATTCAGATCCGCGTCCTGATGGATGATATTGTAACGGAACACGAAGCCAAACGAAAACAGGAATTTGATACCCTGCAATCACAAATTAATCCCCATTTTTTATACAATACTCTGGACATTATCGTCTGGATGATTGAAAATGAACAAAAGAACGAAGCGGTTAAGGCGGTTACAGCACTTGCCCGGTTTTTCCGGATCAGCTTAAGCAAAGGAAAAAGCATTATTACGGTCCGGGATGAACTGGAACATGTAAGAAGCTATTTAATGATCCAGCATATGCGTTTTAAAAATAAATTCACCTATGAAATTCAGGCAGAGGAAGAATGTATGGAATTAACCAGTTTAAAACTGATTCTGCAGCCACTGGTGGAGAACGCCATCTATCATGGCATGGAATTCATGGATGGAGAGGGGGAAATAAAATTATCGGTGATGCGAAAGGAAGATAATCTGATTATTCAGGTTTCTGATAATGGCCTGGGTATGACAGAGGAACAGGTGAAAAGCCTCTTTTCCCATGACGTTCATGTTACCTCTAAAAAGGGTTCCGGTATTGGAGTGAAGAATGTGAATGAAAGAATCAAGCTTTATTTCGGGGAAAATTACGGGTTAACCATTGACTCCGAGCCAGATGAGGGAACCACCATTACCATTCTTCTCCCTGCTGTGACCTATGATTCCGTTTTAGAAAAGGAGAAACAATCATGACAAAACAGGAAAAGATTTTGTGGGTTATTTTGCCGGTAGTGCTTGTGATTCTGTTTCTTTTGTCTTCCACAGATTTGATCATTAAGGAAAAAAAGACAGTTATTTATCCGATTTCCATTATTATCAGTGATACCTCAGATGATTATTTTGTTAATTTCAGAAAAGGTGTGGATAAGGCGGCGGAAGAATATAATGTTGACGTCAGTTTCATTACCCTTTATGAAAAAGGAGATCAGGATCAGCAGCTGGAACTGGTAAAACGGGAGATTAATGACGGAGCGTTAGCGGTTGTGTTAGTTCCCGTAAAGCCGGAAGAATGCGCAAAAAAAATGGATGATATGGTTTTAAACTGTCCTGCAGTCATTGTTGGTAACCTAATTCCCAATGAGAAGGTGAAAAGCGGAATTGCACCGGATTTTGAAGAGGAAGGGCGTAAGCTGGGACAGGCAATAGCGAGGGAGAATTCTCCTGGTAAACCGGTATGGATCTTTATGGAAGGGTTAGACTATGGATACAACCGGGATATTTATGCAGGTGCAGAAAGTGAACTGAAAAATGCCGGTTTTACTGTGAAAATTTATAAAAAGACCATGGAAGATACCTTTCGCAAAGCCATAGAAGGACTGGTCTATCCAGGCAGCGAAAAAGTGATTATAGCAGCGATAGATACGAAAAGTCTGGATGAAACGGCAGAAATTATTGCAGGAAGTCCGGTTTATGGCAGTTATGTGGATGGCCTTTACGGGGTAGGAAGTACCACCAGGCTTTTGACCGATCTGGACAACGGGGTGATAAAAGGTCTGGTGATAAGTGATCAGTTTGATGCGGGGTACAGGAGCATTGAAAAAGCGGTTGAGTCGGTCCACCGAGGATTTCAAAAGGAGCAGATTGTACTGGATTCTTATTATATCCGAAGAGAAGATTTAAGAGAGAGCAAATTTGAAAAAATCTTATATCCGATTGACTAAATGGGGGAAAAGAAATGATAAAAAAATATGGAGTGCTGGCAGCGGTTATTCTTTTATTTGTTGTTGTTCTGGGCTTTTTTTATCAGAACTATAAATCCGGGGAAAAAGAAGGGAACAAAGCAGTTCGCATTGGGGTGACGTTATATCGGGGAGATGATTCATTTATTAATACCATAAGGGGAAAATTAGAAGATCAGGCCAAGGAATATGAAAAGAACACCGGGATTAAGGTTGTTATGGAAATCGTGGATGCAAAGGGAAACCAGAATACCCAGAACAGCCAGGTAGACCGTTTTATTTCTCTGGGATATGATGCAATCTGTGTCAATATGGTTGACCGGTCGGCTGCATCAAATATTATCGGGAAAGCAATGGATGCAGATACGCCGGTAGTATTTTTTAACCGGGAGCCGGTGGAAGAGGATATGCGGCGCTGGGAAAAGCTTTACTATGTAGGGGAAAATGCAAAAGAGTCCGCTACGCTCCAGGGAAATATGCTGGTAGAAGCTTACAAGGCTGATCCATCTTCTCTGGATATAAACGGAGATGGTAAGGTGAGCTATGTCCTTTTGGAAGGAGAGAGCAGCCATCAGGATTCTCTGATCAGAACCGAGTGGTCTATCCAGACGCTAAAGGATGGAGGCGTGCCTCTGGAAAAGATTACGGGCGCCATAGCAAACTGGGACAGAAGCCAGGCTTCTGCCTGGATGGATCAGTGGCTGACCCAGTATCCGGATGATATTGAGGTGGTGATCTGCAATAACGATGATATGGCACTGGGAGCAGCAGATGCCATTGAACGCAAGGGAAGTTCCAGGCCAATCAAGGTAGTTGGTATTGACGGGACACCCCAGGGAATTGAAGGTGTCCGGGAAGGAAAACTGTTTGGTACGGTACAATGTGACAGTGATGAGTATGCCGGAGTGATTTTTAAAATTGCAGCGGCGGCGGCTCTTGGTAAAAATGTACAGGAAACGGTGGATTTAAGCCGGGATAAGTATTATGAATGCAGACAAAATACCCTGACTGCCAAATAGGAAAACAGGAAAACTGGCATTTATCAATAAAAAATTATAAAAAAACTGAGTAAATCATGAAAAATCTAAAAAAATCGATACATATACCAAGAAAATTATATGGAATAGTGCACAAAATAAAGTTATAATGTGCATGTCGATGAGGTAAAAGTACCAATCGAACACAATTATATAATGATAAGGGAGGATTTATCATGAGATTACTCAAAAAAGTAGTAGCAGTAGGTCTCGCTTCTGCAATGGTATTTTCCATGGCAGGCTGCGGTTCCAGCTCAAAGGCCACAACAGCAGCATCTGAGGCAGCGACCACTGCAGCAGAAACAAAGAAGGAAGAGACCAAATCAGCAGAAACTACTGCAGCAGCCGTTAAAGAAGCAGTAGGCGGGGATTTAGCTGATAAGAAAGTTGGTATTTCCATTTACAAATTCGATGATAACTTCATGACACTTTATCGTACAGAGCTTCAGCGTTATTTAACTGAAGACCTGGGCTTTAAGAAAGATAATGTGGTAATTCAGGATGGTAAGGGCGATCAGGCAGAGCAGACCAACCAGATCCAGAACTTTATTACCCAGAAATATGACGTACTTATTTTAAATCTTGTTCAGGCTTCTTCCGCTCCTGAAATCACAAATATGTGTAAAGATGCAGGAATCCCTGTTGTTTACATTAACCGTGAGCCAGATACAGAAGAAGAGCAGAGATGGAAAGATGAAAAGATCAATGCAACTTATGTAGGATGCGATGCAAGACAGTCCGGAACCTATCAGGGTGAAGAAATTCTTGAAACTTCCAACAAGGGCGATATCAACGGCGACGGCGTAGTTAACTACATCATGATCCAGGGTGACCCGGAGAACGTAGATGCTCAGTACAGAACCGAATTCTCTGTAAAAGCACTGACTGACAAGGGCGTAAAAGTAAAAGAGCTCTTAAAACAGCGTGGTGACTGGGATCAGGCAAAAGCTCAGCAGATTGCTCAGGATGCTCTGACACAGTATGGCGATCAGATCGAAGTTATCTTCTGCAACAACGATGCTATGGCACTTGGTGCACTTCAGGCAATCGAAGCAGCAGGACGTACTGTAAACAAAGATATCTATTTAGTAGGTGTTGATGCGTTAACAGAAGCTGTTCAGAACGTTATTGATGACAAACAGACAGGTACCGTATTTAACGATCATTTCTCTCAGGCTCAGACAGCAAGCGATATGGCTGCTAAGTTCTTAAAGGGTGAATCCGTTGACAACGTTAACATGGTAGACTATATCAAGGTTACCAAGGCAAATGCACAGGATACTCTTGACAAGTTAAAAAAATAATATCCAGCAGCCGAAATTGCGGGTGTGTCGGTAAGGCACACCCGATTTTTAAAAGTTTGAGGTCTTCATTAATGAAAGGAGAAGCGGGATGGCAGAGAATTACAGACTGGAAATGGTTGGAATCAGCAAATCCTTCCCTGGCGTCAAAGCGCTCGATAAAATCAATTTAAAAGTACGTCCCGGTACCGTTCACGCTCTGATGGGAGAGAACGGAGCAGGTAAGTCAACACTGATGAAATGCCTGTTTGGCATATACAAGATGGATGAAGGTGAGGTTCTGATTGATGGTGCAAAGGTGAGTATTGCCAATCCGGATGATGCACTTCATAAAGGTCTTGCCATGGTACACCAGGAACTTCAGCCGGTACCGGCTCGCTCTATTGCAGAGAATATGTATCTTGGACGGTTTCCAATATTTAAAATAGGACCGCTTAAAGTAATCGATCATAAAACCATGAATGCAGAAGCAGAAAAGTGGTTAAAAGATGTTAAAATGACGTTCAATCCCAAAGCAAAACTTGGGACCTTATCAATCGGACAAATGCAGTCAGTAGAAATTGCAAAGGCAGTCAGCCAGAATGCAAAACTGGTGATTCTGGATGAACCTACTTCATCACTGACTGATAATGAGGTAGAAGCACTGTTCCGTATTATCAGGGACTTAAAGTCCCGCGGAGTTTCTATGATATATATCAGCCATAAAATGGCAGAGATCAGACAGATTGCAGATGACATCACCATCATGCGGGATGGAACTTACGTTGGTTCATGGGAAGTGGCAGATATCTCTGATGAAGAGATTGTAAAACAGATGGTAGGAAGAGAACTGGGAAATGTTTACCCTCCAAAGGATGATTACCGGACGGAAGAAACCGTTTTAAAGGTAAGCCATTTAAGCAGTATTCATGAACGTTCTTTTCAGGATTGCTCCTTTGAACTGAAAAAAGGAGAGATTCTGGGATTCGGTGGTCTGGTAGGAGCTCAGAGAACCGAATTAATGGAAGCCATATTCGGTATGAGAAATATTTCCGGGGGAGAAGTTGAGGTCCTTGGAAAAAAAGTTGAGATTAAGTGCCCCAAGGATGCCATAGGTGATTCGGTCGGCATGATTACCGAAGACCGCAGAGGAAACGGAATCTTCGGATGCTTAAGCATCGCTGACAACACCGCCATTGCTTCTTACCGCAATTATACAACGGCGGGAGTTATTCAGAGAAAGAAAGTGGCATCAGTTGTAAAAGACAGTATTGCAAAGCTGAGTATAAAAACTCCCAACGACAGGACTCAGATCCAGTCCCTTTCCGGTGGAAATCAGCAAAAAGTAATTATTGCCAGATGGCTGGCAAGCAATCCTGAAATTTTAATTATGGATGAGCCGACAAGAGGTATCGATGTAGGTGCAAAGTATGAGATTTATCAGATTATGATTGACCTTGTAAAGCAGGGCAAATCCATCATCATGATTTCTTCTGAAATGCCGGAGTTAATTGGTATGTCTAACCGGATTATTGTAATGTGCGGCGGACGAATCACAGGAGAAGTAGAGGATAGTGAGGCAACCCAGGAGAAAATCATGGCTTTTGCCACTAAATTCGATATAAACAAAACGGAAAATAATTCCAAACAGGAGGTTAAGTCATGACAGCTAAGAAGATAAATTTGAAGGATTTCCTTATAAATAATGGAATCATCGTTGTCCTCGTCCTGCTTGCCATTTTTACGGCAATAAAGCAACCATCATTCGGATCATTTGACAATCTAAAAAATATTGCCTTAAATGTGGCACCTCGTTTCATCATTGCCTGCGGTGTATCAGGCTGCCTGATTACCAGAGGTACAGACCTTTCAGCAGGTCGTATTGTAGGTCTTTCTGCCTGCCTTGCAGGTACACTTTTACAAAAGCCTGGCTACAGCGGCAAATTTTTCCCCAATCTCCCGGATTTTGGAATCTGGTGGGTATTTGTAGTACTGTTAATCTGTATTTTAGTTGCTTCCCTGTTCGGTCTGATCAATGGTCTGGTGGTTTCCTACCTGCAGGTTCCCGCTTTTATCGGAACATTGGGTATGCAGCTGATTGTATATGGTGCCTGCCTTGTTTATACCAACGCAACACCAATCGGCGGTTATCGTCCGGCTTATACGGAAGTGGCAAAAGGAAGACTGTTTGGTTTCATGCCTTACCTGTTTTTAATAGCCCTTGCAGTAGGACTTGTGATCTGGTTCGTTTATAATAAGACTCCTCACGGAAAATACATGTATGCCATCGGCGGTAACGAACAGGCGGCAGAAGTATCCGGTGTTAATACCAAAAAGACAAAGATTATTATTTATGTGACAGCTGCTGCGCTTTATGCACTGGGCGGCTTCCTGGTAGGAGCAAAATCAGGTGGATCTTCCGTTAACATGGGTATGGGCTGGGAGCTTGAAGCCATTGCAGCTTGTACCATCGGAGGTGTATCTGTAAACGGTGGTATTGGTAAGGTATCCGGTGTTTTAATCGGTGTTCTTGTTTTCGAAATTTTGAAGACCTGTCTCCAGTATTTAGGAGTCAACACAAACTATCAGTACATTGCTCAGGGTATCGTTATCGTAGTTGCGATCGCTCTTGATATCAGAAAATATATTGCCAAAAAATAAATACTTACAAAAAAGCGTCTTGTCCGGCAGCTGCCGTTTCAGGACGCTTTTTCATACATTCTCTGACTGTTTAACAATTATGGCATCTGGCTGAGCCGGCTGTTCTGGTATTCTCCGGATAAGGTGACATCTTTCCCAAACCAGGCTGGAGGAGTAAATGAGTGAGCTTCTTCCAGACTTTCAAATTCAACCTCAGCAAGCATCAGCCCTTCATAGCGGCCTTCAAAAACATCCAGTTCGATGGTGAGATGATCGCAGTGTTCCACAGGAATTAAATATCTCCTTTTTGTAAGAACACAGCCGTCTGTTTTGCTGATTAAGTGGTGATAGGAATCTTCGTTTAAGGGAAGATTGTATTCTTCTCTTGCTAAAAGACCTTTGGATTTATAGGTTAGAATATATGACTCATCTTCCTTTCGGACCCGAACAACGGGGTCCGTTGATAAATATCCCTGTTCAATGAAATGATGGGGAAATGACTCATAATTTTCCGGCGGACTGGTGACCAGATATTTGCGCTCGATTTCCATAAAAAACCTCCTGATTCCACGTATTGGACTGTAAAACAGGGTTAGTATACCACAATAGGATAAAAAATAGAAGATAGTGGCAAAAAGAAGAAAAACGTGGTAATATGGAAGATACAGTAAAAATCAGGAGATTAATGATATGAAATGCTTGATAAGGCGGACAGTTTTCTTTTTTCTGGTATTGGCGGTGGCTTTTGCGGCGGGGTGTGCAGGAAAAAGCGGCCAGCCAAAATCTGAGGAAAGTTCGGATAAGGAAGCTGGCACAGAAGAAATTGAAGCGACTGAAGGCCCAAAGATCGGCATAAGCATCTATCGCTACGACGACACATTTATGAAGCTTTACCGGTCTGAATTAAAACAATATCTGGAGGAGACCTATCATGCTCAGATCATTATGCGTAATGCAGGCGGTGATCAGGATGAGCAGAACCGGCAGATAAGGGAATTTATAGATAGTAAGTGTAATGGAATTATAATTAATCCTGTGGAGACCCTGGCAGCAGGAACAATTGCAGATACATGCAGCCAGGCAGGTATCCCACTGGTTTTTATAAACAGTGAGCCTGATGAATCAGAGCGAAAACGGTGGGAAGACCGTCATATGGCGGTTTCCAGTGTGGAAACGGATTCTAAGCAGGCAGGAACCTATCAGGGACAGATTATTCTAGAAACTCCAAGAAAGGGTGACAGGAATAACGATGGGATTGTCTCTTATGTAATGATAAAGGGAGAGGAAGGCAGTGATGCAGCCCGGTACCGGTCGGAGTATTCCATCAAAGCATTGGAAGAGGCAGGAGTAAAAACAGAAGAACTTTTTTCCGGTACTGGAAACTGGAACAGGGAAGAGGGGAAAAAACTGGCTGCGCAGGCCTTATCAATGTATGGTCCCAGAATTGATGTGATTTTTTGCAACAACGATGCCATGGCAAATGGAGCGCTTGAGGCGGTAGAAGAAGCCGGTATGATACCGGGAAAAGATATATCTCTGGTAGGAGTGGATGCTCTTTTAGAAACCGTGGAATATATAAAAGAGGGTAAGATCACAGGAACGGTTCTAAATGACCATCAGGGTCAGTCTCATACGGCTGCCGATGCGCTGATCCGGTTGATTCAGGGAGAGGATACCGAGACAAGGTATCTGGTGGATTATATAAAGATTACCATGAACAGTACATTTCAGAATTGGAAAGGAGACGATTGATATGGGGAAGGTTTATGCGTTTTTAGCAGATGGGTCAGAAGAGGTGGAGCTGCTTGCTGTGGTTGATGTCCTGCTCAGAGGGGGACAGGATGTGAAGCTTGTTTCAGTAACTGGCAAAATGAATGTGACTGGAGCACACGGAATTAAGCTTCAGGCAGATGTTTTAATGGAACAGACAGATCTAAAAGATGCAGATGTGCTATTTCTTCCGGGAGGTATGCCAGGAACCAGGAATCTGGGCGCCAGCGATGAATTGGTGTACGCACTGAACGAAGCAAATCGTGACAATCGCAGAATCGCTGCGATTTGCGCAGCTCCCAGCATTCTTGGAAGACTTGGAATGCTGGAGGGAAAAAAAGCTACCTGTTTTCCTGGATTTGAAGAGGAACTAAAAGGAGCCGACGTGGTAAGACAGGGTGTGGTGACCGACGGTAATATTACAACAGCCAGAGGGCTTGGATATGCTCTTGATATGGGCATCGAGCTGTTGGCATTGTTGGTGGATAAAAATCATGCACGTAAAATAAAAGAGGCAATTCAATACGACCAGAACCCCATGTAACAGGCAGGTGAACTTATGAAAAAGAATTGGATAGTACCAATTGCTTTCGTTTCCTGCTTATTTTTGCTTGCCGGATGTGAGAAACAAGATCCCTATGGGCTCTCTCCCAAGGATCCTGTAACGATCTCAGTCTGGCATTATTATAATGGTG
>Ga0316613_10000992_pt1 | contig 20255 bp, 17 predicted proteins | sample OWC_soil_day10_C_2_FD_207647 | JGI IMG/M metagenome (GOLD analysis project Ga0316613, IMG submission 207647) | Wetland soil microbial communities from Old Woman Creek delta, Ohio, United States - OWC_soil_day10_CT_b | ecosystem: Environmental > Terrestrial > Soil > Wetlands | place: USA: Ohio...
CCGATCCACCTGCATATGCATGACACCAGTGGTAATGGTATCTACGCCTACGCCCGGGCCATTGATGCTGGTGTAGATATAGTAGATACCGCAGTTTCCTCATTAGCCGGCATGTCATCCCAACCCAGCAGCAATACCTTATACTATGCCTTGCAGGGTCATGCCCGCCAACCTAAGGTAGATATTCACAACTTAAATAAATTATCTCATTACTGGGAAGATGTTCGCGCCCATTATAAAGATTTTGAAAGCAGCCTCTTTTTCCCTAACCCCGAGGTGTATCAGCACGAAATGCCTGGCGGTCAATATAGCAACCTCAGACAGCAGGCCAAAGCACTCGGACTGGAAAATCAGTGGGACCGCATTAAGGAAGTATATCGCCAAGTCAATGACCTGTTTGGCGATCTCATCAAAGTAACTCCTTCGTCCAAAATTGTTGGCGATATGGCATTGTTCATGGTCGAGAATAACCTAACAGAAGACGATATTTATAAAACTGGGGCTAGTTTAGACTTCCCGAACTCTGTCGTGGAGTTCTTCTCTGGGCAGATTGGCCAACCGTACCAGGGCTTCCCCCAAGAACTGCAGCGCATTATTTTAAAAGGTAAAGCAGCCTTAACCAAACGTCCTGGCGAACTGCTGGAGGCGACTAACTTTGACCAAATCCGTGAGATGCTAGCTGATGTTCTAGCTCGTCCGGTAACCGAAGGTGATGTGCTGGCTTACTCCCTTTACCCCAAAGTCTTCCTCGATTGGGTTAAGTTTGTTGCTGCCTATGGTGATGTGTCGATGTTAGACACCCCCACTTTTTTACATGGCTTAAACCCGAGGGAAGGAATCCAAGTCGATATTGAAGAAGGAAAAACACTTGTAGTTAAGTTTATCTCTGTTGAAGAACCACTTCCTGACGGCACTCGGATTGTTAACTTTGAGCTTAACGGTTTACCGCGTGAGGTTATCGTTAAAGATAATAGCATCAAAGCCATTACAATCGCGAGAGTGAAAGCAGACAAAGACAACCCCTGCCAGCTTGGCGCTTCTATGACAGGGAAAGTTATTAAAATCATGGTGGAAAAAGGAGTTCAAGTAAAAAAAGGCGAATACTTACTTGTTACTGAAGCCATGAAAATGGAAACGACGATCCAAGCTCCATTTGATGGTGTCGTAAAAGAGCTTTTTGTAAAACCTCATGATCCTGTAGAAACAGGCGATTTATTAATCGAACTCATGAAGATAACAGAAGCATAATTAGTTATAGCTAGGGGGGCCGCATGGCTGAGAGGATTTAATTCCGACCCTTGAACCTGATGTGGTTAATACCACCGTAGGAAAGCTTTATATCAATCTAAAAGAAGCTTGCCCGCGTGTTCCCCCCTCCGCTATAGCTAAAAATACATTTATAGAGGAAGGGGAACACTATGTATACTACACAAATGGATGCCGCTAAAAGAGGGATTCTTACTGAACAAATGCGAATCGTAGCTCAGGAGGAAAGTATTGATATTGAGCTACTGCGCCAACTAATCGCCAGTGGCCGCGTTGCTATTCCTGCCAATAAGCAGCATACCAGTCTCAGCCCCAAAGGAGTCGGGGAAAAACTTCGTACCAAAATCAACGTCAACCTTGGCGTTTCCAAAGACTGCTGTGACCTTGAACTTGAATTAGAAAAAGTAAAAAAAGCCATTGACCTAAAAGCCGAAGCCATTATGGATTTGAGCTGTTATGGTAAAACCCAGGAATTTCGACGCAAGCTGATTGAAATGGCACCGATCATGATTGGTACTGTACCTATGTATGATGCTATAGGAATGCTTGACAAAGACCTAAAAGATATTACAGTTGATGAATTTTTTTCAGTTGTTGAACGCCACGCTGAAGACGGCGTAGATTTTATGACCATTCACTGCGGTATGAACCGTAAAACAGCTGAACGGGTGAAAAACAATAAGCGCCTTACCAACATTGTTTCCCGAGGTGGTTCGATTTTGTTTGCTTGGATGGAGCTTAATAATCAGGAAAACCCTTTCTATGAGTATTACGATAGACTCTTGGATATCTGTGAAAAACATGATGTAACCATCAGCCTCGGTGATGCCTGTCGTCCTGGTTCTATTAATGACTCAACTGATGCAGCTCAAATTGAAGAACTCATTACCCTTGGTGAACTAACCAAACGTGCTTGGGCTAGGAATGTACAAGTTATCATCGAAGGCCCTGGGCATATGGCACTTAATGAAATTGCTACTAACGTGCAACTAGAAAAAAAATTGTGTCATGGTGCTCCCCTCTACGTGTTAGGTCCACTTGTCACTGATATTGCTCCTGGCTATGACCATATCACCAGTGCCATTGGAGGTGCCATTGCCGCAGCAAATGGTGTTGACTTCCTCTGTTATGTTACTCCGGCGGAGCATCTTCGTTTACCCACTCTTGACGACGTAAAAGAAGGCATTATTGCTACTCGCATTGCCGCCCATGCTGGTGATATTGCCAAAGGAATTCCTGGCGCTAGAGAATGGGATAATCAGATGAGTGCAGCCCGCACTGATGTAGACTTCCCCCGAATGATTGAATTGTCTATCGATCCTGAAAAGGCAATAAAATACCGGGAAGAATCAAAACCAGAATGCGAAGATACCTGTACCATGTGCGGTAAAATGTGCCCCATGAAAAATATGAAGAAGATTCTTAACGGCGAAGATTTGTGTATTTTATAAGTTAGTTTCCACCATTACTACCAAGCGTTCTGTATGCTGCACTTAGCAGATACAGAACGCTTGCTTTTGTATCTTGAAACAAAGGGACCTCGCTTCATGCCTATCAGCATTAAAAGCGAGGTTTTGCATCTTTCTGTATTTAGATGTTAGAGGCGACCCCAAATTACAAGTTATCACTAGACCTTAAATCTACTCACAGCATCTTGCAGCTCTTGTGCCAAACTCGCCAGGCCATTGCTTGATGACGCAATTTCTTCCATAGAAGCTGACTGTTCCTCAGTAGCAGCCGATACCGACTGAGCCTGACTGGCGGCGTCCCTGCTAATTCTTCCAATATCCTGTACCGCTCCTACTATTTTCTGACTTTCCCCCACCATTTGCTGAATCTCGGTAGATATTTCCCTTACCTGGTCTGACACACTGTTAACCAATTTTACGATTTCGTTAAAGGCCTGCCCGGCAGTATTAACAACGTCAGCACCAATTTTAACCTCGCGGGTTCCTTCATTCATGGCCGTTACGGCTCTATTGGTATCACCCTGAATATCTTGAATTAATGTGGCAATCTGCTTTGCAGCATCCTGTGATTGTTCTGCTAATTTGCGTACTTCTTCGGCAACAACAGCAAAGCCGCGTCCTTGTTCACCCGCTCTTGCCGCTTCAATGGCGGCATTCAATGCCAGCAGATTGGTTTGTCCGGCGATCCCGGATATAGTATCTACTATCAAACCGATCTCCTTTGAATTATCACCTAATTTTATAATAACCTGAGCCGAATTCGTCACGGTTTTCTCGATATTGCCCATTTGGGAAACCGCTGATTCAACAGCTTGTCCGCCGTTTTTAGCGGCATTGGATGTTTCATTAGCCATATTTGACATGATATCGGCAGTAGAAGCTATCTGCTGAATGCCAGTAGACATTCTCTCAACTACGGCAGCAGCCTGGTTTACAGCATTTACCTGGTTTTCTGAACCTGCCGCCACTTCATTAATCGCTACCACTACCTGATTTGTCGCCTGCGCCGATTCATCGGAACTTGCTAATAATTCTTCCGATGATGCCGCCACTAATTCAGTTGTTTGGCCAATTTTTCGGACTAAGTTACGTAAACTCTCCGTCATGTCATTAAAGGCTGTTGCCAATGCCCCGATTTCATCATTTGAGGTAGTTTTGAGCGCACTAACTGCCAAATCCCCCTGCGCCACTTGGTGCGAATGCTTTAAGAGAGCGTTTAGCGGCTGAGTTAAACGCCTGGCGGCGTACCAAATAACCCCCATAACCACGGCAATAACAATTGTTACTGCAATCGCCAGGACTTTCGCTATCCTGGCTGCGGGAGCAAAAAATTCAGCCTCATCAACAATAGTAGCTACTGCCCATTCGGTTACAGGTATGTATTGGTAAAAGGTTATCTTCTTCTTACCGTCAAGTGTGTACTGGAAAATTCCCGATTTACCTTCCAACATATGTTTTCCCAGTTCCTTGATGGTCGGATCATCCATTTCAGTTATCTTTTTCTGCATCACAAAATCCTTATTGGGATGCTGAATAAAAGTTCCGTCCTTTGCTACCATAATGCCATAACCTGTTTTACCAAATGTTAAACTGCAGGCAACCTGCTGCACATACTGCAGTGATATGCCTGCACCAATCAACCCTTGAGGCACATTATTATCGTCTTTTATTGGTGCTACCACAAATATTGTTGGCAAACCCGTAGTTTTAGATATTAGTGGTAGGGTTATCTGCGTTGGTCCGCCAGCCATGATGGATTTAAAATAGTCCCGTCCAGCTACATTGCCAATAAAGAAGGAGTAGTTATTGCCATTTTTTTGTACAGTATGATATTCTCCATTCCGGTTAGCCGCATATATATCCTGGAATATATCCGGGTATTTCCCGTGCAAAAAGTTAAACCTGCTGATGTTTTGGGCATCTATCAGAGCAAAATCATTGTTAATGCTCTTGGCCGTCGGCGTTGATGCAATTGTCTCAGGTTCCAGCATATTCGCTGTAAGCCAGGTATTAATGGTATTTGCCGTTTGCTCGGTTGTCGTTAACATACTTTTGCTTAACTCATCTTTGAGCACATTATTTATGCCGATGTATGAGGCAACACTAATTACTAATAACCCGGCAACAACTACCGGCATGATAAACAGCATCAGCTTGGCCCGGTATGATACAATATTCAGCATTTACTAAAGCCTCCCAATAAAATCAATTCTTATGTCTATTGCTAACACTAAGTTAGTGGTTACTTTCCCTCCTCTGAGCTAAGCTGCCGGGGATCACTGTAACGTAAATAACATGAAGAAGCAATTTATTGTGCTGAAACCTTAAAAAACACGGCTAACCGCCGTGGCTTTTGGCAACGGCGGAAGTCGGTAAAAAGAGACCTTGAGCCTGTTTCAATTTAGTTGAATCTTATATTTACCTGCCAACAAACGCTGCTTTACGTTTTTCAATAAAAGCAGTCATCCCTTCTTTTTGGTCAGCAGTTGCAAAGCATAACCCAAATACTTCTGCTTCATAAGCTATCGCCGATTCGATATCCATGTCCAGACCTTCATTAACTGCCGCCTTACACAGTTTTACCGCCACCTCAGCCCGGGACAAAATTTTCTCTGCAAGTGCCTTAGCGGTACTTATCAGTTCTTCCGGCGTCGTAACCTTATTAACAAGACCAAGGCGGTAGGCCTCTTGCACATCAATGATATCGCCGGTAAATAATAACTCTTTAGCTCGACCTTTGCCTATCAGGCGCGGCAAGCGCTGGGTACCGGCAAAGCCAGGTGTAATGCCTAGTGTCACTTCCGGTTGGCCAAACCTGGCCTTTTCCGAAGCAATCCGTAGGTCACAAGCCATTGCCAATTCGCAGCCACCGCCTAAAGCAAAGCCATTAACAGCGGCAATAACCGGCTGCGGCAAGTTCTCTAGTTTATTAAAAACGGCCTGACCAAACTTTCCCCATTTCCGTCCATCTAGCGCCGACAGCTTCTGCATTTCGGTAATATCTGCACCAGCTACAAAAGCTTTATCGCCGCTGCCGGTAATAATAACTACCTTTATCGTGTCATCTTGCGCAATGCTCTCTAAAAGATTGTCTAATTCTTTTAGCATTTCATAATTTAGCGCATTTAGTGCTTTGGGCCGAGATAAGGTAATAACACCAATACCGGCATTGCATTCAAACAAAAGGCTAGTATATTGTTTCATGGTACCCCACCTTTGCAAAATATTGAGTTGCAACTGCTACCCAGCTGTTATTTACAATAATCGTAAAAGCCCTTGCCAGACTTGCGCCCCAGATAGCCGGCCTGAACCATCTTTTTCAATAATGGACAAGGACGGTACTTAGGATCACCATAGCCTTCATGTAAGACTTCCATAATGTACATTACGGTATCATTACCAATCAGATCAGACAGCGCCAACGGTCCCATCGGATGATTAAAGCCCATTTTAGCTACCAAGTCAATATCTTCGGCACTTGATACACCTTCCATTAAGGTATATACCGCTTCATTAATCATTAGCATCATAATGCGATTACCAACAAAACCCGGATAATCAGCCACCTTAACCGGTGATTTCCCCAATTTCTCCGCCAGCGTTTTTACTGCGACAAAAGTTTCTTCACTGGTAGCTAAACCATTAATAATTTCTATCAGCTTCATAACTGGCGCGGGGTTGAAGAAATGCATACCAATAACTTTATCTGCTCGCTTGGTAAAGGCGCCTATCGCGGTTATCGGCAGCGACGAGGTATTGGTTGCCAAAATGGTATGCTTAGGACAATGCTTATCCAGTGTCTGAAAAATATCACGCTTGATATCTACATTCTCAATAGCTGCTTCCACTACTAGATCCACATTACAAGTTACGGCATCGAGCTCTACCGTGCCGGAGATTCGGGACATAATGGCATCTTTGTCAGCAGTAGTCATTTTGCCCTTTTCTACAGCCTTGCCTAAGTTCCGCTCAATGCTTGCCAGTCCCTTTTGGACAAACTCCGGCTTTATATCCCGCAATATTACTGTTAGCCCACCTTGGGCCATTACCTGCGCAATCCCACTGCCCATTTGTCCTGCGCCAATAATTAGTGCCTTTTTTAACTCCATGCTTTTTACACCTCCTAAGTATTGCTTCCTAGCATTCCTGCTTAATTTTTTTAAACTCGGTAATTAGTGCCGGCAATACTTCCATGACATCGCCAACAATACCGTAGTCAGCTGCCTTAAAGATGGGAGCATCCGCATCTTTGTTAATGGCAATTACAATATCTGATGAGGACATGCCTGCCATATGCTGGATTGCGCCCGAGATACCACAGGCAAAGTAAAGCTTAGGACCTACCGTCTTACCTGTTTGTCCTACTTGATGCATATGTGGTTTCCAGCCTGCGTCTACCGCCGCTCTTGATGCGCCCACTGCCCCCCCAAGAACACCTGCTAATTCTTCAATTAACGCAAAATTTTCGGGTTTACCCATGCCCCGGCCGCCGGAAACAATAATCTCAGCCTCTTCCAGGTTACAGGCCGTGGTGCACACCCGGACAATATCAACAAGTCTGGTACGAATATCTTTGACAGTACTCTTTACACGCACAAATTCGCCTGTTCGCGAAAAATCTTGTTCAGGCCGTTTAAATACCTTGGGTCGTACTGTGCCCATCTGGGGACGATGTTCCGGACACAAAATAGTAGCCATAATATTGCCGCCAAAGGCTGGGCGTGTCCAAGCGACCAAACCAGTTTGTTCGTCAATACCCAGGTTAGTGCAATCGGCTGTCAAGCCGGTACCTACGCGACAAGCTACTCTTGGCCCCAGATCGCGGCCATCGTTAGTGGCCCCCATGAGAATAACTGAGGGTTTATAGGTCTTAATTAGCTCAGCAAAAACGGTAGTAAAGCCATCGGTGGTATAGTATTTAAACTCAGACCCTTCCACCATATAAACTTTATCTGCGCCGCTTGCAAACACATCTTTGGTTAAATGTTCTACACCCTCGCCAATCAGGACACCTGCTAATTTTTGTCCCATTGCATCAGCCAGTTTACGGCCTTCGCCCAATAGTTCATGAGCGACATTTTTTATCTGGCCTTCTGCTAATTCAATGAACACCCACACATCTTTATATTCATTTTTGTCTATGCTTATTGTTTTTTCTTCGGCTTCCCTGGCAATAGCACTGACCGGGCAAACTTCCACACAGGCCCCGCACGCGGTACATGCTTCAGTAATATCTGCCTTATCTTCCTGCATCACGAGAGCGCCAAATGGACATGAGCTTACACACGCGCCACAGCCTATACACTCTTCTTTATTAACTTTTACTGCCATGTTTTTTTCCTCCCGTTACACAAGCTTAGCTTCTGATAATTTTTGGACCAGCATGCTAGCCGCCGCCCGGCTGCTGTCAGCCTGAATAAGTTCTCCCTGCACCCGTTGTTTGGGAGTAAAAATGCGACGTACCTGGGTTGGCGATCCTTTAAGCCCTAAATGCTGAGGATCAACCTCCATATCACCGGCTGTCAAAACAGGTATTTCTCGGCGATTGGCTTTCATTGTACCTTTAACGGTAGAGTAACGAGGCTCGTTTATAGATTTGAGAACAGTCAACAATACCGGCATTTGAGTTTCAATAACCTCATAGCCTTCGTCGTGCTCCCGCTCTAATCGCACTTTTTGTCCATCGACCTCAATTTTAAACACACAAGTAACCTGAGCCCAATCTAAATGCTCAGCAATTTCTGGCCCTACCTGAGCAGTATCGCCATCAATGGCCTGTTTTCCACATATAATCATATCAACTTTGCCAATTTTTCTGATAGCTGCTGCTAAGGTATAACTGGTAGCCAAAGTATCTGCACCACCAAAAGCCCTGTCACTAACCAGCAATGCCTCATCAGCCCCCATGGCTAAACATTCTTTCAGCGCATCCTTGGCTTGCGGCGGCCCCATGGAGATAACAGTAACCTTACCACCATGTTTTTCCTTAAGCTGGATTGCCGCTTCAACAGCATTTTTATCAAAAGGGTTCACAATACTTGGTACGCCTTGGCGAATCAGGGTATTCGTGACCGGATCTATTTTTACTTCTGTAGTGTCAGGCACCTGCTTGACACAAACCACTATTTCCATTGCTTTAGTCCCCCTATATACTCGTCTGTAACAGTAAAAAACTAGCGCAGTACACTTGCCGAAACCACTATACGCTGAACCTGATTTGTTCCCTCGTAAATCTGGGTGATTTTTGCATCCCGCATGAGACGTTCTACTGGATATTCACGACTATAGCCATAGCCGCCAAAAATCTGGATGGCATCGCTAGTAACCTCCATAGCAATATCAGAAGCAAACATTTTGGCCATAGCAGCTTCCTTGGAATAAGGCAAGCCTTGATCTTTCAAATAAGCAGCACGATAAACCAGCAACCGGGCAGCATCTACTTTGGTTGCCATATCTGCCAGCATAAAGGCGATTGCTTGATTATTTGCAATTGGTTTACCAAATTGCACCCGTTCTTTAGAATACTTTATTGAATGCTCTAATGCTGCCTGAGCAATACCAAGGGCCTGTGCTGCAACCCCAATTCTACCCCCATCAAGTGTGCTCATAGCAATCTTAAAGCCTTCACCTTCTTTGCCAAGCATATTTTCTTTGGGTACTTTCACATCTTGGAAAATAAGTTCATTGGTCATTGAAGAATGAATACCTAATTTATGCTCTTTTTTACCAAAGGAAAAACCGGGCATACCTTTTTCCATAACGAAAGCGGTAATGCCTTTTACACCTTTTGACCTGTCAGTAATGGCAAATACTACATATATTTCAGCTTCACCAGCATTGGTAATAAATATCTTGCTGCCGTTAAGTATATAATGATCACCCTTTGCCACGGCTACTGTTTGCTGAGAGGCGGCGTCAGTGCCGGCATTTGGTTCAGTTAAACCAAATGCTCCCAGTTTTGTACCTTCAGCCAGCGGCACCAGAAATCTTTGTTTTTGTTCTTCTGTGCCATAGGCATAAATAGGCCAAGCACACAAAGATACTGTAGCCGATAGGGTAATGCCTACCCCGGCATCCACCCGGGACAATTCCTCTACCGCTAAGATGTAGCTCAGAACATCAGCCTCAGCTCCACCGTATTTTTCGGGAAAACAAATACCAGTAAAGCCCATTTCGCCCATGGCATCTGCGATTTCGCGGGAAAATTCTTCTTTTGCATCCCGTTCGGCAGCACCAGGTGCCACTTGCTTCTCGGCAAAATCATGCACTAACTTTTGCATCATTATTTGTTCTTCATTAAGCTGAAATTGCATATTTTATCCCTCCATACCATATTGCAGCATTAAAACTGCTACATACTTTCCACAATAATTGCGATACCCTGGCCGCCACCAATACATAAAGTAGCAAGGCCGCGTTTGGCTTCTTTTTGTTCCATAGCATGCAGCAGCGTTACCAATATCCTTGCACCGCTGGCACCGATGGGGTGGCCTAAGGCAATAGCACCGCCATGCACATTTACTCTGCCTTTAGGGAAACCCAGTTCTTGACCTACTGCCAAAAACTGAGCAGCAAAGGCCTCATTGGCCTCGATCAAATCAATATCAGCAATCGTTAAACCGGTTTTGGCCAAAGCTTTTTTAGTAGCCGGTACCGGCCCCATGCCCATGACACTGGGATCAACTCCTCCTGAACCAAAGGAGCGAATTCGGGCTAACGGTTTAATTCCCAGTTCACGGGCTTTGTCACCAGACATAATAATCAGTGCCGCTGCAGCGTCATTTATCCCGGAGGCATTACCAGCCGTAACTGTGCCGTTTTTCTTAAAAACAGGCCTAAGCGCCGCCAATTTTTCCAAAGTTGTGCCTGGTTTGGGATGCTCATCGGTATCAAAAACAGTATCTCCCTTTCTCCCTTTGATGGTAACAGGCACAATCTCTTTCTTAAAAGCACCGCTCTCAATTGCCGTCAGTGCCTTTTGCTGTGATTCGAAAGCTAATTGATCTTGGGCTGCTTTGGTAATGCCATAGCGTTCGGCTACATTTTCAGCGGTAATTCCCATATGATAATCATTAAAAGCACACCACAAGCCGTCTTTTATCATAATATCGGTAAGCTTGGCATCTCCCATCCGGTAACCCCAACGGGCTTTACCGTCTAACATGTACGGAGCATTAGTCATACTCTCCATGCCGCCGGCCACAATAATATCACCATCGCCGGCCATAATTGCCTGGGCGGCAAGATTGACGGCTTTAATGCCTGAGCCACAGACTTTATTAACAGTAAAGGAAGGTACTTCCACAGGTATTCCAGCTTTGACAGCAACCTGACGTGCCGGGTTTTGTCCCAAACCGCCCTGCAGAACATTGCCTAAAATAACTTCATCAACTATATTATTGGCAATACCTGCCCGGTTAAGAGCCTCATCAACGGCAATCCTACCTAGTTCAATTGCCGACAATGTGGATAATGAACCGTTAAAAGTACCAATTGCTGTTCTAACAGCGCTAGCAATAACAACTTCTTTCATGTCAACCACTCCTAGTCATAATTTACAATAGCCTGAGCACCTTCTAGTTCCAGCCATTTCATAAACAGAATTTTTTTTAGCTTAATCCTAATTGCCGAATAGCCTTCTTTTACTTTAAGCGCCCGTGGATAATACACTATAATCGAGTTTATTTCAATGGTGCAGTACTGCTCCCGTTCGGCTGGAGCTACCGTGGCTACAGCTATCGTTGGTACGTAACTACCTGTTACGCTTTTGGCTGAGCAAGCTCAGCCGCCGATAGCCGGTTCAAATTTAAGTTCAATAACTACAGCAGCAGAGCGCTTCTTTATATACTCTACGGCATCTCTATCAATAGAAATCATTGCGTCTTTACGCCTCCCTGGCTGCAGTTTGTACAATTTGTATCACAGCGGCGGCATCCTCAAGCATTATGTTTTGTAAAAATTTCGTTTCTGCCGGACTCATTGCTTCATTTGTCACAAATAAATGCTCCAAAATAGACTTACCTACCAACGTACTTAAAGTGATAATACCGCCCTGCCGGTACGCCGGTAAAAGAGCTGTGTCAAACAAATCCATATCAGACGGCGAATAGTCAAAAACCTTGCACCAAACATGCAATAATTCTTCTTCCTGCATACCGGACACTGCCAAGAGTGCTTGTTTATGCGAACTTGTCAAAGTCAATATGCCTGACATATAAACCCGCAAAGCAGCAGTTATCTGCTGCTTCGGTAATTTTTGTTTTAAAGTCCGGGCATTAAATGACCCTAACTGCCTTTTTTGAGCCACGCCCATTAAAGCGGCAATTACTTCATCCGCACAGATAGCGGTGACAAAGAATATTCTCTTTTGGGCATCATTTACCGACAGTTTAACAGCCTTGCTGCAGAATTTCTGTGTATGCCTACCTACCGTACGATAATAGCGTCCTTTTGTTGCTGCAAAAATGTCTTGTAAAAATGTAATAATAGGCACAGCATACCCTCCAGTACTTTATTCTACATAAGACCTTTTTCTATCGCTTCAGCGGTCAATCTATCGCGGAAATCCGGATGACTAATAGCTATCAGTGCTTGGGCCCGTTCACGCAGGTTTTTTCCCCGCAGCTCAACCACACCATATTCAGTTACCACATAATGCACATCATTGCGGGAAGTTGTTACTGCAGCCCCTTTATCCAGTTCACAGGTAATACGCGATATTTTACCGCCGGCGGCAGTCGCTGGCAACGCAATAATTGATTTACCATTTAATGATCTGCTGGCACCACGAATGAAATCAACCTGACCACCAACACCACTAAACTGTCTGCAACCAATCATTTCGGCATTAACCTGTCCCATTAAATCCACCTGCAAGGCAGAATTTATGGAAACCATTTTTTCATGCTGACCAATAATATAGGGATCATTAATATAGTCTACTGACTGTATTTCCACATCCGGGTTATTATTGGCAAAGTCGTACAGTTTTTTTGTACCCATCAGGAAAGTAGCCATAAATTTACCAGGATTAATTGTTTTTTTACGATTGGTAATAACTCCGGCCTCGGCCAGAGCTACAACACCATCAGAAAACATCTCAGAGTGAATACCTAAATCCTTTTTACCTGTTAGAAACAGCAACACTGCATCCGGAATAGCGCCGATTCCAAGCTGCAAAGTAGCTCCGTCCTCAATAAGTCCGGCTACGTTTTCACCAATTGCTTTTTCTATATCACCGATTTTAGGAGGATTTAATTCAATTAACGGTTCATCTTGTTCGACAATAAAGTGAATGGCATCCAAATGAATTTTTGCTCCACCGGTGTGAGGAACACAGTTATTAACTTGCGCAATCACAATTTTGGCACACTCAGCAGCAGGCTGGGTATAGTCTGCCGAAATACCATAGCTGCAGAATCCCTGCTCATCTGGCGTCGTAACCTGAAGTAAGGTAACGTCAACAGGCAATATATTATTTTTAAACAATCCGGGGATTTCCGAAAAAAAGCAGGGTGTAAAATCAGCCCGTTTTTCTTCTACGGCCTTTCTTGTTGAGCCGCCGACAAACAATGCATTATGGTGAAAACTTTTTTCCATTCCTGGTTGAGCATACTTAGCCGCTCCCATGGCAACCATGTGGACAATTTCCACGTTACTAAGCTCTGCCGCCCGGTCAACTAAAGCGTTGACCAATACTGTCGGCTCGCCACAGGCGTGTCCGATTACTACCCTATCGTCTGACTTTACCTGCGCTAATGCCTGTTTTGCCGAAACAATTTTTTCTTGATAAATTTCTCGCCAATTATTCAAAATAACCCCTCACTCTCTTGGTAACTTCAGTAACAAGTTTCGCCTCATCAATAGTAACTGCATCAATTGAGCTTGCTGCAATTACAGCCGCCGGCAGCTTGCTGTGATTGTACTTTAGTGCACAACCCGCCGTACAGCCACTTATATATATAACAAAATCAACATCCAACGAGTTATAGCCGACTTGATAGCCGCTTTCCATCAACATATTCTGCACTTGAGCGGCTATTTGGCCCCGGTTAATCCGTGGGTTACATCCCCCGCAAAAGATAATGCTGATCCGCCGATTATTCATTATTAGGTTCTATCCTTACGCAATATCTTTAAGGCCTCGTTAATCAAATTTTCGTTAACTTGCTGTACTAACACGACGCCCTTAATTTCCGGACATACTTCTTTTATGGATACTTCTACTATCTCCGACAGGGTTTGTCGGGCACCGGGACATGATGCACATGCCCCGGTTAACCTAACTTTTACAAACCCATCGGATGTTACTTCAACTAACTCAATATCCCCATTATGAACACTGAGTACCGGACGGACTTTCTGCTCAATTACTTGCTGCATTTTTTCCATCGGAACATCCTCGCATTAAATATAAATTTATTACTTAATACCGGCTATGGCTTTAGCCAGCTCTTTCTTTTTGTCTAAATTGCCTTGACGAGCGATCATAATCCGCTGGGCCTGCGGTGAGCCGGCACCATGCATGGATTCTGTCCGGTAACCAACAGCTGCAGTACCTAATGTAATGTTCTCAATCAGACGTAGAATACGCATCCGGTTTTCCGTGGATACCGAAGCTACGCCGCGGAAATATTTTTCCACTACTTTGCCAATTTCGGGATGACGCAGATCTTTTTCTGACGGCATGGTTACCATCAGACCACCGGCAATATCTTCTGCCAGACGGGCAATTTCATAAGGGAAGCGAGTTACGTTTTGTTTGCAGACATTGGCTAATAACAAGTCAATAATGTAATTGCCAGAGGCTGTTTTGTGACCTTCAGCTGAACAAGCAATACCACAAGCGTATAAGGTTTCGTTCAGATGCATCATTTCAATCAGCTTATCTTTAACATGAGACGCTTTAGCTGCGCCGTTGAACTCAGCAGCCGTTGCAGCGGCACCGATTAACACATCACCTACGCCTACTTTACAGCCACCATAGCTTTGACGGTGGTAACCGGCAAAACGTTCTACCAACATACCACTAAACTCAGATTCGCCACACATGAACACATTTTCCCAAGGAATAAACACGTTATCAAATACCATGAGTGCTTCATGTCCGCCGAATTGTTTATTACCGACGTCAATGTCGCCGCCTTCCAGTTTACGGGTATCGCAAGACTGGCGTCCATAAATGTAAAAGATTCCTTCGGCATCAGCCGGGGCACAGAAGGATACTGCATAGTCTGCATCTTCTTTGGTCATAGAGATAGTCGGCATTACCAGTATCCAGTGAGAGTTGATAGCACCTGTTTGATGGGCCTTTGCACCACTAACAACAATGCCGTCTTCTCTTTTCTCTACAACATGCACAAATAAATCAGGATCTACCTGTTTACTCGGCGACAAACCGCGGTCACCTTTAGGGTCAGTCATGGCTCCGTCTACGGTCCAGTCTTCTTCCTGCATTTTCAGTAAAAACTTGTTGAAGCGGTCATGATACTTAGTACCTAACTTTTGGTCCATTTCAAAGGTAGTACTGTCCACAGCATTGACAGCATCCATACCTACACAACGTTGGAAGCAGGCAGCTGTTTTTTGACCTAATAAACGCTGCATTTTTACTTTTTTTACAAGATCATCGGTGCTTTGATGCAAATGGCAGAAACGGTTAACCTTCTTGCCAGTAAGATGAGAAGTAGCTGTCATTAAATCCGCATATTGAGGATCCTGCGCCAACTCATAAGTCATTTTCACCGAATTCATGGATGGTCTAATCATCGGATGATCAACTGGACTTTTTACCAATTCCCCTTGTAGATACACCTTAAAATTGAGTTTGCGTAAACTTTCTTCATACTGCTGAGCTGTTTTCAAAGCCATAGTAATACCCTCCTTAAAATTGTCTTAATTTTTAATAATGTCTACTGCCAAAATTCACAGCAAACAAATTATTCTTCGCCAATTTTACTATTGAAAACCGGATCTTTCGTCGTATCGTAAGTAGACCAATCCCGGAAAAAATCTTTACCATAGATTAATAGACAAAGGACAACACCTACACCAATCGCATAGGCTGCACCACGGGATACCAGTACCGCACCTACGATACCGGCCACACCCAAATCGTTAAATGTACGCGCCTTTAATATACCTACCCGAACAGCTACATAAGCTTGCACCAACATGGTTAAAGACAGGGAAACTGGCAGAATGGGTTTAACCAAGGTAACAATCGGCATCATAAAATAACTAACAAATGTTCCCCAGCGGAAAGAAGCCACACCGCCAAATAAGCTGTCCATAGCTTCCCGGCCATGTTTATAACGTTCACAAGTTACCACCTGCATCGCTGCCCATAACGGACCGCACATGGATAAATCAGGTCCTAACATAGACATACTGATATTTCGAATACCACAAATAATATTGTTACGGTTAGCATCATAATGTACATTTTCATCGCCATGACGGAATTCACGCGCTTCGTCAATAAGCGCCTCAGCCTGAATCAATTCACCAAACAACACTACATAAGTAGCCGCTACTAAAGGAAATGCACTTAGATACATACTAACCGGAGGCCAACCGATTCTTTCAGCAAAAGGAGTCCACTCAGTAAACAAGGTGTAAAACTGCGGAATAGTAATACTCCAAGTAATTGTCGGCCAAGGCAACTCACCCAGTAAAGGTGCAATAACAATTGCCAATGCAAGAGAAGGCATTAAACCTAAATCTGAAAGATATTTAAAAAATGCATGCTTGTTTCTAAGAGTCTTAAAATGGTTTGAAAACAAAATGTAGAAAGCAAAACCAATGGCAATGGTAATTGTCCAAGGATAGTTATCAAAATGACCACCCGGAAGAAACACTAATCTTGCTGCCGCAAAACCGGCGCCAATTAAGATACCGGCTTTAAGCGCATCAGGGACAATATCAACAAATTTTTTCGCCAAACCAGTTCCCCCTAACACAAGCGCAAAAATACCTAGTTCCATTTCAAAGGCAATCAGCGCATGCATTCGGGCAACACCTTCCGGGAAGGTCTTTAGCCATAACAACAGCAGTGGTATTGCAGGTGTAATCCACCCTGGAATAACCGGATCGCCCAAATGCGAGTGCCATAAATAGAAAAAACCATTCAAGATAACGATAGTTATAGCAATTTCAAACGGCATCCCCAGATATTCTTGCAATAATGGAATAACGCCAAGGCACACGGCAGACATTAACAACCCCTGAATAAAATCAGGAAACTCTAAACGGTAATGAAGAAACGGAAATCTCAATTGAAATGGACCCAGTGGAATATGTGGCTGAACTTCACCAAAGTTGCGTTTGTAAACAGGACCCAACCAACTCATACTAATACACCCTCCTTTTTTGTTTTACACTTTCTATTAATGCAAGAGACATGCCAAAACAAGACAATGCCTGTTTTTTCTTATTATTTCTACATGATGGACAATTTTGAAAATTATTTTGGCGTTGCATTATTGCAACGCCAAAATAGAAAATTTACTATTAAACTTTAGCTTATTTAGCTTTGTGCAACAATACAACGTTTGCATTGTTGCACAACTACTTATCCTCCAAACTATATCTAACCACCTTACGAAAAACTGTCGTTCTATCAACCCCTAGTGCTTCAGCCACCTTTTGCCATGAACCATACTCCTTGTAGCTTTCAGTGAGTAGATACGCTTCTGTTTGTTCCACTGCTTCTTTCAATTTTGTCCCGCGTTTAGGCAAAAATGTTTTATTCCAAATAGTATCCGGGACATTATTCATCGAAAGCTCTTCTCCCTGTGCAGTTACCATCATACGTTCTATGACATTTTCTAACTCTCGTACATTTCCTGGCCAACAATACTCCACCAGCTTATCAACTACTTGAGGCAGAATTATTTTGTTGTAGCCAAAATGATTATTAAATTTTTCAACAAAATGCATGGTTAACAGCGGGATATCTTCTTTGCGTTCACGTAAAGGCGGCAGCTCAATGGGCACTACCATAAGCCGATAATATAAATCTTCGCGAAACTTACCTTCCTTTACCATCTTGGCAATATCCCGGTGAGTAGCTGCAATTATCCTTGTATTAACTGGGATCGGCTTAGTACCCCCAACCCTCATAATCTCTTTTTCTTGTATCGCTCTGAGCAGTTTGACTTGTAGCAGAAATGGCAAATCACCCACTTCATCCAGAAATAACGTGCCGTTATGCGATAACTCAAATAAACCTGGCTTCCCCTCTTTTTTAGCACCAGTAAATGCTCCGCCTTCATAGCCAAACAACTCTGATTCCAATAGTTGCTCAGGAATAGCGGCACAATTAATTTTAATAAATGGTCTTACCGCACTTTTCCCCTGCTTATGAATTAGCTTGGCAATTAGTTCTTTACCTGTACCAGATTCGCCATTAATTAGAACAGTAGAATCCACGTCAGCAATTTTCATAGCCAGCTCAATTACTCGTGCCATATTAGGACTGCGAAAAATCGTTTCATTATCGCGAATTTGCATTGCCCGCAAATGGGATAATTCGGTCTTATATTTTAAAGTCTTTTCCTGAGTCTTTTGCAATTGATTTTGCAAATTAGCCAATTCAGTAATATCGCGAACATTCGTTACCACTCTAAATAAATTTCCCTGTTCATCAAAAATGGGGTTGCCGGTAACTAATATCTTACAATTCCCTTTCACTGTTTGATTAATAGTAATCCGTTCGCGTTTCTCCACTACCAGCAAAGTAACCGACTCGTCATAATACCCTGATGCTACCAAATTTCTCATATTCTTACCTAGTATGTCACTAGTCGTAAGGCCAGTAATACGTTCATAAGCCTCGTTTACATGCAAGACAATACCCTTACCATCAGTAACAAAGATTCCATCGTAGGAAGACTCTATAATTGCCCTTAATTCATTAAAAAGTTCTTGTGCCGAAGTCAATTGATTAATAACTTTTTTACCTTCTGAGTCCTGTTTACGCATTTACTACCTCCTCACCGAGTGTCGAGTGATTATTCATGTAAATTTTTCCACCAAGTACGACATTTTCCCTTCTTATTTATCAATAAATTCACACTAATTATCTTCCAAACATCATTACTTCATTTATTTTTAACAACTAGTCTTGTTTTAAAAAATAAAATGCACCCTATAGAGCAGACAAATAAAACAGTCTGTCCTATGGGTACATTAAAAAATTGATAACAAAAACAAATCAAAAATAGGACTGCACGAAAACATATCTCTACGTTTTCGCACAGCCCTTTATATACTTTTGGTGCCGAGGACCGGAATCTACGGTAAACAAACTTAGTAGTGTTGTTATAGCCGAGCTAACCAGGCTATTTTATTTTTGTCGTTTGCAGGAATACACTGCATTTTGTGGTAAATATATGTAGAAAATACAAATACCAAAGGAGTGTTAGTATTGAGGAAAATAATTTTGTTAGTTCTAGTGCTATTGACGATTCCGGCAATTACATTGGCAGCTGCTACCCCCGAACCAACAAAAAATGTGATTTTATTTTACAGGGTTCCCGATGCGGTAATTCAATGTCAAAATTCTTCTGAAGACATGGTAAAAGGCGCTCAAGAATTAGAAAAAGAACTTACTAATCATTATGGAAAAAGATTTATTGTGCAAGGAATCCAAAGGGTTAAACAAGACAATTTATCTCCTGCTGATTACCAGAATATGGTCAAATATCACCAATCCCCATTCATTATACAAATTGAATTAAAAGGTCAAGGGCAATCCGTTTCTTATTATCAAAATGCATTCGGTGCTCAGTCGACTGGCTTTGCTCCTTCTACAAATGTCCATTTAATCGAAATAATTCCGAATACTAACGATAATAGATTTTATCAATATGATTATGGGGTTCAGTCTTATTCTGCAGGTACGTTTGCTATAGGCAGGGATATTTATGCTGCGCAAAAGGATCCACGGAAAAACGCTAAAAATGCAATAAGAGGATGTTTTAGGGATGCTTGCATATTTGACGGATCTATCAATAAATATGCTAACCAAGCGGCTTACGAAAAAGAAATTAATCGTTTTACAGGAAATTTTAAGCCATTGTCTCTTGGGATAGAAAAAACCAAAACTGAAACCAATGATAAAATAGAAAAGTTTATGACTTGGTGCAATGCGGATAGTTCGAGAAAAGCATATTTAGTTCCCTTAGAAATGTATAGCGATTCTAACCTAAAGATTATTTATATTGATCAATTTATAAAGATGGGAGTATATAAAGAATGATAGGAAAACACTTATAACGCCCATCCCAGAGTAGAGCAATCTACTCCTTTTCTTTTGCCAAGGAAGCCCCATCAAACCCCGCAGGGTTAGGTAAGTTACTCCGTTAGTAAAACTCCTCTTATATATATTTATATACACATAGTTCATATATTAATATAACCTATCTAACCCTAAGTGCCAAGAACGTAGTAATATCAATGGTTTGCGAGGGGTTATGTAAGGACTTTCGTTTTGCTGGTATCTAACCTGCCTAACCA
>Ga0316613_10000995_pt1 | contig 20225 bp, 21 predicted proteins | sample OWC_soil_day10_C_2_FD_207647 | JGI IMG/M metagenome (GOLD analysis project Ga0316613, IMG submission 207647) | Wetland soil microbial communities from Old Woman Creek delta, Ohio, United States - OWC_soil_day10_CT_b | ecosystem: Environmental > Terrestrial > Soil > Wetlands | place: USA: Ohio...
TTATTAATTCTACATGGTACTGCTAGCTTCCTCTATTCACTTCGTCATTTTTTTCCGTGCACATACAATATCTTTCTGCTATGCCAAAATAACAGTATGAAAAAAGAGTCGGGATTTTCCCGACTCTCACCTAATTTTCGTTTTTGTTTTTTATAATTTACCGTCGACAGCTACACCCATAGCCTTAATCAAGGTAGCTTTATAGGTATTAAAATCATACATCGCTTGAATATAATTGGTCTTAGCCGTTGTTAATGACACTTGGGCATCAATAACTTCTGTATTGGTGCCGACTCCAGCACTGTAACGGACTTCAGCAATCTTCAGATTCTCTTCCGCTTGTTCCACTGTCACTTGAGAAGTATCAATGCGTTTTTCAGCCTCTATCATATTTAGATAAGCTTGTCTCACTGCCAATTGAATGGAATCCTTCGTCTGTCTTGCTTGTTCTGTTGCTTTTACGACTGCTGAATCAGACTGTTTAATTTTGGCGTTGGTTACACCCGAATCAAAAGGCGTCCAGGTACTTGTTAAACCAATAGACCATGTACTTTTATCTACTCCTGGAAATTCTGTATCATTCCAGCCTTTAACAGCACTAGCAGTAACAGTAGGCTTCTTGCCACTTTTTGATGATTTCACTGCTTCTTGAGCTATTTGAACATTATAATCCGCCTGAATTGCTTCTGGGCGATGCTCTAAAGCATAACTAATACTATCTTCCAAAGATAAATCATACTTTTCATGAGTAAGTTCATTTTTCACCTTGATTTCAGTCTGTAATGGCAAACCTACTATATTATTAAAATTAGCAACTGCTACCTCATAAGCATTTTGCGCTTTCGTCAAAGCTTGTTGGTCATTTGCCAACTCCACTTGCGAAGCCAATACATCGGTTTTGGCCACCGTACCTACGGCAAATTGATTCTGAACATTTTTCAAATGAACTACCATCTGATCAACGGTTTCCTGATCAACTTTCACGGTGTTCTTCGTCTGCAAAATAGTAAAATATGCATTGGTAGTATCTAATTTGATCTGCTGTTTGCTTTCTTCTACACTCAAATCGGCTACTTTTAAGTTGAGCTTGGCCGTTTCAATAGCACTTTCTGTCTTACCACCAGTATACAAATTCATGCTTAATGTACCTGTATTGGTAAAGTAATTCGTCGTGTAAGGAAGTCCATATGTCTTTGCAGAAGTGGAATATGATCTATAACGTTCGTCAACGTGTTGATATGTAAAGGATGGGCCCTTCCCCCCTTTTGCTTCACGTATCGCAAATTCTGCACTTTTTCGCTCTGCATCAGACATCTTAATTGCTGGATTACTATTTAATGCCATGGTAATGCTTTCATCTAAAGATAACTCCACAGGAGCTGCCAAGACAATCACTGTATTGAATACCAAAAATCCACTCGTTAGCGCTACAGCTAAACGTTTTTTCCAATGAACCTGCTTAATCATGTGAAAAAATCCCCCTCAATTCATTAAAGCACTTTGACTAGTTAGTCATATGTTTTCATTATAGGATGAAGTCCATTTAATGTCAATCAAAGATCTTACAAAGCTAACACCATCTGATCTTAAAAATTTTTCCGTATACCAAAGGAGGTATTTCTATCCTCTTGCTTATTGATCCCATCCGTCTGTCCAACAATAAATGTGTCTGGAGCCACCTCATATTGCGTACGCAGCTTGACTCTAACATCATTAGGATCATAAACATCTACTGATAACTTCATCTGTTTACCGATTTGCGTATCAACACCCATTCCCATTTTGCTATCAATTATCCCTGCCCGTCCAGCAAACTTTTCATCACCTTTACCAATCTGAAAATTCCCCTTACTGCCCTCACCAATTCCATCTACGCCAATGACCGCGAAATTCTGAGGCGAGGCATTAATTCGAAGATCAGCATTACTATTATATTTCCCCGTATCATTATTGTATAAGGTTTCAAATCCCATCTTTGTATTGATCGATGATACTCTCGTCAGCGCCTTATTGGCTTTCTCACTTGCTGCCCGAGCATTCTTTACTGTTTCTTTAATATTCTGAGCCATTTCAGGATCAGTTACCACGCCCTCCAAAGCAAGAGCCATTTTTTCCACACGCTGGCTGGTATTATTGATGTTACGAAGCGTTTCCCGCAAATCTCTGGCTGTCTGACCATCATTATCTACTTCGCTCATCATAATATCAACCCTCGCCGCCGCATTGCTCAGACTCTGAGACATGGCGCTTAAATTGCTTACTGTCACATTAAGATCGCCGTTTTCTCCAGTCATGCGCGCCAGATTGGCAGTTATGACGGCAAGATTATTTGTAATTTCTTGTGCATTGAAAATGGTATTTTTCATGGCAGCTTTGGCTTTCTCATCCCCCATAATTTCATTTAGGGATTTAACTAAATCATGTATTTCTGCCAGCACCTTCTCAGAGGATGCAATAAGTTCGTCTAATCCTTGAATCTCTTCCCCCCGCACGATTGAATGGGGTGCCAAAAAGCCTGAGCTTTGAGATGCAGGGCTAATATTAATATACTTTTCCCCCATTAGGCCGTCAGCACCAATCATAAATTTCGATCCTTCGGGAATTTTAACTCCTGGGTTCATCATCATCGTTATCTTAACACCTTCTGGTACAACTTCCACACCTTTTATGCGCCCAACATCCACACCAGCATATCTTACTACATTTCCTTCTTTCAGACCATTTACTTGATTAAAGACAGCCTGAACTGGGTATCCTCGATCACCGAAGGTAAAGTTTCCCAAGTGAATGATTATAAATGCCAACAAGGCACAGGCAATTAGGCTGACGGAACCGACTTTGGCCTCTGTACTTATATTCATCTAATCTCTGACCTCCTTCGTACATATGCGCCAGGTGATTTAAAACCATGAATGAACTGCTGCACCACCGCATTTTCAGACTGCCTAATTTGTTCTACTGTGCCAATTTCAATGATACGGCCGCTATGGATCATAGCAATACGATCTGCAAGCTTAAAGGCACTGGACATATGATGGGTAACCACCACAGAGGTGACACCTAACACACGTTTCGTATTCATTATTAGTCTGTCAATAGTCCCTGACATAATAGGATCTAAACCGGCAGTTGGTTCATCATATAACATAATTTCTGGTCTTATGGCAATTGCTCTGGCTAAGCTAACGCGTTTCTTCATGCCTCCTGACAGTTCATTAGGCATCACATCCTGCTGCCCAGCCAGCCCTACCATACGAAGATTGCGCGATACAACTTTCGTAATTTCAGCTTCCGACATATTCGTATGTTCCCTAAGACCAAACGCTACATTATCACCAACTGTCATGGAATCAAATAAAGCAGAATACTGAAATACCATACCCATGCTAATGCGGATTTTATTTAATTCATCTTCTGATAAAACGGAAATTTCTTGTCCTTTAATCCACACTTCGCCCTGCGACGGCTTTAGAAGTCCAATTATCAGGCGCAGTAGTGTACTTTTCCCTGAACCGCTAGGTCCAATTACCACCAAAGTCTCCCCTTTGGTTACTTCGAAATTAATCTCTTGTAATATATTTTTACCATGAAAATTCATGTTAATATTTCTCAATTTTATCATTCACTCACCATCCTTTATATACCTTCCCCCTAACAAAGTGGGTGATTTATTAACGATATAGCAACAGCGATAAGAAATAATTGCTGACAAAAATCAGGATAATTGAAGTAACTACTGAGGCCGTCGTAGCCTTTCCTACGCCTTCTGCACCTTCACCAGTTGTTAGACCCTTATGGCAGCCAATAATCGCAATAATGCCGCCAAAAAACATAGCCTTAACCAAACCGCCTATTATATCATTAACCTCCGTGAATAACGTAATGGAATGAATATAGGTAAAAGAACCAATGTCAGCATACAAAGTTGCTACTAAATATCCCCCTATACAACCAATCACATCAGCAAAGACAACTAACATAGGCACCATAATTACGCAAGCCAATAGTCTCGGCACCACTAAGTATTTGATGGGATTAATCGCCATTACCCTGAGAGCATCAATTTGTTCAGTAACCTTCATAGAACCAATCTCCGCGGTAATTGCTGCCCCTACACGCCCTGCCACGACTACCCCTGTCAGAACAGGTGCTAACTCCCGTGCCATAGCAATTGCCACAACGCCGCCCACAGACGACTGAGCACCATATTTAATAAATTCATTAGCAGTTTGCAGTGTAATAACCATACCTGTAAATAAAATAGTAAGTAGTACAATTGGTAATGAATCCACACCAAGATGAGCCATTTGGTGCAGTACATGACGCATTCTAGGCCTTTCCCGCAAATGATATAAAGTACTACACACTAAAATAATAATGCGGCCGCTATTTTCCATCCAATGGATAACCTGCCGTCCGATACCTTCCAATATAGGTAGTAACATTGTAATCCCCCACATTGATATTTAACTTTAGTTATCATTATATTAATAAAATTGCCTTATTATGAAATATTCCATACAAAACCTAAGTTCCCTGCATTCTCAAAGTGGGAAATTGATGGAATAAGAAATTGCCAGCTATAAATTTCTTATTCTGCTGAAATCATATACTTCTAGTATAATAGGAAAAACCCTCTTATATAAACAGTATATCTTTCCTAAAGTCAGTTTATATAAGAGGGCTATTTTCACTTTTGGAATTTCATTACTATGACTATTTAGCTGTGTCTTTTACCACATTTACTACTACTTGCGTATCCCCATCAACGATATAGTCAGTCGTAATACGATTCTTTACTTTTTCTTGTTTTTTCATATCCCTGCCAATTACTTCTTTAAGATTGGCTTGCAGGGCAACCGTATTTTCCACTGGTTCGCCCCCTGGACTTTTTATTTCAGTTTTATTTTTATTTACATTACCAGGATCTAATAACCCATTCATCCCCATATCCAGCACTTCTACAACAATTTCATTGTTGCGGTCACGTTCAACAAATTCTTTGATTACATCACCAAATTGCTGATTTTTGGGTTTTGGTTTACCAAGCATTAACAAGCTTTCATCTAGACCTTGACGCTTCGATATCAGCTGCAGCAGCGGCACCATACCGCCTCCACGCACTTCTAATGTAAGAGGACCTGCCGGCTGCCCCTTAGGAATAGTAAAGGGAACCACGGCAGCAATAGGCTCGCCACGAAAAGGCTTTATTTTTACTCCAACATTTATGGTATCCCCAGGTTTTGCGCTGGGAGTATTAGTATTGGCCTCTATAATAGTAGCTGTACGGCGCTCTTCACTAACCGAAACATTGACTTTAACATCCATAATATCGACTGGATTGTATTGATTACCTGTGAGCATCGACATAGCTTCTAAAAACTCACCTACGGTAGCCTCCCCAACACTAGCAGGACTATAAAACATATTTTCGCGTCGAATCGTTTCTACAGGCATATTGCGTCCTGTAATTTCAAAGCTAACTTTAGCTGTACCTGGTCCCACCCGGTCTATCGCCTTATCTATTACATTAAACATAGTGGTTGCTGATAGAACCGCTGATAATTGCTCATCTTTTACCACTTGCACTGCCGCATCCTGGACCTTTCCAGTGTCATTATCTTTGACAATAATACGCATAGGAATAATGGTCGGATATCTGCCAAGATAACCAGCAATACCTGCGCCTCGGTCTTGATTTATCAGACCTACCGGCTCTCCAGTTGTACCTACTTTAAAGGAATTTTCTAATCCATTTACAGTTGAAAATATATAAGCATTGGTCATAAAATATCCGATATTACCTTTCTTTAAAAAAGGATGTCCAAAGGCTAGCACTTTATTACCTTCCACATAGGTAACTGTACCTAGTGCACCTACACTAACATCGCCACGGACCAATTCTACGCCTACAGCACTACCTGGCTCTATAGGAGCAAAAACAACATCGGAAGGCGCATCGCCCACCTCATAAGGTACTAAATCAAAGGGCTTAAGCTTGTCTTGCAGCATAGCTAAAGCATTTGCACTAAAGCCTGAAACCATGACTGGCGTAGACATTTTTTCAAACCCTGGTATATTTTCCTCAAGTTTCATGGAATCATTGTAGTTATCAGGCATATCCCATAATCTAAGCATATCCGCAATTGGTGTAACCATGCCTATTTTATGGTCTGTCAATGACCAGCCATAAGCTATAGCTCCCACCAATTTACCATCAATATACACAGGGCTGCCACTCATTCCTTGAGCGATTCCTCCCGTACGATCAATGACATCGCCATAGGTACGCACCAAAATTAAATCCCCAGATGGGCCCTTATTTTTCATGACTCCTAATACTTCCACATTAAACTCTTCTAATTTAGTACCAGAAACCACCGTTTTGCCAATCCCCTGCATACCTGTCTTTATTTGATCTACCGGCATGATGTCTGGCGCTGCCCATACTAAGGACATCGGCAACATCAACAAAAAAATAAGCAGTGCCAGACGACACTGCCTGCATATTTTTCCCAAACATATCACCCTTTCTATTTACCGACTTCAATACGAGCTACTACTTCACCAACAGTAATGCTAACCCCTGGTGAAACTAATACTTCCTTAACAATTCCATTAGTTGTGGCTCTTGATGCTGATATTGCTCCAGTTATCGTATCAATTTTAACCAAAACATCGCCTTCGTGGACGGCTTGTCCAGGTTTCACTAACCCATTACTCGTAACTGTTCCAGCAAGAGATGCCTTTTGGTCTACTACGCTGCTGGCGGTAACGAATAATCCGCCTGCAATAAGTAAAAAAACTATCGTCATTCCTATTATACTTTTTTTATGAAGCATATTAAGCCACCTCCTTACTTAAGTTTATTATACAGCATTGCACTGAATTATCAATCCTTAGGAGCAATAATTAATGCATCGCCCACAGGTCTTTCGTGTCCATCAGAGGGCTTATTCATAATTTTACCTTTCACGACCATTTCACTAGAACCACCGCCGTCTAAATTCATAGCATCAACGGCACCAAATTCTTGCATAAATAGGGCTAATTCCAAGAGGGTCATACCAATGCTATTTTGCTGACGACCATCTACGACCGTAAGCAGTATATGTCCATCTTTAGTTACGCCCACCGCTGTACGGGGTGCTCTGCCAACGGTTATGTCAGAAGGAAATTCTTCCACTTTACTAGTTAAAAATACGCTGTTATTTTTAATCAGTCGGGGACCTGCGCCAATGGCAAATATTGCTTTATCCCAGACTGGACCAAGTGATTGGGTAATCTTTACCACATCGCCCACTTTTAAGCCTGCCAACGCCTTTTCATTACTACCATGAGCTGATAATACAACAGCTCCTGGGGGAATAACAGTATTACCATGAGCAATCGCAGTAATAACATCCTTGCTTACAATATAGTCAGTACCATATTCATTGGTATTGGTCATACTATCATAGTAATTGTTATATAAAATTAAATCATTTTCACCGCGTTCGTGATTCACGCCAGTAATTGCCACTGTCCTTCCATCAGGCAGCATAATACTTCCCTTATAGTCAATTGGTTCAAAAATCATCTGACCTTCAGTTGATATTCCTAGGGCTGTACGGGCCAAATTAGGGGTACTGACAATTTGACCATTCACTTTAAGCAAGCCGATAATTTCTCCATTGGGAGCAAAATAAGAAGCATTAGTAGCAGCAATTGCTTTATTACGCTCAGCCATCGACTGTACTTTTTCCAAATCGCTAATGCTGTCATTGGACAATACTGGTTTTATGGTGTAATTATTTCCAGGCGTTAGATCTACAACATATGCACTAATGGGACCTGCTTTTGTGGAACGAAATATAGAAGTATATTTCACGCCAGTTCCAATTTGCTCTTCATATTTACGATCAATTGTCTTTATGATGTCTACTACTACACGATTGGGATTAATCAATGTAAAGACCTTATAAGTTACAGCAGGTGTCTTAAGATTAATTGCTACCCGCTGTTTATCTGGCTGCACTTCTGTTATTTCAAAATTGGTAATAGCATCATCATTCAACAACACTGTAGGTAATTTTATACTATTTGTTGTATTCGTGAAATCAATCAAAATCTGATTTGGATTTTCGGCAAGTTTGGTGGTATATTCAGGCAGTTCATTCACAGCAAAAACAATACGTACTTTTTCTGCCGTCTGACTGTACCAACTTTTTTGCAGCATAGACTTCGCAGGAGCCGCCCATACAGCCTGTGAAGACAATACTAGTAAAACCATTACAATACACATATGCTTATAAACTTTCATTCAAAAAACCTCCTAGAAAAAACACTGATATTTTTTTATAACCACAAAGGACACAGAGAAGAGACAGATAGGGTTAGAAAATACCCCTCTGTGCCTCTGTGGTTAACTATATTTTCCCCTTGCTCTCTTTTTATAATAGGCCCTGCTGTTGAGAGAAAAACCCAGGCACTATTTCGGTGCCTGGGACTTATTACTGACAGATACTGATGTATGCAATTGGCGATAAAGCATATCCGCCAATCCAATACCACCAGCTTTCGCCATATCTTTTGTCATTTCACTATCTAACATAGAGCGCATGATATCTTCTTGGGAAGTATCCACTAACTTTGATTTGTCTACTGTCTTGCGCATGTCTGCCAGCATCATATTAAGAAAAACGGCTTCCATATCCTGACAGGTTTTTTTTAATTTTACATCATCTTTAGTCTCTTGAGCCTTCTGCGTTTCCTGGGCTAACGTCTCAGCAAAATCTTCCTTTGCTTTAGTTTGCGCCGAACTGATTGTATTTATCATACTTGATGAACTAATCCCTGATATTTCCATGTCTGTTACCTACCTTAAATAATCTGCAAATCAGCATGTAAGGCACCAGCAGCCTTCATAGCCTGCAATATCGAAATAATATCTCGCGGTGTAGCACCAATAGCATTTAAAGCATTTACTACATCACCTACACTGGCAGTCGAAGGCAATACCATTACATTTGCCTTATCCTCTTTTACATTAAGAGTTGTATTATTGGTAGTCACTGTAGATCCTCCCGAGAAAGGCGGCGGTTGAGATACATCTGTAGTTTTATTAATGGTAATACTAAGCCCACCTTGCGCTACAGCCACTTCATCAATAGACACATTCGACCCCATTACAATGGTGCCCGTACGTTCATTCATAACTACTTTCGCAATATTATCAGGATTAATATACAGTTCTTCTAGCGATGCCACAAAGCCTACTACATTACTGCCATACTCACTAGGCACATTAATCACAATAGTACCTGGATCGCGAGTCGTAGATATCGGTCCAAACTTGCTATCAATAGCTTCACTAATACGAGTAGCCGTTGTAAAATCAGGCTGGCTTAATGCTAGCGTGATGGAACCACTAGGCGACAAAAGCTGAGTAGGTACATCACGTTCTACAATAGCGCCATTCGGTGTAGTACCCGTTGTAAGAAAATTTTTCTGTTGGCTGCTGCCGCCACTACTAGCACTAAAACCACCAGTTGAAACAGGGCCTTGTCCTACGGCATATATTTGTCCATTGGCTGCTTTAAGAGGGGTTTGCAGCAAGATTCCTCCCTGCAAACTTTTCGCATCGCCCATCGAGGATATTGTCATATCAATGGTATCACCTGGTTTTACAAAGGCTGGCAACTGAGCGGTAACCATAACAGCTGCCACATTCTTCGATTTTAGGTCAGATGAACTTACTGTTAAACCAAAACTCTTTAACATGTTGGCCAAGGACTGTCTCGTTTCAACAAGTGTATTAGAGTCTCCTGTACCAGCCAAGCCAGTTACTAGACCATATCCCACCAGCTGATTAGTTCTAATCCCCTGTACTTTCGCCACATCTTTGATTCTCGTAACTCCGCCAGATGCTAAAGCCGTTGCCATTATTGCCATGACACAACATACAATACTGATCATTATTAACCTGCGCATAATATCCTCCGTTTTAAAACAAGAAGTTAAGTAGTTGAGAAATAATCCCTTGACGCTGTTTCCTTGAAATCGGACCACTGCCATCCAACCGAATTTGAGCATTGCCTATATATGTAGATAATATCGTATTATCTGATAAAATATCTTCGGGACGTACAATACCAGATACGGTGATTTTTTGTTCTTCGCCATTCTGTTTAATATTTTGGGAACCTGAAATAATTAAATCTCCGTTCGGCTTTACCTCAATAACCTGTGCTGTCATTCTTGCTGATACAGCATTGGTGTTAGCAATGGAGCCATTGGCCTTAAAGCTATCTGAATTGCCTGCACTGGCAGATGCTATGCCATGAAAAATTCCTGTCCCAGCATCCATCGCCAAGCTAGTTGATTTTGAATTAGAAGCGTTTCCAGTACGATTGGCACTAGAGTTTTCATTGATGATAATCGTAAGAGTATCACCCACTGCATGAGCCTTATGGTCAGCATATAAACTACCAGCCACCCCATTATCATTCCACAAGGACATTGCCGAGACTGAAGATGTTGCTGAGAACACCATGCACAGGAAACCTAACAGCAAACTAGTAATAACCTTTGTTAGGTTAAACATAATTCTACACCTTCACTTTCTACTCATCTAAAAATACTTTTCTCTATGTACATATTTTTTCCCATTAAGAAATAGCTGCACTCTTATAGGTTAATACTTGTACCTTGTTTTCATCTATTACCTTACCTAAAACAATTTTATTCGAATTAGAATTTTTAATGCGGATTAATTGACCCTCATAACCATCCTGCATAGCTATCCCTGGGGCTGTTACTTCCATATTTCCAGTAAGAGCAATCAAGTTAACTACACTGCCTCTTTTAATAAGGACAGGTTTAATGATTATTGAATTTGTCATCACCATACCTGGCGTTATTTGACGTCTGGCCATTAAACCTAGTATTTTGTTTTTATCTGTAACAAAACCAGCTGGCAAATGACCAATATCCATGCGCTCATACCGTAAACCATCATCTGTAAACAGTTCACGTGCATTTATTTCACGAGCTGCCACTACCACCTGACTATATAAATTAACATCAAATTTTAGACCAACTTTAGCAAAGCCTCGTTCATTTACATTGACATCGACATTCACTGTTGTAATTGTATTATAACGAACACCATAGGGTAAAGAAGTGCTAAACACTAGATTACCTAGCGGTGCTACTATATCTTTTACCTGACCAATCGAAGAAATAGTGAGATTATCTATTCCTGCGTCAGAACCAACTTGACTCTTAATAGCAGCCACAGCCTTATCTATTAAGGTTTGTCCACTAACAATCTGAGAATTACCGATAACGGTAACACTATTAGGAATTTGCCAGGTAATGCCGCTGAAATTGGCTCCTGCCGCACCTAAGCGCATATTAATTATATCTTTGGTTAATACAAAACTACTACCCGGCAGAGGAGAAGCACCCAATTTTAGTTGGCGCAAATTTTGCATTTGTTCTGCATCACCACCGCTAATCTCAGCCAATTGTCCAAGGGTAATAATAGTACCATCTACTTTAGCCTGCTCAGAGATTGTAACAACTATGCCTTCAGCAAAGACAGAACTACAGCAGAACTGCAGCAGTAAAATTAGCAGCCATACTTTCTTACTCATTTTAACGTTTCAACTGAGCAGCCTGTTCAAGCATTGTATCACAAGTAGTAATTGCTTTGGAATTTAGCTCATAAGCCCTTTGGGCCACAATCATATTTACCATTTCATCAACCACTTGAACATTAGACATTTCCAAAGTATCCTGCACAAGTGTACCTGCGCTGTCAGTACCTGGATCACCAACAACAGGGGTACCTGATGCTGCTGTTTCTTTCAGCAAATTCCTTCCCATACTATCCAATCCTGCTGGATTAACAAATCTAGCAAGCTGTATTTGTCCTAACTCCTGAGGTGCCGTCTCGCCTGCAAGTTTAGCTGATACACGACCGTCAGATGATACTGCAATATCAGTAGAGCCTTCAGGAACAGTAATAGCAGGTTCGATTGGATAACCTTCTGAAGTAACAATCCTACCCTGGGAATCTTTTTTGAATGCACCATCACGAGTGTAGGCAATCGTGCCATCAGGCATATTGACTTGAAAGAAACCATCCCCTTCAATAGCCATATCTAAAGCATTCCCTGTTGATTGGAAGCTGCCTTCTGTATAAACCTTTTGTGTTGCCACTTGACGTACGCCATGTCCCAATTGTATTCCTGTAGGTAACTGCGTATCAGGTCCGGTTGCTGACCCTGATTGACGAATTGTTTGATACATTAAGTCTTCAAAATCATTACGACTCTTTTTAAAACCAGTTGTATTCACATTAGCCAGGTTATTCGAAATAACATCAACATTCGATTGTTGGGCAGCCATACCCGATGCAGCTGTCCATAATGCCCTCATCATAATAAAAATCCTCCCTATGCCTATACTAATTTATCCACTGCTACATAAACGAACCAAAGAACTTCTACTGACCAGCACATCTTATATGACATTAACAAATTTAATCTGCTACTTAATTTACGCTTTTAATACCATATAAGATATGCCTATGTACGGTTTAAATCTTTAGTTCGATCTACATATTTTTAACAACCATATTTATTCTAGCTCCAATTATAATATCGCAAAAACAGACAAAAAACTTAAATAAAAAATGAAGGCTTATAATTTACCAACATCATTCGCTGCTTTACCTAGCAAATTATCATGAGATTGAATTACTTTACCATTGATTTCATATGCCCGATAATTCGAAATCAAATTCACCATTTCTCCTACCACATTCACATTGGCCATTTCCAAAGCCCCTTGTTTTACGCTGCCAGCAGCTGGTTGTTCTTGTTGATTATCAGCTGCAATAAACATACCTGCTCCCTCTTTTGTAAGCTGCCTTTCATCGGCAAAATCCACTAGTTGTAATGTACCTACTTCATTGTTGCCAACCATAACACGTCCATTTGTACTTACTGTCATTTTGCCGTCATTTACAAGAATCGGGCCATTTGTTCCTAATACCTGATAACCATCACTTGTAACAAGTTCACCTCTGGAACTTTTGGCAAAGGTGCCATTGCGAGTATATCTTTTTCCCTGAGGAGTCTGTACTGCAAAAAAACCTTTTCCTTCAATTGCCAGATCAAAATCATTGCCTGTTGTTTTCACCGTACCAGTAGAATAGTCGGTTGCCACTTCATCTACCATGACCCCAACTCCTAAACTGCCAATAGCCGGAGCCTCTACACCATCATTAACCCGTGAAATGAGAAGACTTGCAAAATCTTTAGTAATCGTTACATCTTTCTTAAATCCTGCTGTAGTTACATTGGCTAAATTGTTTGAAATAACATCGGTGCGCTGTGCTTCCGCCAGCATACCTGATGCCGCAGTGTATAGGCCGCGTATCATAAAATCACTCCTCCTGCTAATAAGGTTTTATGTTTTTTAATCCACTCTAGTTAGGCAATACTGCCCCTTTTTAAGGTTGTCAAACTATCTTCAAGGGTCTCTAATGAATCTAACGCTTTTCCTGTGCCTAAAGCCACACAAGACAGAGGATCTTCCGCTAAATAAGTAGGAATCCCCGTTTCTTGCTGAATAAGCTGGTCCAAACCATAAAGCATAGAACCGCCGCCAGTCATTACGATACCCCTATCCATAATGTCAGATGACAATTCCGGCGGAGTAATCTCTAGTACTGTTTTTACCCGTTGAACAATTAGAGATACGGATTCACTTAAAGCCTCAAAAGTCTCAGCAGAAGTAATACGCAGCGTTTTGGGCAAACCAGACACTAAATCGCGTCCGCGAATTTCCATACTTTCATTACGTCCCAAGGCCAGCGCTGTGCCTATATTAACTTTCATCTGCTCCGCAGTACGTTCACCAATCATAATATTATATTCTCTCTTAACATAGCGTACTAAAGCTTCATCAAACTTATCCCCGCCTACGCGCAGCGATTCACTTACCACAATACCGCCTAAGCTAAGCACTGCTACATCAGTAGTACCACCACCAATATCAACAACCATGGAACCAAAGGGTTCCGAAATATCTAAACCCGCACCAAGGGCTGCAGCTAAAGGCTCTTCAATCAAGTAAGTTTTTTTGGCGCCAGCCTGTACAGCTGCCTGTAGTACTGCCCGTTTTTCCACAGTAGTAACACCAGAAGGTATACATACCATAATACGAGGTTTAAAGAAGAAATTTTTCGGAACTACTTTGCGAATAAAGTGACGCAGCATCGTTTCCGTTGTATCATAATCCGCAATAACCCCTTCTCTTAGAGGACGAATAGCAATAATATTGCCCGGCGTACGACCGAGCATTCGGCGTGCCTCTTCCCCAACAGCTAGTACCGTATTTGTGTCGCGGTCGATTGCCACTACTGACGGCTCGCGAAGCACAATTCCTTTACCTTTTATGTACACCAATACGTTGGCAGTACCTAGATCTACACCAATGTCCATTGACATTCCAAACATGAATAATCCCCTTCCCTACCCCCATGGAACTTGTCCATTTTTTACTTTATATTTAAACCACAAAGACTAAAGAGCAATTACCAATTAACATGCGTCTTTGTGGTTAATTAACTATATTAAAAGAAAACAGTTTCACTTGCTTCCATTCTACATTAAACAAGAAAATCCTTCATTTTTTGTTATTTTCTCCTGCTTCCTTATATTTTTTTCGTGTTGCCTCCCCACCACGAATATGTCGCTCTGCTTTATTTTGTTCTAATATTACCCTTACTCGATTTGCCATTTTTTTATTTACCAGCGGAAGTCTTTCTATCATATCTTTGTGTACTGTACTTTTACTTACGCCAAACACCATTGCTGATTGCCGCACCGTATGTTTACTTTCTAAAATGTGCTGACAAATGTCTAATACCCTCTTACGGATATAATCTTTCATAACCTCTTTGCCCCCTCACCCTTGCTTTGCTAAGATATATATATGCGGACAAAATAAAAAAAAGCACTGCTGTGCTTTTTTAAAGGTTACTTTTTTATTATATTACTCTTCGTCAATTACCAACGCAGGATCAATATACTCATCACCTTTTTTAATAGCTAAATGCAAATGGGAATATGGTTCAGCAGCAAAGCTTCCCATTTTACCAATTTCTTGTCCTGCATCAATATAGCTTCCTTTGGCAACCGCCGCTTTTGCAAGCGAACCATAATATACTTTATATTCATTATTCTTTACCACTACTGTCAGTCCACTATTATTGTCCCTGAGTATTTCAATTACCTGACCGCTTTGTATGGCAGTTACATTCTGACCCTCTTCTCCAAGTACATCAATCCCTGTATGATAACGCCAATCATTATACAAAGGATGCAGCTGCCAACCAAAATTTAATTTAATTTGTCCTTTTACTCCCTTAAAACTACTTGACTGATTTGTAACCGGCTGATTTTTTTCCACTCGCAAAGATTCAGCAGGCACAGACTGAGGTAAAACTGTTTTTTCTTCCAACGGCGTAACCTGTACAGACGCAATACCTTGCTCTTCTATAGCCTGTTTGGGATTAACAGCCATATCCTGCTTCTTACTTTGTATACCCATAAATACAGCACTCAACAATACACTTGCTAATACCAATAAGCCAATACTACCATATAAAGCTTTAAACGGCATTGACTTACAGGGAAAATTCGGTTTAGGCAGACCTTCATTTAGTTTTTTCAAATGTAGCGTTATAAAGGACAAGGCGGGAATCTTTAATCTGGACATATTATCACCTCATAATGAGTATGTCCGTTTTTTTTAAAATTTAAACAATCCACCCCTAGTGAGAGGGAACAATAGTCTTGAGGGCCACGCTGGTAGAATGGAATACAGCCTGAATAATTGCCGATATACATATAACACCAGGAAATGTGAATTAGGATATACTTCATATTTACAATAAATAATGGGGCCGACTCAAATTTTATTTTGAGACGGCCCCACTTTACCAACAGCCCCAATTATCAGCAGGCTTTTTAGCTATGAAATTTTCGCTACAATCTTTTCCATCAGTGCATCCCCAGCTGTTTTTATAAGAGTTAAGTACAGGTTATACAGAATCTTGTTCTTAGTGCCGATATCACTCTCAGCTAACTTAGTCTCGATTTTTGCAACTAGATCTACTCGTTTCTCTTCCAAAGTGCTAACTGCTACCGTTGCAACTGCACTAACAACAGCTTCCGTTATGGTAGTGTTAGTAGTAGTATTTTCACTCATGTTTCATATCCTCCTTTTTATTTTTTCATTAAACTAAACAACCTGGTAACAATTTAGCGAACTGCAACCGACTCTGCAGTCTCATAGAGTTTATCTCAGAAACTTACCCACCAGCTTTTTTCTGCCATTCAAAACATCTCCTTAACAGTAGTCAGCAGTTTTTCGGGACTAATACACCCAGCAGGCACGTCTGGCAATACCTCAACACCGCCAGCCCGTAACAGCCTGATGCATAGTTCGCTGCAGTCCATTACATAAGCATTATCAGCAATGACTATATCCAGCATTTCATATATGCCTGTTCTAATACAATCACTATAACCGTAAGGAGTACCCAATAATCGGCGTGCCTCTTCCTTTAGTGCTTCAATGTTTGGTATATCTATCTCAATAAATTCTGCATCAGGATGATTTTTGTACTTGTCTGGATTATGCAGCCATACACCAGGGTAAGGATCATATTTCTCCTTCATGCCGGTTGACTCTAACCACCCGTCAAATAAATAGGCGGCAACATGAGATTTATCACCGCCAGTTATATCAGTTATCAGCTTGTCCACCTGACTGTCGCCACCGAGAAACGCAAGAGTTATTTTGACCATTTATTCACCTTCTTTCCCTGAATCACCGAGCCTCGCTAATTCAACCATTTTCATTTTCCTCTGGATCAATACAAACTTTAAACATTTTTCTTACCTCCCGTTATCTGGTGTTGTTTTTTGCTCAGTAATGCAATCAGTGGTTCAGCCTCTTTCATTCCCATGTCCCGGAGATTTTCCAAAATACTTTTCGACTCGATAATAGCCAAATAAGCACTAATAAACTCTGTTGAAGAATGGTCAATTGCAAAGCCAAATATCGAGAACTGCCCCAATTGATGCGCTGCAATCAATGCTGCCATGTACCAGATGGTTTTTCTCAGTCCATCTCGCATGCCACGACTACTGATAACATCTGTTTTCCAAGCGGTCCAAAAGCCGCCGGCTTCCTTAGACAGCATGCCCCACTTACTAAACGAATCCAAGGCTACTAAACACCCCAATCCCCCCATTCCAGCGTTATAGTCACCAAATAGCCAATTAAAAGCAATGCCGCAAGCAATTTTTATTTGCCATGCCTCCGTCAATTGATCCCATAATTTTTCCAAGTCATCACCTTTGCCTTTAGTTACTTACATTCAAAAATATTAACAATCAAGTAGGTATAAAAAATACCGTCTATTGGCGGCAGGGTTCGCACGGTTAAATCAGCTCCTTACATAAAAATGGACGCCTTATGCGCCTATGTAGACTAAATGCTATACGGATGATTTGGCTGTGTAATAATCTGATTGAAATTCCCTTATTTTAGCTTTTCCATTACTAAGTTCCTCTAAGCATTTGACTTCTGATTTTATTGTCAAAACGCTATGTGAATCTATTAGGGTTCTGAACTCGCCAAAAGCAGGGACTACTTTTTGTATTGCTGCTTGTTGATCGGCGGTACAATTATCATATATAGAAAAAACAATTTTAGTTAATATGTCTAGCTGCGCTTCGATATAGGATAAACTGTTATTTGGATCTGACTCTATAAGTAGTGTTCTTCTTGCTTTTGCTACACTTACTTTACTAGAGAAAGCTTCTCCAAATTCATCAATCCATACATCGTTTGGTATCTCATTTTTTGCCCTTATTGTGAAAGCCACATTGGAGTTCCTTATTGGTGGATAACAAAGGATACATAGCTTCTCAGCATTACTGTTTAAATAAATGATTGGATTACTGTCATTTATACCAAACATAACTTGCAATATTCCAAAACCATTTCTAGAACTTGTTATATATTTTGTATTATCTATAGGTGCTGTTAAATTTCCCATATTATTAAAATATATCGCATATGAATGGGTTATCGCTGAAATGTCTGATATAGGGAAAGTAACACTGGATATTTTTGTGTAATCTGCATCCGTATGTGCTGTTTCAATATCGGAGTTTGTTAAGTTTGATTTAAAATATGTTATCGTTATATTATCATCAGAATCTACAACTACATCAATAAATTTTGCTTGCTTATAGTTGAATTCATTTTTTGTTATTAGTACTATTTCCATAAACAAATCACCCCTTTAATTTTTCTAACATATCCATCAACCTAGATATTTGCTGGTACATTGTATAACACATGGATTCTCTATTTTCAGGCGAAGCCATAGGACACCCACCTCCACATATAGTATACGCACGACAATTAACGCATTTTTCATCGTTTATATTTGGGTTATATCCACCAGCGTGGATACCAATATCTTTTCTGTTTCCAATTGAAGTGGATGCGTTATGACAAGGGAACATATTACCATACACATCTATATGACATACCTGAGTATCAGCACCACACCATACTCCTTTTACGGTAGGGCTTTTAAGCCTATAATTAAGGGTTTTTATTAATGGAATACATTGCATGAATTCATATCCATCAAATTTTTCATTAATTATATCTTTATATAAGTTATCAAACACCCTATCCAGCATTAACTCGTACTCAGGCATGTTATTGATAAGTAAATTGTTCGGAGTATTGCCTTCCACGTCCTTTACCACTTGAATGAGAACATGTTCTCTGCTTTGAAGTCCATTTTCAATTTTAAAGTCCTCGAAATACTCCCAAATATCATAAAAATCAGGGTTAATTCTTGATGCTACTGCACTTATACTTCGATTTTTTAAAGTAAGATATGGATCTGGGTTTACCAACAGGATATCTTTAGTTTTTCTTGTTTGTTCAAAGTATTTACCATCATGAGATAATCCAACATTTATCCCAAGTTCATTAATCTTTTTTGATATTTCTACAGTCAGTAAAGTTCCGTTTGTCGGCATACTAAAAGACACCCTTGGGTTTCTTTCTTTCATAAGTTCCACAAAAGGAACAATAAAATTCCAATAAAGCATCGGCTCTCCACCATATAGAACTATATGGTAATTACCCTCTTTAGGAAAATATTCTGCTACGGTATCTAGTGCAGGAATATCCTGTTCCCGACAAGGAGAGAAAAGGGGCTTGTCTTCTCCCTGATGGCAATATATGCATTGCAAATTACAAGATTTCCCCAATATTAAAAAGTAAGTTCTAATACCCTCAGTCACGGGCATTCAGTCCTTTCCATGTTAGATTATCATAATCAAAATCACGAGTATTAGAAAGGCCTTCTACTACAATTCCATTTGCATAATGTGTGTGATCTCCAGTTACTCTTAGAGAATATACTGGAGTATCAGAAGAATAGTTTCTGTCTATTGCAATTAAATCTTCTTTCCATCCTTCTATTGTGGCATATTTTACATCAGATGTTATAGCATAAGGAATTGGTTTATCAACATCCATATGATTTTGTATTAGTTCAGGATGCTCTTTTTCCCACAAATATTCATTATAATTATGAACTCCCCAACACTCTTTGTTGTCTGCATTATGCTTTACCCAAAAATAGTGTTCCCCCGTAAATCTTAGGCTATTATTACGAAATGTATACATAGATCTATTATCACCTAATGTTGTTTTATATGTATCATATACGGTATTTATATTACCATTCATACCTATTACCTTATCCCCTATTTTTACATCCTGTATATCTTTCCATAGTCCATTTGACATTAAAATAGGCGTTCCACCAACAAAGCAAGAACTACAATCACAATTGCAATTACAGTTACAATTTGTATATCCTTGTGCGCTATGAGTAACATGTCTATGGCTCCTGTCAACAAGGGCCTGAATTATAGAACTAAGCGCATATGTTCCGGCTGGAATGGTGTCCTCAACTTTTGAATATATAGTTCTATAATTTGTCGATACACCAGCATTATTAGTAACAAATGCTCCAGCACTATCTACAACTTCTGCTGTAAAAGGAAATGCTGAAGGAACAGCGTTCGAAGTTGCAGATGAACTCCATATTTGTATCG
>Ga0316613_10000997_pt1 | contig 20179 bp, 18 predicted proteins | sample OWC_soil_day10_C_2_FD_207647 | JGI IMG/M metagenome (GOLD analysis project Ga0316613, IMG submission 207647) | Wetland soil microbial communities from Old Woman Creek delta, Ohio, United States - OWC_soil_day10_CT_b | ecosystem: Environmental > Terrestrial > Soil > Wetlands | place: USA: Ohio...
GAAACTCGCCGACCGCGCCCGGCACCTGATCCTTCCCGTGCTGCTGGCCGCCTTCGGGGGGCTGGCGGGGATGTCCCGGTACATGCGGTCGAACATGCTGGAGGTGATCCGGCAGGACTACGTCGCCACCGCGCGCGCGAAGGGGCTACCCGAGGGGAAGGTGATCTTCCGGCACGCGATGCGCAACGCCCTGCTGCCGGTGATCACCATCCTGGGGCTGTCGGTGCCGGACCTGCTCGGCGGCTCCGTGATCTTCGAGACCATATTCGCCATCCCGGGGATGGGGCAGCTCTTCTACCAGGGGGTCATGTCGCGCGACTACCCCCTGATCATGGGGATCCTGACGATCGGGGCGTTCCTGACGTTGCTGGGAAACCTGCTGGCGGACGTCGGGTACGCCCTCGCGGACCCGCGGATCCGTCAGGCGTGAGCCCAGTGTCCCGTCTCGTAAATATCTTGGCATTCGAACGCCGCTGCATCCGCTCCGCCTTCGTTCCACTCCCTCGCCGTATTTTCCAGTACGCCTCGGTCGTGCGCCTTGCCGGGCGCGGCGCATCGACGCTCTCGGTGCTTCAACCTATTTGCGAGACGGGGCACTGGGCTCACCTATGAGCGGAACTCCGGGAATCTGGAGGGACTTCACGCGGCGGCTGCTGCGCAACAGGCTGGCGGCTGCCGGCGGGGCGATCATCGTCTTCTTCTTCCTCGTCTCGGCCCTCCCCGCCCTGTTCTCGTCCCACCCGCCGAACCGGATCGATATCGTGCACATCCTGCGAGCCCCTTCCGCGGAGCACCCCCTGGGGACCGACGATCTCGGCCGGGACGTGCTCGCCCGCATGGCGCACGGCGCGCGGATCTCCCTTTCCGTGGGGTTCGTAGCCGTCGGGATCGCCATCGCGATCGGCCTGGTCGTCGGGCTTCTCGCGGGGTATTACGGCGGCTGGGTCGACGCGGTGCTGATGCGCTTCGTCGACATGATGTTGTGCTTCCCGGCCTTCTTCCTCATCCTGTCGGTGATCGCCTTCATCGGACCCTCCATCTGGAACATCATGATCATCATCGGCCTCACCGGGTGGATGGGCGTCGCGCGCCTGGTCCGGGCGGAGACCCTGTCCCTGAAGGAGCGCGACTTCGTGGCGGCGGCCCGGGCGCAGGGAGCGGGGGACGGGCGGATCGTGTTCCGCCATATCCTGCCGAACACGCTGGCGCCGATCCTGGTGGCCGCCACGCTCGGCGTGGCCGGGGCGATCCTCACCGAGTCGGCGCTGTCGTTCCTCGGCATCGGCGTGCAGCCCCCGACGCCGTCCTGGGGGAACATCCTCACGGCGGGGAAGGACAACATCGAGTTCGCCTGGTGGCTCTCTTTCTTCCCGGGTCTGGCGATCCTGGTCACCGTGCTGGGGTACAACCTGCTGGGCGAGGGGATCCGCGACGCCGCGGACCCCCGCCTGAAGGGCCGGTGATGGCCGAGACGCTGCTCGACGTGCGCGACCTGCGCGTGGACTTCGCGACGGAGCAGGGGACCGTCCGGGCACTCTTCGGGGTTTCCTTCTCGGTCGCCCCCGGGGAGACGGTGGGGCTGGTCGGGGAGTCGGGATGCGGGAAGACGGTCACGGCCCTCTCGATCCTCCGGCTGCTGCCCTCCCCTCCGGCGCGGATTGCGGGGGGGCAGGTCCTCTTCCGCGGGGAAGACCTCCTCCCGTTCCCGGAAGGGAAGATGTGCGAGGTCCGCGGGAAGGCGATCTCGATGATCTTCCAGGAGCCGATGACCTCCCTGAACCCGGTGCTGACCGTCGGGGACCAGGTGGCGGAAGTGTTCACGGCGCACGGCGCCTGCGGAAAGCGGGAGGCTGCGGCGCGGGCGGTGGAATGGCTCCGGAAGGTCCACCTTCCCGACCCTTCCCGGCGCGCACGGGAGTATCCCCACCAGATGAGCGGCGGCATGCGGCAACGGGTCATGATCGCCATGGCGCTGGCCCTCTCGCCGGCCCTCCTGATCGCCGACGAGCCCTCCACGGCCCTCGACGTGACGATCCAGGCCCAGATCCTCACCCTGCTCCGGGAAATGCGGGAGCAGGAGAAGATGGCGGTACTGCTCATCACCCACGACCTGGGCGTGGTGCACGAATTCGCCGACAGGACGGCGATCATGTACCTCGGTCGGATCGTCGAGATCGCGCCCACGGCGGAGCTGTTCGACGGCCCCGTCCACCCGTACACGCAGGGACTCCTCGCGTCGCTCCCGGGGAAGCGGCCCGGCGAGCGGCGGCTGCCGTCGATCCCCGGGACGGTCCCGGACCTGTCCGCGGTTCCGCCCGGATGCCCGTTCGCGGAACGGTGCCCGTTCCGCCGGGAAGCGCGGGACCGTTTCCATGCCGGGCAGGCGACGGGAGACGATCTCGCCGTGTGCGACCGGGAGGACCCCGACCTCTTCGAGTACGCCCCGGGGCACCTCGCGGCGTGCCATCACCAGCGCGCCTCGCGGGAAGGGGGGGCACGATGAGCGGACCGGTCCGGGACGGCGCTCTGCTCTCCCTGTCGAACGTCTACAAGACGTTCCCCGTGCGCACGTCGTTCTTCTCCTCAGAGCAGGCGCGGGTCCACGCGGTGGACGGGGTCTCCCTCGAACTTCCCCCCGGCAGAACGCTGGGACTCGTCGGGGAGTCGGGATGCGGGAAGACCACGCTGGCCCGCGTCGCGATCCGGCTCATCGACCCGGACGCCGGAACCATCCGGTTCGAAGGGAAGGACATCACCCGCATGGCGGGGGAAGCCCTGCGCACGACGCGGAGGCAGATGCAGATCGTCTTCCAGGACCCGTACTCCTCCCTGAACCCGCGGATGAAAGTCCGGGACATCGTGGGGGAGGGGTGGCTCGTCCACGGCCTGGCCCGGGGCCAGGAGCTCCGGGACCGGGCGGGAAGGCTGCTGCAACGGGTAGGACTGCCGGCGGAGGCGGGGGAGAAATACCCTCACGAGTTCTCCGGCGGACAGCGGCAGCGGATCGGGATCGCCCGGGCGATCGCACTGTCCCCGAGGCTGGTGGTGGCCGACGAGCCGGTGTCCGCCCTGGACGTCTCCGTGCAGGCGCAGATCCTGAATCTCCTCCGGGACATCCAGGAGGAGTACGGGATGGCATACCTCTTCGTGTCCCACGACCTGCGGGTGATCCGCCACATGAGCGACGCGGTGGCGGTGATGTACCTGGGGAAGGTGATGGAGAGCGGACCGGCGGAGGAACTGTTCCACGGGCCGCTCCATCCCTACACCCGGAGCCTCCTCTCCGCCGTCCCCATGCTCGGCGACGCCCCGAGGGAGCGCATCGTCCTCTCCGGGGAGATCCCAAGCCCCGTCTCCCCGCCGCCGGGGTGCCGGTTCCACACGCGCTGCTTCATGGCGCAGAAGATGTGCGCGGAAGTCTCCCCCCTGCTGCGCGAGGTCTCCCCCGGCCGCTTCGCCGCCTGCCACTTCGTCTGACCCTTCGCTATCTGGCGACGAGGTCGCGAAGGGATAGACCTCGTCGCTGGGTAGCGGATCAGGCGAACGTGCGGCGCGGTTCGTGCTTCAGCAGGTCGAACCTGCAGTACGGGCAGAATTTCCACTCCAGGGAGAGGCTCTTCCGGCAGCCCGGGCACGTCGAGGAGACGGTGTAGCCGCACGCGGGGCACATGACGAACTCCGCCTCCAGCGGGGTGGCGCACTGCGGGCAGGCGGAGGCGAAGTCCCCCTCGGTCTCCACCACCCGGTACACCTCGTCCACCGTGGTGACCCCGGTGAGCACCTTCTCCAGCGCGGCGCGGCCGAGCGTCACCATCCCCTTCGAGATCGCCATCTGGCGGAGTTCATTCTCCGTGGCGTTCGCCGCGATCACGTCCCGGATCGGCTGGCTGAAGGGGAGGATCTCGTACAGCCCGGTGCGCCCCTTGTACCCCGTGCCGCCGCACGCGGTGCACCCCTCTCCGCGGAATACGGGGATGCGGGGCTTCAGCCCCAGCCGAAGGATGTCCTTCTCGGTGGGCTCCGCCGGCACCCGGCACTTCGCGCAGATCACCCGGACCAGCCGCTGCGCGAGGATCCCGATGATCGTGGAGGCGATCATGTAGGACGGGACGCCCAGGTCCCGGAGGCGGGTCACCGTGGCGACGCAGCTGTTGGTGTGGATCGTCGAGAGCACGAGGTGGCCGGTCAGCGCCGCCTGCACGGCGATGGTGGTGGTGTCCAGGTCCCGCATCTCCCCCACCATGATGACATCGGGGTCCTGCCGCAGCATGGCGCGCAGCATGGTGGCGAAGCCGAGGCCGATCTTCTCCTGGACCGACACCTGGTTGATCCCCGCCAGTTCGTATTCGATCGGGTCCTCGATGGTGGTGATGTTGTCCTCGACGCTCTTGATCCGGTTGAGGATCCCGTAGAGGGTTGTGGTCTTTCCCGATCCCGTCGGGCCGGTGACCAGGAGGATCCCCTGGGGCCGGCCGATGATTTCCTCCAACTTCAGGAGTTCCGGCGGCGAGAACCCGAGGGAATCCAGCGGGATGCCGGCGTTGGCCGAGTCCAGGATCCGGACGACCACCTTCTCGCCGAAGGAGGCCGGGACGGTGGAGACCCGCAGGTCGAGGTTCCGTCCCCCGACCCGGACGCTGATCCTCCCGTCCTGCGGGAGCCGCTTCTCCGCGATGTCCATGTTCGCCATGATCTTCACGCGGGAGATCACCGCCCCCTGGACCCATTTCGGCAGCTCCATCGTCTTCCGGAGGATTCCGTCGACGCGGTTCCGGATCTGCAGGTTCGTCCGGGTCGGTTCGATGTGAATGTCCGACGCCCTCAGCTCCACCGCCTCCGCCACGATCAGGTTCACCATCCGGATGACGGGGGCGGCGGAGCTCTTCTTCCGGAGGTCGTCGAGGTCCCTCTCGTCGGGCTCCCCGCCTTCCTTCTGCAACACCTCGACCCTCCGCTCGTCGGCGATGTCCTTGACGATGGTGCTGAGGGAGGACCCGAGGTGGTAATGCTGGTCGATGGCCCAGAGGACGTCCGAGCGGGGGGCGAGGAACGGCTTGATGGTGTAGCCGGAGGCGAAACGGACGTCCTCGAACGCCTCGAAGCTCAACGGATCCGCCATCGCCAGGTGGAGTTCCTTGTGTTCGATCGCGACGGGGACGATGAAATGCTTCCGGGCGACCTTCTCCTGGATGAGCTCGATCGCCTGGGGCTCTACGGGTGTGTTCGGCAGGTCGATCAGCGGGATTCCGAGCTGGATCGAGAGGGCCTGGGAGATTTCCGTCTCGGTGGCGAGGCCGAGGGCGACGACCATCTCCCCGAGCTTTCCCCGCCGGACCCGCTGTTCCGACAGGGCCAGGGTGAGATCCGCCTCCGTGAGAAGGCCGGTCTCCACGAGGAATTCCCCGAAACGCTTCTTCCTCACGTAGGTATCGCCCCTTGTTCCCGTGTGCGCCAAGTGACGGCCCACCCGCTTTCCTGACATCATAAGCCGGGGCGGCGGGAAACCGCAACATGATTGGAGAAAAGAGGGGTGAAACCCCCCCTGGCCGGGGGCATCGTACAGGCAGAAAGGAGGGGGTAGCATGGAAAACATCAAGAGGATGCGGTGCCCCCGGTGCAACGGAGCCATGGTGTTCGAGCGGTTCCAGGACATGCTGGACCTGTTTTACGCCTGGCGGTGCGTAAACTGTGGCAGGATCGTGGACCCCGTGTTGGAGAGGAAGCGGGAGTCGGAGAAAAAACCCAAGAAGCGTGCGGTGGGGGAATAGTGGCTCAACCGCTTGATATATCCGCGGTTTTGGTATTATTGACAGGCGGCGCTTCCGTGTGGTACCGTTCAGGGTATTTCCCTATCCTGAGTGGTGTGGAGGCCGGGTGCCGGAGGATCGGCGGGAGCAGCATCTGTTCGCGTTCCGCGTAGGGTACGCCGGGCGTTCCATGGAGATTCGTGTCGGCCGCACCGCAGCGGTCGTCGGCGCGACGGTCCTTGGCATGCTCTTCGTACTCCTGACGCAGGGGATCTACGATATCCGTGACAACATATCGAAGTTGCGGGAGTTACGAGCGCTCCGCGAGCGGGCCTCGGAGCAGGACCTCGCCCTCTACCAGCTGCACACCAAGTTCGAAGGGCTTGTGGCGGAGGTCGAGCGGCTGCGGGCCATGGACCACCGGGTGATGTCGCTGGCGAAGGCGAACGAATCCCTCCGTGGCGGAGGGGACACCGGGATCGGCGGGGCGGAAACCCCCGAGGGATCGGCGGCCCACCGGCTGGACCGACTCCTGGACCTGGAATTCGACCGCATGCGGAAGGCCATGCTGGTGGACGTCAAGGACCTGGACCTCATCGGCGAGAAACTCGACTCCCGGCGCCTGATCCTGGAGAGCGTGCCGCGCGGGTGGCCGATCCGCGGGATTCTCTCGTCGGGTTTCGGGGTACGCACTTCCCCGTTCACCGATACCCCCGTTTTCCATCACGGGATGGACATCGTCGCACGACCCGGAGTGGAGGTGGCTGCATCCGCATCGGGGACGGTGGTGAAGAGCAGTTTCGAGGCGCTGCTGGGAAACGTGGTCGTGCTGGACCACGGCTCCGGGTACCGCTCCGTCTACGCCCACCTTGCCGAGCGGGTCGTCGCGGAGGGAGCGTTCGTTGCAAAGGGGGAGCCGGTGGGGACGGTCGGCAACACGGGGCGGACCACAGGGCCCCACCTTCACTACGAGGTCCGGGTGAACGGCCTCCCCGTCAATCCCGCCCGTTTCCTGAACTGAATGCTACAATCCATGAAATGAAGCACTGAGGCCCGCGGAAGGGATGGGCACCGCTGCCCCGGGGGGATTCCCCGTCGGGGCGCTTTTTTTTTGGACTTGACAATGCGTTTCCCGGGGGAACCCCTCCATGATCGGTGATCTTCTGAAGAGAATGTTCGGCACCTCGAACGAGCGGATGCTGGACCGGATCCGGCCCGTCGTGGACCGGGTCAACTCCCTGGAGTCCTCGGTCCGCTCCCTTCCCGACGGCGGGCTCGCTGCCAGGATCGCCTCGTTCCGGCAGCGCGCCGGGAACGGGGAGGCCCTCGACGCGCTCCTCCCCGAGGTGTTTGCCGTCGTCCGCGAGGCGGGGAGGCGGTTCCTCGACATGCGGCATTTCGACGTACAGCTGGTGGGGGGGGTCGTCCTCCACGAGGGGCGGATCGCGGAGATGCGCACCGGCGAGGGGAAGACGCTGGTGGCCACCCTTCCCATCGTCCTGAACACCCTCACCGGCCGCGGCGTTCACCTCGTCACCGTGAACGACTACCTGGCGAAGCGCGACGCGGAGTGGATGGGCCGGCTGTACCGGTCCCTCGGGCTGACGGTCGGGGTCATCGTGCACGGGATGGACGACGCGGAGCGGCAGGCGTCCTACCGCTCCGACGTCACATACGGGACCAACAACGAGTTCGGCTTCGACTACCTGCGGGACAACATGAAGTTCCGCCTCGAAGACATGGTCCAGCGGGAACTGCACTACGCGATCGTGGACGAGGTGGACTCGATCCTCATCGACGAGGCGCGGACCCCTCTCATCATCTCGGGCCCCGCGGAGGAGTCCACCGAGTTCTACGTGCGGGTGAACTCCGTCATCCCCTTCCTCAAGAAGGACGCGGACTACAAGGTGGACGAGAAGGCCCGCCAGGTGCTCCTCACCGAGGAGGCCGGGATCCCGAAGATCGAACGCCTCCTCTCCGTGGACAACCTCTACGACCCGCGCAACATCGAGATCCTCCACCACGTCAACCAGGCGCTGAAGGCCCACGTGCTGTTCCACCGGGACGTGGACTACATGGTCAAGGACGGCGAGGTGGTCATCGTCGACGAGTTCACGGGCCGCCTGATGCCCGGCCGGCGCTGGTCCGACGGGCTGCACCAGGCGGTGGAGGCCAAGGAGGGGGTCAAGGTCGAGAACGAGAACCAGACGCTGGCGACCATCACCTTCCAGAACTACTTCCGCATGTTCGAGAAGCTCGCCGGGATGACCGGCACCGCCGACACGGAGGCGGCCGAGTTCCAGCAGATCTACAAGCTCGGGGTCACCATCATCCCGACGAACCAGCCGATGGTCCGGGAGGACCTCTCCGACCAGATCTACCGCACGGAGCGGGAGAAGTTCCACGCCGTGCTGGAGGAGGTCCGGGCGCTGCACGCCGAGGGGCGGCCGGTGCTGGTGGGCACCGTGTCCATCGAGAAGTCCGAGCGCCTCTCCGGGATTCTGACGCGCCACGGCATCCCCCACAACGTGCTGAACGCCAAGCACCACGAGAGGGAGGCGCAGATCATCGCCGAGGCCGGGCAGCCCGGGAAAGTGACCATCGCCACGAACATGGCGGGCCGCGGGGTGGACATCAAGCTCGGCGAGGGGGTCGTGGGAAAGGGAGGGCTCCACATCATCGGGACGGAGCGCCACGAGTCCCGCCGGGTGGACAACCAGCTGCGCGGCCGCGCGGGCCGGCAGGGGGACCCGGGCTCCTCGCGCTTCTACCTCTCCCTGGAGGACGACCTGCTCCGGATCTTCGGGTCCGAACGGATCTCCCCGATCATGGAGAAGCTGGGGATGGAGGAAGGGGAGCCGATCGAGCACCCCCTCATCAACAAGTCGGTGGAGAACGCCCAGAAGAAGGTCGAGGCGCACAACTTCGACATCCGGAAGCACCTCCTCGAGTACGACGACGTGATGAACCGGCAGCGGACGGTGATCTACGACATGCGCCGCGAGCTGTTCCAGAGCGAAAACCTTCGGGACCTCGTCTTCGAGTTCGCGGGGGAGCTGGCGGAGGAGCTGGCGGGGAGGTTCTCCGGCGAGAAGACCCACCCCGAGGAGTGGGACCTCGAGGGGCTTTCGACGGCGGTGCACGCCCAGTTCGGGTTCCGCCCGGAGCTGCCGGACCCCGCCGCGGCGAAGATCGCCCCGTCCGACCTCGCTTCGCGGATCCGGGAGGGCGCCGAGGCATTCTACGCGCAAAAGGAGGCCGAGTATGGCGACGACGCGATGCGCTACCTCGAGCGCATGTTCCTCCTTTCGACCGTCGACGCCCTGTGGAAGGACCACCTCCTGTCGATGGACCACCTGAAGGAGGGGATCGGCCTCCGGGGGTACGCGCAGAAGGACCCGCTCAAGGAGTACCAGCGGGAGGGGTTCGACCTCTTCTCCGACCTGGTCTACCGCATCAAGGAGGAGTCCCTCCGGCGCCTGTTCCTGGTCAAGGTGCAGCGGGAGGAGGAGCGCGCATCGCTCCCGTCCCGGGAGGCGGCGCGGAGGCCGGGCCGGGTGTCCCTCAACCGCGGCGACATCAAGAGCGCCGGGCAGACCACGCAGAAGCGGACGGGATCGAAGGTCGGCCGGAACGACCCGTGCCCCTGCGGCTCCGGCAAGAAGTACAAGAAATGCTGCGGCCAGGGAGCGTAATAATATGAAGCTGCCGAAGGAGATGGTGGTGCGGGGATTCCGGGCTTCGGGGGCTTCCTGCGGGATCAAGCGGACGGGGAAGCCGGACCTGGCGCTGGTGGTGAGCGACCGGCCGTGCGTCTCCGCCGTGGTGTTCACCCGGAACCGGGTGGCGGCCGCCCCCGTCGTCTGGGGGAGGGCGAACCGGAACCGCGGCCGCCTGCGCGGGATCGTGGTGAACAGCGGGAACGCGAACGCCTGCACCGGGGCGGCCGGAATCTCCGCGGTCCGGGAGATCTCCCGGACCGCCTGCGAGGCCCTGGGCATCCCGAAGGACTCCCTGCTGGTGTGCTCCACCGGCGTCATCGGCGTCCCCCTCCCCGTCGGGAAGATCGTCGCCGCCCTTCCGGGCCTGGCGAGGCGCCTCGACCCGAAGGGGATCCGGGATGCGGGGGAGGCGATCCGCACGACGGACGCGTTCCCGAAGCGCGGGATGCGCCGGTTCCGGGCTGGCGGCAGGACGGTCACCCTCGCCGGCATCGCCAAGGGGGCGGGGATGATCGCCCCGGACATGGCGACCATGCTCGCCTACGTGTTCACCGACGCGGCGCTCCGGCCGGAGGACGCCCGGCGCATGATGCGGGACGCGGCGGACCGGACCTTCAACCGGATCGTGGTCGACGGGGACATGAGCACCAACGACACGGCGGCCCTCTTCGCCAACGGGGCGTGCGGGCTGCGGCCCTTGGCTGGAGCGGGTCTCGCCGCCTTCCGCGAGGCACTCGAATCCCTCCTCCTGGACCTCGCGCTGATGATCGTCCGGGACGGCGAGGGCGCGACCCGCGTGGTGCGGTTTTCCGTGACGGGGGCGCGCAGCGACGCGCAGGCGCTCCGGGCGGCGAGGGCGGTCGCCTCCTCTCTCCTCGTCAAGACGGCGGTCCACGGCGCGGACCTGAACTGGGGCCGGGTGATCGCCGTGCTGGGCCGGGCGGGGATCGCCGTGGATCCCATGAAGGTGGAGATGGCATTCGCGGGGGTCCCCCTGCTGCGGCGCGGGATGCGTCCCGACCCGGCGGCGGAACGCCGGGCCGCGCCACGGATCCGGAAGGACGCCTACGGGATCGACGTCGACCTGGGGCAGGGGAAGGGGAGCGCCTTCGTCTACTTCTCGGACCTCACCGAACAGTACGTCCGGATCAACGCCGGCTACCGCAGTTGAATTGGGTCGCGCGCCCATGATATAGATATCCGGCTAAGCATTCACAACCCACGGGCGGGACTCTCCCCGGGGTGCCCCGGCAGGCCGGGGTGAATGGGGAGGGGCGGAACGCCCGGAGGAAAAACCCCGAAACGAAGGAGGAAAGGACGGCATGGCGAACGGGCAGAGTTCTGTGATCACCATGAAGCAGCTGCTGGAAGCGGGGGTCCACTTCGGCCACCAGACCAAGCGGTGGAACCCGAAGATGAAGCGGTACATCTTCACCGCCCGCAACGGGATCTACATCATCGACCTGCAGCAGACGGTGAAGATGTTCCGGGCCGCGTACGACACGGTGCGGAGCATGGCTGCCGAGGGGAGGACGGTCCTCTTCGTCGGCACGAAGAAGCAGGCGCAGGAGGCGGTGGAGGAGGAAGCTCGACGCGCGGGCACTCCCTTCGTCAACCAGCGCTGGCTGGGAGGGATGCTCACGAACTTCGCAACGATCCGCAAGAGCCTGGACCGGCTCCAGAAGCTCTCCGAGATCGGCACCGACGGGACCGCCGAGCGCCTCCCGAAGAAGGAGGTCCTCCAGCTGGAGAAGGAACGGGCCAAGCTGGAGAAGACGCTGGGCGGCATCCGGGACCTGCGGCGCCTCCCGGACGCCCTCTTTATCGTCGACCCCTCCCGCGAACAGATCGCCGTGCTCGAGGCGCGGCGGCTGGGGATCCCCATCGTCGCCATCGTGGACACCAACTGCGACCCCGACCTGATCGACCACGTGATCCCGGGGAACGACGACGCCATCCGGGCCATCAAGCTGTTCCTGTCCAAGGTCGCCGACGCGATCATCGAGGGGAAGGCGGCGTACGCCGAGAAGACCGCTTCCCAGGGCGACAAGGAGGCGGCGGCGCCGGAGGTCACCGTGTCGCTCATCTCCACCGAGGGGGATGAGGAGGTCGCCGTCGCCTCGGAAGCCCGCAAGGAGTGACCTCCCGGGCCCGGCGGCCCGGAACCGATACTTCCTCAGGAGAAACGAAGGAATGCAGATCACTTCCGAAATGGTCAGGAACCTGCGCGAGAAGACAGGCGCGGGCCTGATGGATTGCAAGGCGGCCCTCGCCGCGGCGGGGGGGGACATGGACAAGGCGATCGACCACCTCCGGACGAAGGGGCTTGCGGCGGCGGCCAAGAGGGCGGGCCGCATCGCGTCCGAAGGGCTGGTGTGCGCGCACGTTGGGCCCGGGGCGGGGACGCTCGTGGAGGTCAACTGCGAGACCGACTTCGTGGCCAAGACCGACGACTTCGCCGGGCTGGCGGGGGAGATCGCGGAGCTGGTGAACGTGAAGGCGCCCGGGGACGTGGAGGAGGCGCTGCTGCTCCCGGCTGGCGGCGGTACCCTCGCCGAGAAGCTCAACGCGAAGGTGGCCAAGATCGGCGAGAAGATCTCCTTCCGCCGGTTCGCCCGCTTCGAGCTCCCCGCGGGGGCGCCGGGATTGGTCTCGCAGTACATCCACGCCGGCGGGAAGATCGGGGTGATGGTGGAGCTCTCCGGCGCCGCGCCCGGGAACCCGGGGGCTTCGCTGCTCGCCAAGGACCTGGCGATGCAGGTGGCTGCGGCAAACCCGACGTACGTCAGCCGGAGGGACGTGCCGGCGGAGGTGGTGGAGCACGAGAAGGCCATCTACCGCGACCAGGCGAGGGCGTCCGGGAAGCCCGACAAGATCCTGGACAAGATCGCCGGGGGGAAGCTGGAGAAATATTTCGCCGACTTCTGCCTCATGGAGCAGGCATTCATCAAGGATCCGGACCGGAAGGTCGGGCAGCTGCTCGCGGAGATCGGGAAGACCACGGGAGTGGAGGTCTCCGTGCGGCGTTTCGTCCGGTTCCAGGTCGGCGAGGGGCTTGCGAAGCGGTCGGATGATTTGGCCGCCGAGGTGGCGAAACAGCTCGGGCAGGGGTGACCGGCGATTTGCCCCAGCCCCCGGGAGATTCCGTGGCGAAACCGTCGTACCGCCGGATCCTGCTGAAGCTGTCGGGTGAGGCCCTGTTGGGCCGGCAGGCGTACGGCATCGACGAGAAGGTCCTCGCGGGCCTTTCCGACGAAATCCGGGAGGTGACCGCTCTGGGGGTCGAGGTGGCCCTCGTGGTCGGCGGCGGGAACATCTTCCGCGGCATCCGCACCAGCCGGGACTTCGGCATCGACCGCGCCTCGGCGGACTACATGGGGATGCTGGCGACGGTGATGAACAGCCTCGCCCTCCAGGACGTGCTCGAGCGCGACGGGGTCACCACCCGCGTCCTCTCCGCGATCGAGATGCGTGCCATCGCCGAGCCCCACATCCGCCGCCGTGCGCTGCGCCACCTCGAGAAGGGCCGGGTGGTGATCTTCGCGGCCGGGACCGGGAACCCGTACTTCACCACCGACACCGCGGCGGCGCTCCGGGCGATGGAGATCAACGCCGACGCCATCCTCAAGGCCACCAAGGTCGACGGCGTGTACGACCGCGACCCGATGGTCGATCCGAAGGCCAGGAAGTTCGCCCGCCTCACCTACATCGACGTGCTGCAGAGGAACCTCAAGGTCATGGACGCCACGGCCATCTCCTTGTGCATGGACAACAACCTCCCCATCGTCGTGTTCAGCCTCACCCGGAGGGGGAACATCCTCAAGGTCGTGCTCGGGGAGAAGATCGGCACCGTGGTCCACGGAGGGAAGTAGATGGAAGCTCTGGCCAAGGAAACCGTCGCCCGCATGGAGAGGAGCATCGAGTCGTTCCGGAAGGAACTGGGGAAGGTGCGGACCGGCCGCGCCTCGTTCTCCCTCCTGGACGGGGTCAAGGTGGACTATTACGGCACCCCCACCCCGCTCCAGCAGGTGGGTACGCTTTCCGTCCCGGAGAGCCGGCTGATCACCATCACCCCGTGGGATGCCAAGATGATCGGTCCGATCGAGAAAGCGATCCAGGCGGGCGGGCTGGGCCTCAACCCCGCGAGCGACGGGAAGGTCGTCCGCATCCCCATCCCGCCGCTGACCGAGGAGCGGCGGAAGGAGCTCGCGAAGGTGGTCCGGAAGATGGCCGAGGACGCCCGCGTGGCCGTTCGCAACGTGCGGCGGGAGGCGATCGAAAAGCTCAAGGACCGGGAGAAAAAAAAGGAGATCTCCGAGGACGACGTCAAGCGGGGGCAGGACCGGATCCAGAAGGAGACGGACGCCAGCGTGAAGAAGATCGACGACATCCTCAAGACCAAGGAGCAGGAGATCCTGGAGGTCTGACGGGGCCTCCCCGTCCGGCGCGATTCCCATGGCATCCACCGGTTCCGCCCCTCCCGCCCTGCCGCGGCACGTGGCCGTCATCATGGACGGGAACGGCCGGTGGGCGGCGCTTCGGGGTCTCCCCCGGGTCGAGGGGCACCGGATGGGCGTCCGGGCGGTCCGCGCCGTTTCGGAGTGCGCCCGCGAACTCGGCATACCCTACCTCACCCTGTACGCGTTCTCCCTCGAGAACTGGGGCCGTCCCGAGCCGGAAGTCCGTACGCTGATGGCCCTGCTCCAGGAGTTCCTCGGGAGCGAGTTGCCGGACCTCCTGCGGCACGGGATCCGCCTCCGCGTCATAGGGGAAATCCCCTCCCTGCCCCTGGCCGTGCGCCAGATCCTCTCCCGCACCATGAGCGCCACGGAGGGGAACGCCGGGATGACCCTGACCCTGGGGCTCTCCTACGCGGGGCGCAACGAGATCGTTCGCGCCGCGCGGGCTCTCGCGGCGGATGCGGCGGCGGGGACGATCCGGCCGGAGGCCGTCACGGAGGACGTCTTCGCATCCCGCCTCGACACGGCGGGCATGCCCGATCCCGACCTCGTGATCCGCACGAGCGGGGAAATCCGGGTGAGCAACTTCCTCCTCTGGCAGTCCGCCTACGCCGAGTACGTCTTCACGGACGTTCTGTGGCCCGACTTCGGAAAATCCGAGTTCCTCCAGGCATTGGAGGAGTACACCCGGCGCCACCGGCGGTACGGGCTCACGGGCGAGCAGGCCGGCGCCCCCCCCGCGAAGTAGCGATGCTCTGGAAGCGGATCGCCACCGCCGCCGTTCTCCTCCCGCTCCTGGTCGCCTCGATCCTGTACGGGAAGGGGCAGCCGCTCGCCTGGCCGTTCCTCCTCTTCGCCGGAATCGCGGTCGTGCTCTGCGCCCACGAGTTCCTCCGGATGTTCCTGCCGGCGTCCCGGGACCTCTTCGCCGGCGTTCTGCTGGCCTCCGGGATCTTCTTCGGGGGGGCGCTCCTGCCGTGCTCCCTCGTGCTGCCCGCCGTACTTTCGTGCGTCCTGCTGGCCGCCTACCACGCCCTGCCGGGGCCGTCGGACCCGGCGGAGAAGGTGCGAAAGGGTGCGACGCTGGTTCTGGTGGCGGTGTACGTGGGCGGACTCCTCTCCATGTACCCGCGGGTCCTCTTCCTCCCCCGCGGGGAGTTCTGGGTGCTGCTGGGGGTCCTCTCGGTGTCGGTGGGGGATACCTTCGCCTACGGTGCCGGGAAGGCCTTCGGGAAACAGAAGCTCGCCCCCGTTCTCTCCCCCAACAAGACCGTGGAGGGTGCGCTCGGCGGGCTCCTCGGGAGCGTGGCGTGCGCCGTCCTGTGCGGCCTGGCGTTCCTTCCGGCAATCCCGGCATGGTACGCGGCCGCCGCGGGCCTTGCCGTGGGAGTGACCGGGCAGGCCGGCGATCTGTTCGAGTCGATGCTGAAGCGCGCCGCAGGAGTGAAGGACAGCGGGACCCTGTTCCCCGGGCACGGCGGAATGTTCGACCGGGCGGACGCGATCCTCGCCGCAGGCCCCCCCCTCTACCTCCTCGCGGCGATGTCGCCGCTGGCGGGGTGACCCGGTGCGCCGGCAGGGGGTCGTCGTGCTGGGCGCCACCGGTTCGGTGGGGCGGAACGCCCTCGACGTCATCGCCCGGTTCCCGCGGCGGTTCCGGGTCGTCGCCCTGTGCGCGGGACGCAACGCGAGGGCGCTCGCATCGCTCGCCCGCAAGCACCGTCCGGACGTCGTCTGCCTCTCCGAACGGGACGGGACGTCGATGAGGGGGGCGCTTCCGAGGGGAACACGCGTCCTGCGGGGCGAGGAGGGGATGCTCGAGGCGGCGTGCCGGGATGACGCCGACATCGTCCTGGCGGCCGCTTCCGGGGTTTCGTCGATCCGGCCCGTGATCGCCGCCGCGGAGCGCGGGAAACGGATCGCCCTCGCGAACAAGGAACTCCTCGTGATGGCGGGGAGGTTCGTCACCGCCGCGGCGCGGCGGGGGAAGGCGGCGATCCTCCCGGTGGACAGCGAGCACTCCGCGGTGTTCCAGGCGATCGGCGGCCACCGCCGGGAGGACGTGCGCCGGATCATCCTCACCGCCTCGGGGGGGCCGTTCCGCAACCACAGCCTATCGCGCATGCGCGCCGCCACCGTGGAGGAGGCGCTGGGGCATCCCACCTGGAGGATGGGCGCGAAGATCACCGTGGATTCGGCGACGCTGATGAACAAGGGGCTGGAGGTGATCGAGGCGCGCTGGCTCTTCGGCATTCCGCCGTCTCGCATCGACGTGCTGATCCACCCCCAGTCGGTCGTCCACTCGATGGTGGAGTTCTGCGACGGGAGCGTCCTCGCCCAGATGGGGATCCCCGACATGCGGATTCCCATCGGGTACGCCCTGTCATACCCTGCCCGCCTTCCCCTGGAACTGCCCCGCCTGCGCCCGCATCGAATGCAGAAGTGGAGTTTCGAGGTGCCGGACCGCCGACGATTCCCTGCGCTTTCCCTCGCCTACGCCGCGGCGGAAACCGGGGGAGCGGCGCCCGCGGTCCTCAACGGGGCAAACGAGGAGTCGGTCCTGGCGTTCCTCGCCGGGCGGATCGGATTCACCGACATCGTGCGCGTCGTCGAGGGGGTGCTCGGTTCCTGGAAGGACCCGTTCACCGCGCGGACCCTGACCGCCGTGCTCGCCGCGGACGGTCTGGCGCGACAGCAGGCGCGGAACCGGATATCCCACCGGAGGAGACCTGACCCGACGTGATCTACTTCCTGTCCTTCATCGTCGTCCTCGGCATCCTGATCTTCGTGCACGAGTTCGGGCACTTCATCGTTGCCCGCAAGCTGGGCGTAGGGGTCACCAAGTTCTCCTTCGGCTTCGGGCCGAGGCTGGCCGGGGTGAAGAGGGGGGAGACGGAGTACCTCCTCTCCGCCATCCCGCTGGGCGGGTACGTGAAGCTCGTCGGCGAGAGCGAGGGGGAGGAGGTGCCCCCGGACCAGCGGGAGCGATCCTTCCACCACAAGCCGGTGTGGGTGAAGATGGCGGTCGTGGCGGCGGGCCCCCTGGGGAATCTCCTGTTCGCCGTCATCGTCTTCTGGATCGTGTTCCTGGGAGGCGTCCCGTCGCTCACCACGCGGATCGGCGACGTGGCTCCCGATTCCCCTGCGTCGAGGGCGGGGGTGCAGAAGGGGGACACGGTGATCCGGGTGGACGGGGTGGCGGTGTCGTCCTGGGAGGAACTGGCGGCGCGCATCCGCTCCGGAAGCCCCGGCAGGCCCCTGAAGATCACCGTGAAGCGGGACGGCTCCGAGACGACGGTGTCCGTGGCTCCCGAGATGCGGGAGGGACGCACGGTGTTCGGGGAGAAGGTATCGGAGCCCAAGATCGGCATCGTGGCGGGGCAGGACGTGGTCTACCGCGAGACGGGTCCCGGAACGGCGCTCGTCCGGGCGGGCCAGGAGACGGGGAAGCTGATCTATCTCACGGTGATGACCGTGGTCAAGCTGGTGACGAGGGTCCTTCCCTCCGAAACCCTGGGCGGACCCATCCTCATCGCCCAGATCGCGGGGGACCAGGCCCGGCAGGGAGTCTCTCCCTTCGCGTACTTCCTGGGACTCCTGAGCGTCAACCTCGGAATCCTCAACCTGCTCCCGATCCCCATCCTGGACGGGGGGCACCTGCTCTTCTTCTCCGTCGAGGGACTGATGCGCAAGCCCGTTTCCCAACAGGCCCGGACGCTGGCGCACCAGGTGGGGCTGGCCATCATCCTCACCCTCACGGCGCTCGTCTTCTACAACGACATCGCGCGCCTCCTCTCCCGTTGATCCTGGCGATCGAAACCGCGACGCCGTACGGCAGCGTGGCGCTGGTCGACCGCGGCGCGGTTCTCGGGGAGACGATCCTCCCCCCGGGTCGGCAGGCTTCCGAGACCATCCTGTCCGCCGTTTCGGGGCTCTTCTCCCCCGGCGGGCCGTCCCCCCGTGGGGTGGAGTGCCTGGCGGTCTCGGCCGGCCCCGGGTCGTTCACGGGCCTGCGGGTCGGGATGGCGGCGGCGAAGGGCTTCTGCTTCGGATGGGGGGTTCCGGTCGTCCGGGTGCCGACGCTGGCCGCCCTGGCATCCCGTTTTCCCGGCGTAGGGCGAACGGTCTGCCCCGTGCTGGACGCACGGAAAAAGGAAGTGTATGCGGCCTTTTTCCGGTGGGAGGGTGGAGTCCTTTCGCGCTGGACGCCGGACCTGGCCCTTCCACCCGACGCCCTGCCGGGGCGGGCCCCGGAGGGGGAGATCGTCTTCTGCGGGGACGGGGTCGGGCCGTTCGGCGCGATGTTGCGGGAGCGGCTGGGGGGTCGCGCCGGGCTGGTCGAAGGGCCGGAGGGGCTCCCCCGCGCAGGAGCGGTGGGCATCCTCGGGGAGACGGCATTCCGGGAGGGCGCTGCGGAAGATCCCGGGACGGCGATTCCCCGGTACCTCCGTCTCTCCGAGGCGGAGACGTCCCGCGCGGGCGGCGGGCCCGGGAGCCGATAAAGCCGTGGTGTTCCGTGCCGATACGCCGCGCCGGCGTCCCCCCGGTTCGTTGATCCGGATGGTTTCCTCTGGTATGCTGAAAGACCTTTTCCCGAATACGATAACGGAGGTGCCGATGGGCCAGAGCCAGGATGCGAAGATGTCCGCCCTGATCGCAAGGGACCCCGAGTTCAAGGCCCTCGTCGAGGAGCACAGGATGCTCGACGAGAAGCTGAAGGAACTGGACCGGAAGGTGTACCTCCTCCCCGACGAGGAAGTGGAACGGAAGCGGCTCCAGAAGCTCAAACTGGCCAAGAAGGACAAGATCGCGCAGATCCTCAGCCTGAGCGCATAGTGCTGCGTTTCACAAATACGGCTGCAATCGGGGACCGCTGCATCCGCCCCGGCTTCGTTGCCGGAGGTACCGACCTGTTGGCCTTCCCTCACCGGACTTCCCCAGCACGCCTCGGTCGCGACGCATTGCCGGATCCGGCGCATCGGCCCCTTCCATGCGACGCCCTGTCCGGGAACCGCACCACGGGGGGGCGCCGGCAGGGGAAGCGGGAAGGAGACGGGAGGGGAACGGGATGCAGATGACCGGCGCGGAGATCTTCGTCCGGGCGCTGGCCGACCTGGGGGTGGACATCGTTTTCGGCTACCCCGGCGGCGCCGTCCTGAACATCTACGACGCACTGTTCAAGAACACCAAGGTCCGGCACCTGCTCTGCCGCCACGAACAGGGGGCGGTGCACATGGCGGACGGGTACGCCCGGGCATCCGGGAAAACCGGGGTGTGCCTGGTCACATCCGGGCCGGGAGCCACCAACACCGTGACCGGCCTCGCCACGGCCTACATGGACTCGATCCCCGTCGTCGTCTTCACCGGGCAGGTCCCGACGCTGCTGATCGGCAACGACGCCTTCCAGGAGGCGGACATCGTCGGCATCAGCCGCCCGTGCACCAAGCACAACTACCTCGTCAAGGAGACGAAAGACCTGGCGCGGATCGTCCGGGAGGCGTTCTACATCGCCTCCACGGGGCGCCCCGGCCCGGTGCTGGTCGACATGCCCAAGGACGTCCTGACCACCCCGGCGGAGTACGACCTGCCGAAGGAGGTGTCCCTGCGGGGGTACCACCCCAACTACGAAGGCCACCCGCGCCAGGTGGAGAGCGCGGTGCGGATGCTCCTCACCGCGGAGCGGCCGGTCGTCTACGCGGGGGGCGGGGTGATCCTCTCCAACGCCTCCCCCGAGCTGGCGGAACTCGCCCGGCAGCTCTCCCTCCCGGTCACCACCACCCTCATGGGGATGGGCGCCTTCCCGGGCAGCGATCCGCTGTGCCTCGGGATGCTGGGGATGCACGGGACGTACACGGCGAACATGGCCATCTCCCACGCCGACGTGATCCTCGCCGTGGGGGCGCGCTTCGACGACCGCGTGACGGGGAAGATCGACGAATTCGCCCCCCACGCCCGGATCATCCACGTCGACATCGACCCCACCTCGATCCAGAAGAACGTCCCGGTTGACATCCCCATCGTGGGGGACCTGAAGGACGTGCTCCGGAAGATGATCCGCCTGGTCAAGGGGAAGAAGGAGGCGGCGGCCTTCCGGGAAAAGACGTCGGCCTGGCGCGGGCAGACCGCCGCGTGGGCGAAGACCCACCCCCTCACCTACAAGCAGGGGAAGGGGAAGATCAAGCCCCAGTACGTGGTGGAGCAGATCTACCGGATCACGAAGGGGAACGCCATCATCACCACCGAGGTCGGC
>Ga0316613_10001001_pt1 | contig 20146 bp, 18 predicted proteins | sample OWC_soil_day10_C_2_FD_207647 | JGI IMG/M metagenome (GOLD analysis project Ga0316613, IMG submission 207647) | Wetland soil microbial communities from Old Woman Creek delta, Ohio, United States - OWC_soil_day10_CT_b | ecosystem: Environmental > Terrestrial > Soil > Wetlands | place: USA: Ohio...
TTAATGGAAGCGAAATACTGGTTCCGATGGCCTGAATGATTCTCCCCAGCAACAGCATTTCAAAATTCAATGCGAATGAGCAAAAAAGTGTTCCTACAGTGAAAATAGCAATTGCAGTTTGAAATAACGCTTTGGTCCGAAACTGTCTCACAAATAGGGGAGAAAGAGGGATTAAAATTGATAGAGTTAATAGATATCCCGTGGTCAGCCATTGAATTACAGCTGCAGAAACGCTAAATTCGTCTATCAATAACGCGTAGGCAATATTTAACGCAGTTTCCGAGAGAATCCCTATAAATGTAACAATTGCAATGGATATAACGACGACAAGGGTATTCCGTTCGATCTCGTGAGCTTGTGTTGTCGTTTCAATGCCTCTAATCTTAGAATTCATCATTTTTCTTAGATATCTCCTTCATGGACTGATAGATGAATTCTACAGTCGCTATCATTGACAGATATTTTTCTTGGTCAAGTTTAGAAAAAAATTCTGCTAACTTTGCATGATAATTTAAAACATACTTTTGTACACATTCTTTGCCATACGGGGAGAGTTCCACCAGTACAATTCTTTTGTCGGCATCTGCTATTGTTTTTTTTACAGTTCCTAAATCAACCAGCTCGTTTATCAACTTTGTAATGCTAGGCTTGGTAATCTGCATAGCATTACTTACATCAGTGACCCGGACGCTCTCGCTTTGAGTGTACTTTTTATAAATCACATCAAGTACACGAATATGACTGGGCTTCATATCCTTAGGTAGTTCAGGCATGAATTCTGTTGCTTTTTTCGCAAGCCACAAGGCTTCCAATATTGGAATAACCATATTATACTCAGGCATAAGATCCCTCTCTTCTATATATAATAGTTACCTATAGTAATTATTATATATAACTAAATTAATTTTATCAAGTATATAATGTTGCCACGAGATGACAAGGATGAGGAGAAGGGCTATATACTCCTTAAATAGTTAGAAAGTTAGGGGGCAGTAGCTTACTAGGTCTGATAGTGAGAATTCAACTCCTGGTTGAATTCTCTAAATGTGTCTGCAACTGCTGTTTGGTAGACTTTACAAGTAGATAAAGATACAATGAGATTATCAGTACTGATAATCTTAAAGAGGAAGATAAATTATGCTGAATGATAATGTGATTGGGCAACGTATCGCGCTGTTGCGCAAAGAAAGAGGATATACGCAAGAACAAATCAGTCTTATTTTGAATGTCACCCCTCAAGCAGTTTCCAAATGGGAAAAAGGCAATGCTTTGCCAGATACTTTATTGCTGCCACTCTTAGCGAAGACGCTCAGAGTATCTATTGATCGTTTGCTTACGGGAGGCAGCCTAATGGAAAAGATAAGTCCGTATGATGGAGAATATAAAAAAGAAGAATATTATTGGGGACTACAGCATTCCTTCCTTGCCAAGCAAATTGTAGAGAGCGTACAAGATGATAAGGATAACAAGCATTTATTAGATATAGGCAGCGGAGAAGGGAGGGATGCCATCTACTTTGCAAAATGCGGTTTTCAGGTGGATGCGTTGGAAATCTCAACTCCTGGCATAGAGAAAATAAAGCAGTACAGTCAATCATCAGGCTATGAAGTCAACGCTCTTCATGCCGATATGATCGGATATGAACTCACTGCTTCTTATGACGTAATTTATTCTCATGGATCACTTCAATTTTTACCGCTGGCCCAACGGCAAAAACATTTTGACCAATATAAACGTAGCACGAATATTGGTGGGCTTAACGCGCATTTAATCTTTGTTGAAAAGCCGTTCATCAAGGTTGCACCTGACTGGGAAGAAGACGAATTTTTCTATCATTCTGGTGATTTGGCCGGATATTACCATGACTGGGAGATCCTTCGGTATGAAGAGAAAATTATAGACTGCAAATCGGCAGGTATACCCCATCAGCATGCAGTGAATAGCATAATCGCAAGAAAAATAGAAGCATAAGAAATGTAAAAAAATAGAGGGATAAGTGGACAGCGAACCTGCCCTCTTGTCCCTCTATTTTAATAATGAATGAACATCTTTCGGTAGTTGTAACAGGATTCTTAGACTAGCAAAGGGAAATAGATGTCTGTATAACTTCTGTTAAGGGGGACAGACATGAAAAATAAGTTTACTATTGGTGAAATGTCAAAATTGCATAACATTCCGATTAAAACCTTACGTTATTATGACGGTATCGGTTTGTTTAAAGCTAGCGAAGTGAATGAAAATAATAATTATCGATACTATTCCACAGAGCAGTTTGAGCAATTAAATGCAATCAAGTACTTGAAGTTCTTAGGGGTTTCCTTAAAAGAAATAGGAAAGCATATGGAAACCAGAGATGCTAACTCTTTTATCGCTCTATTAAAGCAGCGTCAAGAAGTAACGAATAACACAATTAAAAGTCTAAATGTCATCAATAACCAGTTTTCAAATAGGATTCATGAAATAGAGCAAGCGTTACAAATCAATGTTGTAGAAGAACCCTTTCTAAAACAGATCCAGAAGCGAGCTATTATCCGCATTGATGAACAGATTCGCTCGGAAGCGGAGTGGGAGATGGCTTTACGAAAACTGGAGAATCTGATAGGGGGAAGTCCAGCTTCCTTTATTGGAAGAGTTGGACTTACAGTTGCCAAAGATAATATTGCAGAGCATAGATTCCAGGAATATAGCTCCGTGTTTATACTATGGGAAGAGCCTCTCGTAGAAAATACGTTTATAAAGTGCTTTGATGCAGGGAATTACGTCTGCATCTATTATCGCGGCAATCATAGCATATCAAAAAAGTATTACGAAAAACTATTACAATTTATTAGTAGCAGAGGATATGAAATTGACGGTGATTCCATCGAACGCACCATCATTGACGATTATATAACGAGAGAGAAAGGCCTCCACCTTACAGAGATACAGATTCCTGTTAAAAATTAAGATTGACCATCCAGCAACTGGAGACTATATCATAGTGCTAATAAGGATAACACTATGATGTTTTTTAGTTGGATTCATATTACCGTATAGTACGGAAGAATAGGGGGGGCTAGTATATTGCAAAGGACCCTGAATATAATCCTCGGCTGTTTCATTGTTTGTATGAGCGTTATAATTCTTCATCATTCTCACCTTGTTACTGGTGGTACTACAGGAATCGCTCTTGGTGTGTCCTATTTATTTAATATGCCATTTTCTGTTGCGCTAATGGTAGTAAGCATCCCCTTTTATATTCTATCTATTTTCCGAATGGGCTGGAATTTTACACTCTCCACTTTCTTTGCGGTACTGACGCTCTCTCTTATGGCAGGAATAGATCAATGGCTCCCTGATTTTATTATTCCTGAATATATAGGGGCGGTATTAGGTGGAGGATTACTGGGCTTGGGATTATCGCTGCTATTTTGGAATGGTTCTTCCTTAGGCGGGGTTAATGTATTGGTGCTTTATTTACAAAAAAGATGGGGGTGGGACCCTGGGAAAGTTACGTTTGTGGTTGACTCTATCATCGTTGTATTTGGCATTTACTCGGTTGGAATAGTGAAAGGGATCTATTCTATCCTATCCGTTATCATATTATCGTCAATTATTAGCTATTTTAAAAGGAAAATAGCGACTGCCAACCTTTCGCAACATTCCCAGCAGTAAGACAGTCTTATACAAGATGTTTTCTTCCTGCCATTCTAATGCTTTTCTAACTCTATATAAAAAAGGAGAGAATGTTATGAAATTCGCGATTATTGGTTCGGGTGTAATGGGCAGCTTGGTTGGCGCCATGTTAGTAAAAGCTGGAGCAGAAGTCTGGCTTGTAGATCGAAATGAAACCATTACGCAAGCTTTACAGCAGAATGGTTTAAAAATAACAATACAGGATAAAGATGAACTTATACCAATAAATGCGGTACAAGCACCAGAGAAAATTAATGGGAAAATGGATGTTATCTTATTTCTGGTTAAAGGCTATCATACGGAAGCTGCGGCTAAATCAGCTCAATGCCTTGCTGATAAAAACACGTATATAATGACATTGCAAAATGGCATTGGCAATGTCGATATAGTGGCAAAATATTATGATAGGAATAAGATCTTATATGGAATTCTAGAATTTGCTGGTAAGATGATAAGTCTGGGGCATGTTCAGGGCTTTATAGGTAAAAATTCCAAGATTTGTTTTGGATCTACGCAAAAAATAATCAATGATGATATGAAAAAAATAGCAGGATTCTTTGAAAAAAATAAAATCAAGGTGATTTTGCAAGATGATATCGACAGTGAAGTATGGATTAAATTAAGAAATAATTCCACCAATGTTATCTTTGGTTTATTGCGATTAACAATGGGGCAGGCACTTCTAGCAGATGGTACAGAAGAACTAATGAAACTAGTAAGAGGTGAGGTTATCCAGGTGGCAAAGGCAAAGGGGATCAGATTTACAGAAGAAGAACTCCGAGTGAATGGCGGCAAAACGCCAATTAACCCAGAATTGTATTCTCATCTGCCATCTACGGCGCAAGATATGAAAAACCAAAGAATGACTGAGGTGGAATTCATCAATGGGGCTATTTATAAAGAGGGATTAAAAGTGGGTGTCCCAACACCGTATAATGAGCTACTATACAAAATGATTAGTATAATCGAAAATACATATGAAATGCAGTACTAACATAATATAGTAACCTTGCCTGCCAGAGTTTCGTAATCATGCGGTTTCAGGACTGCATGATTTTTTTGCTCTTCTGGTTGAGTTGCGATGGGTAGATGAGCAAACTGATATTGTACACACTGTCTAAAAGGCTTTATATAAATAATGGAATCATATAGAATGTAATGAAGGAATACTAATTCGAGGATATGAAAAAATGTCAAAAAGGAAGCCCAAATTGTCCTTAGTTATATAGTGTAGTCTTGGAGGAAAAACGATATGAAAAATAGCACGATAAAAATGGTCGGTCTTGGTGATTCTATTACCTACGGTTATCCCTATGAATCAGAGATATCTTGGTTCAATATGGCTGCCAAGCAGCTCAATATTGACTATATAAACAGTGGAATCAACGGTGATACCACTGATGGCATGGTAAGCCGTTTTGACCGTGATGTGATACGGTATAAACCTTCTCACCTTATTATTATGGGGGGCACTAATGATGCATATGCCGGAATGCCTGCCGATCAAGTTTTTCATAATATCCGCGATATGGTGGAGTTGGCATTGAAAAATGGTATTGTACCAATAATTGGACTACCAATACCTTGTAATGACTTAAGGGAAGAAAATTTGCTGGAGCAATATCGTGAAGAAATACGTCAATATACCGCAGAGAACAATATTGAAGTCATCGATTTTTATAAGGCGATGGTCGATAATAGCGGTTTAAAAATAAAAGAAGGAATGCACTGTGATGATGTGCATCCTAATAAGGCAGGGTATGGAGCCATGACTGTTGTTGCTGTTACAATACTGCATAATCTTCTGCAGACATCATTGGACTCGTTATTACCAACGTCTCCAAGTTTTTGAACTGAAAAAGTGAAAAAACAGTACTGTTAGCTGAGTACTGCTTTTTTATGTTCTAAAGCTATTGGGGTATACTTATTCGCTAGCAGAAATAGCAGCAAAAGTATTATAAAATATGGTTTTATTTTTATCATGACGCTTGTTGTGGTTTGGATTTGGTGATGATGTTTCAATTTTTGAGAAGCAAGGGGTTGGTTCTTTCGAGCTTTTTAGACAGCTTCTTTTTGATAGGGGTAAGTAGTGAAAACTATTTACAAAATAGTATAACGGTGTTATATTGTGAATAAAAATATAACACCGTTATATTTGAGCCTATGACATAAAGAAGGAGTGATCAGTGTGAAGATTATAGTACTGAACGGAAGTCCCAAAGGTGAGATTAGCATTACTATGCAGTATGTTAGCTTTATCCAAAAGAAATTTCCGCAGCATGAGTTCAAAATACTCAACATAACGCAGCGTGGGAAACAAATCGAAAGTAGACAAGACGTATTCCAAGAAATTATCGAAGAGATAAAAGGGGCTGACGGCGTACTGTGGGCCTTCCCTTTATATGTATTTTTGGTTCATTCCCAGTATAAGCGCTTCATCGAGCTGATAACCGAGCGATCGGCAGAAGCTGCTTTTAAAGACAAACCTGCTGCTATCCTCACAACGTCGATCCACTTTTATGATCATACAGCTCACAATTATATACATGGTATTTGCGATGATCTTGATATGAACTTTTATGCTTCTTACTCGGCTGAAATGCATGATTTATTTAAAGAAAGCGAAAGAGAGAAGCTATTGCACTTTTGCCAAGGATTTTTCGAAGCGATAGTTAGAAAAGCTCCTGCTAGTAAAGTCTATTTGCCATTGCACTTGCAGACTTCTGAATATGCTCCTAGAACTATCCCAGACCCCATAGATGCATGCGGCCAAAAGATTGTGATCGTAACAGACGAGGAAGAAAATCAAAGGAATCTTAAACAGATGGTGAAAAGGGTTGCGGCACATTTTACAGGACAGGTAGAAGTAACCAATTTGCACGACATTGACATAAAAGGCGGCTGTCTTGGTTGCATTCGCTGTGGATATGATAATATTTGTGCTTATAGTGGGAAGGACGGATTTATTGACTTTTATAACAGCAAATTGAAAACTGCCGATATCATAGTTTTTGCAGGAGCGATTCGTGACAGATATCTGTCTTCGTTATGGAAAACCTTTTTTGACAGAGGATTTTTTAATACCCATATCCCATCATTAATAGGAAAGCAAATTGCCTTTTTGATCAGCGGACCTCTAGGTCAACTACCGAATCTTAGACAAATTCTAGAAGCTTATACGGAATGGCAGCAAGCAAATCTTGTGGGGATTGTAACAGATGAAGAGCGAGATTCCCAGAAACTTGACGATTTACTTTGGGAACTCGTGATTCGAAGCGTAGAATACGCTAACTCCCGATATATCAAACCGTCTACATTTCTGGGGGTAGGAGGACGTAAAATTTTCCGTGATGAAATATGGGGAAATCTGCGATTCCCCTTTGCTGCAGATCACCATTTTTATAAAAATAAAGGATTTTATGACTTTCCCCAGAAGGATTACGCCAGTAGAATGCGTAATTTAATCTTTGGATGGATGATTAACATTCCGGCGTTACGCAAAAAAATCTATAGCGAGATGATGATAGGGAAATTGGTTGAGCCGTACCAGAGATTACTTAATAAGCTATGAGAAATTCGGCTCCAATGGAGGTATTGTGACGGATAACACGAATCAAATACACACACGTGCTGTGATTTTAGAAAGGGCCCGCGAGCTTTTTTTGTCGTTAGGTTATCATAAGACTACGATGCGCATGATTGCCGATGTGGCAGGAATTTCTACCGGTCCCTTGTATTTTTACTTTCGCAACAAAGCAGAAGTGTTTTTCCACATTTGCAATGAAGCATTTGATTATCTTATTGAGGATTTTCGTAGAGTTGCATCAGAGGATAATCATGCTGGCCTACGATTACAAAATATTTACTATGCATATAAAACGTTTTATTATCAAGAACCTCAGCTCTTTGAAATCATGCATTTGCCGACCAATCCAATGCTAGGAATTGATCTTCCGCAAGACTTACAAGAAACCTTATATCAAAAATCTCAGGAATTGGTTAAGATTATGGAGGAGGTTATTAAGGAAGGAATCATTCGTCAGGAGTTACGCCCAGTTGACCCATGTAAACTAGCTCTATACCTATATTCTGCTGCGGAGGGTATCTTTCTCACTAGTCGGATGAATATTTTACAGCGATGCGATGTAAGCCTTGATGAAATGATTGATGCTGCGATTGAGCTAATTGGGGTAGGTATGATAGATCTTCGCGGGGAATGTCCATTTGAAGCAGGGAAAAAGGACGATGCTGAGGATACATGAAGATATAGAATATAGGGGAGAATAGAATTTATCTGGCGTTTACACGATGGCCTCTATTTGTTTTCTAACTCATAGTATTTCTCTTTTTAACAATTCTTAGAAAAATAGCAGGAATCAATCAAAGTATCTCTTGAAAATAGGGCTATATATTGATTTTTAAAGGATAATAATAATTTTAGACGAATAAATATAGAAGTGTACTAATAATTTAAAAGGAGATGGTTGTCATAAACCCTAAAAGTACAAATTCTAGCAATCCAATATTTAGTAAAGAGAAAGATGCGTCAATTATTGTATCTGAAAGTGGATTCTTTTTCTTAAACTTGAAAACAAAGCAAGGTAAAATTATTGGCAGAACAAGAGCCGAAGCCATACAACATTTAAAGGATATGGACAAGATAGATGATTTTCCAGATCTATAAATATAAACGATAGCGTCTTATGATTCAATTCTTTTTGCTATAAATCAAATGAAAATTAAAGCCTTCTTTTCGATGATACTATTATATCGATATAGGAGGCGTTAGTTATTTCTGATATGAATTTAAAAGAGTTACAGGAAGAAATAGAACAGATGCGTTTAAACTTGATCTCTATTGTTGCTAAAAAGGGACCCGTGTCAACGGAGGCAATAAAAATAAGTCGAGCTTTGGAGAATAAAATAAAAAATTATTATCAGTATAAGAGCTAGTGCAAAAAAATGTATATGATAGGAATAGAGAGAATGGAGAAGTAATTTTAGGGATATTCTATATGTAATCTATTCTGACTAGTTTAATGCAGCAAAGGCGGGTTCTTATGAGTCGAGAAAAAAGGTTAAAAATAAAAAAGGTCGGCGTAGAACATTTAGAGCAATACAACCAATTGTTGCGGTATGTTTTTCAGGTGACTGATAACGATTTACACAAGATAGGCTGGGAAGAACGAGATATGATCCTTGCTAAATCTCCGATGTTGGAACAGGCGGATGTTGTTGGGTGGTTTGATGGAGAAAAACTGGTGTCTCAGGCGGCCGTTTATCCCTTTCAAGTGAGAATATTCAATAAGACGTATGATATGGGCGGACTTACCGGAGTAGGAACCTTTCCGGAATACTCTAATCAGGGCCTGATGCACAAATTGCTGCGGCAGGCACTGGAGAACATGCGGGAGAAGAAGCAGTCGATTTCTTACCTTTATCCTTATTCTATCCCTTATTACCGCCGAAAGGGGTGGGAAATTATTTCAGATAAGATAACATTTGAAGTAATGGACTATCAACTGCCAAAAACAAAACAAGTAACAGGAGAAGTTGAGCGCAGTACTATTGAGAATAATGATCTAAGGGAAGTGTATGAACGTTTTGCCCATCAAAGTCATGGAGCAATGCTGCGCAATGATTTAGCCTGGAATGAATATTGGCGGTGGGATTTTGATGACTTAACAGCTGCTATTTACTACAATGAGGACAGGCAGCCTGATGGGTATGTACTTTACTGGATTTCCGATGAAGTGTTTCATATTAAAGATATGGTATTCATCAATGAAGAGGCTCGCAGTGGGTTGTGGAATTTTATCAGTGCTCATTTTTCCATGATTTCAAAGGTCATAGGTAATATCTATACGGATGAACCGTTAGCTTTTCTGTTGGAAGATGCCGATATTAAAGAAACCATTTCCCCTTATTATATGGCCCGAATTGTGGATTTGGAGCAGTTTATCACCCAATATCCCTTTAAGACCAATAATAATAAGCGTGTTTGGACTTTCACGCTTGATGATCCGCTGCTGCCGTGGAACCAAGGTACCTTTACCATATGCATCCATCCTGATGGAAAAGGTGAGGTAGTACGTGTAGGAGCGCGTAGTAAGTCGAGGATCGACATTCAAACTATGACAACTATGTTGCTCAGTTATAAAAGTCCGAAATATCTTCATAAAATAGGTCGGCTTTCCTGCAGTTTGGAAACCGTTAACATGCTGGAAGATGCAATTGATCAGCAAAATCTTTACTTCTCAGATTACTTTTAACAATTTTAACTCAAATAGTACAGTGCCCAAGATCTTCTCCTCCCGGGAATACGATGATTTTTTTATATCGCCAAAAGACAAAAGGCGATGCTATAATAATTGCGGGAGGATTGTATTATGAAATTAATAGAACGGCATAAGGGGCAAATTAACCTACGGTTACAATTTAACAAAATGGGAATAGATGCTTGTTTGATTCTTACGGGAGGGGAACGGCCTCACTTAGGTGCTGTTGCCGTCGGCCAGGTACGGGAGAGTCTTGCTGTATCTGGGCAGTATAGTTCAAGTATTTCAAATATAACGCTGCTAGGACACAAAGAAGATGTGTTAGCACGCGAGATTGCGGCACGAGTTGCAGTGGCATTGGAGGCAAATGTTGTTGTTTGTTGTGGTATTCATACTGATAATATTGCATTAGAGGATATTAAAGAGATCGAAAGAATGAGTATGGATATGGTTGAAGAACTTATAAAATATATAATTGCAAAGGACGAAGAGTAAAGTAAGAAGTCAGAGGGGTATAAAACCTTCTGACTTTTTATTGTTAATAATATGGAAAAGTTAAATGGGATCAAATACGAAATCTAGCTGTTTCTAAAATAAAACATGTGAAATTAGAGCTGCGATAGACAATTTATTTATTGAATGATATAATTAAGTTCAACAATGATAAAATGAGTTCAACGATGATGAACGAATGCATATGGAGGGACATAAAGTGGAATATAAAGATTTACGAGAGTTTCTAGTGCTGCTAGAACAAGAAAACCAGTTGCTAAAAATCACAGAACCGGTTATGCCTGAACCAGATTTAAGTGCAATTGGGAGAGCGGCACCGGATTTGGAGAATGGTCCGGCTATCTTGATAGAAAAAGTCAAAGGCTATAAAAATAGTGTAGTATTAAATGTACACGGTTCATGGCAAAACCATGCGATTATGCTTGGATTAGCGAAAGATACGCCAGTTAAAGAGCAGTTTTTTGAATTAGATAAAAAATGGTCATCTTATCCTCTCAAACCAGTATGGGTAAAGGATGCACCTGTTAAGGAAGTAAAAATTACGGAAGAAATTAATCTTTTTGATATACTGCCGCTTTTTCGGGTAAATAAGTATGATGCCGGCTTTTATCTATCGAAAGCGTTAATTGTGAGTAAAGATCCAGATGAACCGGATAATTTTGATAAACAAAATGTAGGTACTTATAGAATTCAAGTGAAAGGTAAAGATTTAGTAGGAATTCAACCTTTACCTTTCCATGATATAGCGATTCATCTTAAGAAAGCAGAAGAAAGAAATGAACCATTACCTATCGCCATTTGTTTGGGTAACGATCCCCTGCTTAATTTTATGTCAAGCACGCCTATTGAATATGCCCAGTCCGAATATGATTTTGCTGGAGCCTTAAAGGGAGAGCCGATTGAACTTACGAAAAGTGAGCAGGGAAATCTCGATATTCCAGCACGGAGTGAAATCATTCTAGAAGGTTATATTTTACCGCGTGCTAGAAAAATTGAGGGACCCTTTGGTGAGTTTCCTGGCAGCTATTCGGGAGCCAGACTTCAGCCAGAGGTGAAAATCCATACGATTACGCATCGCGTGAACCCTATTTTTGAAAACTTATATTTAGGGATGCCGTGGACAGAGATTGATTATTTAATGGCACTCAATACAAGCCTTCCTTTGTATAGACAGTTAAAAAGAGATTTTCCGGAAGTTGTGGCAGTAAATGCGATGTATACGCATGGTATCGGTGTAATTATTTCTACCAAATCTCGGTTTGGCGGCTATGGCAAAGCGGTAGCTATGAGGCTTTTATCAACACCACATGGAATGTCGTATTCCAAGATTGTTATCGTTGTAGATGAATTTGTAGATCCGTTTAATCTAGAGCAGGTTATGTGGGCATTGACTACACGGGTGCGTCCAGATAAGGATGTTGTCCTTATTCCATATGCTCCGGGGATGCCGCTGGATCCGTCGTCAGAACCGGCCGGAATGCATACTAAACTAATTATTGACGCAACTACTCCGGTAGCCCCTGACAAGGGGAGAGATACCGAGCTGCTAGCTGTTCCTGAAAAGGCAGCTTATTGGATGAATTATTTAAAAAATCTGAGTAAAAATCAAAAGGGGGAATAATAATGATTTGTCCACGATGCGATTCAAAGACTGTTGAAATTTTAACCAAAGCCCCAGTAGATGATGCTTGGGAAGTTTATATATGCACGGCTTGTTCTTTTTCTTGGAGATCGACAGAAGATGATGATATAAAGAATCCGGATAAATACGATAAAAGATTTAAGATTGATCCAGAAAAAATTCATCTCTTTGATCAAATACCCCCAATTCCTGAACAGATTAAGAAGTAAAATTCAGTGATGAATAAAGGGATTCTAGCAAAGAAGCAGGGAAATATTGCTGAAAAATAACAGTGCTGATTGACTTATTCTGTCGGTTGATAGAACATGGTGTTTGTAGGCAAAACCTTACAACTAGTCTAAAATGAACTCATCACCAGATATTCTTTACTTGTAGTTTCATGATATGAAACGGAATATCTGTGTTGATGAGTTTTGTTGTCACATGCTGTTAAATGAGGAGATGATATAATGGAATTCATAGTTGGTGTCACTGGTGCAACGGGGATCATTTATGCTATAAAATTACTTGAGGCATTAAAAGCAAATACAGAGATAAATACGCATCTGGTTATGAGTGACTGGGCCAAAAACAATTTAGAAATAGAAACGAGTTATTCTTGGGATGATATAAGAAACTTGGCAAATGTGGTTTATGAGAATAATAATTTGGAAGCAAAAACTTCCAGTGGATCGTTTATTACGCATGGAATGGTTATTGTTCCCTGTAGTATGAAGACGCTTAGTTCCATAGCTAGCGGCTTTTGTGACAACTTGATTTCGCGAACGGCTGATGTTATGCTCAAAGAAGGTAGGAAATTGGTATTATGCCCAAGAGAAACACCGCTAAATGTCATCCATTTGGAGAATATGCTAAAGCTTTCAAGGTTTGGTGTCCAAATGGTTCCACCGATGCCTGCCTTTTATAATCAACCTAGTACTATCGATGATCTTATTCATCATCAAGTAATGAAGATTTTGGATCAATTTGGAATATCATATGGAAAAGGAAAACGCTGGGGTGGATAGGAAGGAGTCAGAATGGCGGCTGAGAAAAATTATATAAATTCTGTAATCAAAGCACTAGCGGTGTTAGAATGTTTTTCCCGCGAAGTAAAGGAATTAAAATTAAGTGAAATAGCTAGAATGCTGGAAATGCCAAAGAGTACAACTTCAAATTTAATCTATACATTGGGTAAAAAAGGATATATTGAACAGGATATCAAAACTGGGAAATTTAGACTTGGTGCTAAAAATTTTATTCTTGGAAATATTTTTGAATATCATCTCAATCTAGTTGAACTAACTAGACCGTTTATGGAATCCTTGCGGGATGAGTTCAATGAGACGGTACATCTATCCATTCCCTCGGGTGACACTGGGATATGTGTCGAGAAAACGGAAGGTTACAATACGATGGGGATGAATTCGCAGGTGGGGAAAAACTTTCCCCTGCATTGTACTGCATCTGGTAAGCTATTTCTTTCGGCGATGTCGCCGGAACGTTTGGAAAAGTTCTTACAAAGCGTGGACCTGTTTAAGCGTACCGAAGATACAATCACACAGCCCGAAGTGTTGCAGGAAGCAGTAAATAGGGTCAGAAAACAAGGATATGGACTCGCTGTTAATGAAAGCGAAATTGGGCTTACTAGTATAGCTGCTCCGGTATATAACTATCATGGTGAGCTTGTTGCTTCTCTGAGCATAGCTGCCCCAACGATTAGAATTTCGGAGGAATTAAGAGGAAAAATGATCCAAGAGTTATTGAGTGCAGCCAAAGAAACTTCACTGAAATTGGGCTATATAGAGTAGTCACTAAAAAGTTCACTTTAGTGACTACTCTGATTTTAACTCTAAAGGGACAGTAAACTTGGTCTCTGTCTCTTTAATGCGATTGGGATACTTACTAAAATATATAAATTCCTGCAAGTTCTCTTTAGAGTTCCTGCAGGAATTTATATATTTGCTGTGACACTTATACAACTAATTACTGTGAAAGACTCGCCCATTTTTGGAAATATATTACTATCTATTATCTATCCTAATTGGTGTTAACCTTAGAACTAATATAATCCATTGCGAAACCCCTTTCATAACTATGGATTTACGCTTAGTATATCATTAAAAATTATTGTCTATTATCATATCGATCATTAATAACGATAAATATGATAGATGATTTTGTCGGGGTGCCTAGGAGAAAGAGCATTAGTAAAAAACAAATTTATATTGGAAAAACTCTTGCACGTAGATTCGCTTGCAAGAGTTTGTATTTTATGCGGAATCTTTTTAAAAACTGTTTGTTCCTGATCGTTCAGCGATCAATTGTTGCCATGATCCAATCGGCGTAACGCTGCCCCGAGACTTTTTCTGGTGCCAAAGCGTCGCCGAGCATCTTCATTTGGGCCAGATCAAGCTGGATAGTCTCGGCGGCAACATTCTCTTCAAGGTATACCCGGCGTTTGGTGCCGGGGATCGGTACAATGTCCTCACCCTTGTTTAGCAGCCAGGCAAGTGCAATCTGTCCAGGCTTTGCGTGTTTAACCTCGGCAATATCGCGTACTATCTGCGCCGCCTTCATATTGACGTCGTAATTTTCACCCTGGTAGCGTGGATCGTTACGTCGGTAATCATACTCTGGATACTCTTCTGCGCGCTTGACCTCACCGGTCAAAAAACCTCGGCCAAGAGGACAAAAGGGTACGAGTCCAATGCCCAGCTCGAGCAGAACGGGGATGATCTCCGGTTCCAGATTTCGTTCCCATAGTGAATATTCGCTCTGCAGTGCGGAAACTGGATGGACGGCATGAGCGCGGCGGATGTTGCCGATGCCAGCCTCGGATAGACCAAAGAATCGAACCTTGCCCTGCTTAACCAGATCACCTACAGTACCGGCCACTTCCTCAATCGGCACGGCCGGATCGATACGGTGCTGATAGAGCAGGTCGATATAATCGGTGCCAAGTCGGCGCAGGGAGCCTTCTACTGCTTCACGGATCTGTTCAGGCCGGCTGGCTCTTTCGGCCCCGGCCTGTTTTCCATCTTTGAAAAGAAAGCCAAACTTGGTGGCGATTACCACCTGGTCACGTCGGCCCTTGAATGCCCGACCGAGTAGTTCTTCATTGGTGAGGGGACCATAGCCTTGGGCTGTGTCGAAGAAATTGCATCCCAGCTCGATAGCGCGATGCAGTGTGGCGATTGACTCTTTCTCATTTGCCGGGCCATAATACTGGCTCATGCCCATGCAGCCAAGGCCGATCGCCGATACCTCTAGTCCCTGGCTGCCAAGTTTACGTTTGTTCATAGTCATGATTGCTGCCCTCCAATAAAATATGCAGATGTAAGGTGTTCACTCAGATTCCAGAGGCGATCGGCTGAGTTGGAATCGATAGCATAAGGCATCACACCAACCATTCGAGTCGAATCTCCAATGTTCATAGCGCCCACTTTCTCGGGCATTAACCCGGCCACGTCGCAGTTTTCGCAATACACACCGCCCATTCCATCGAGTTGAGGGCTCATCGCGCACCAGACGCTGGTTGCTGCTCCCTGTTCGACGGTCTTTAATTGTCTTGTCGGGTCGAGGATCGGCTTCCCGCTCTCGTCGATGATGCCGCCGGCCAGTAATTCCTCACGTGAAAGGTGCTTTTCAAGGCCAGTGCCAACGATGCTGCCAGGATGAAGAGAGAAAGCACGCACGCCTCCGCCTTGCCGCGCTTATCAAGCGCGAGTGCGAAAAGGATATTGGCCGTCTTCGATTGGCCATAAGCCGCCCAGCGGTCATAGGCACGACGCTCAAAGTTGGGATCTTCAAACACAACGGGCGAATAGCGATGACCCATGGATGACACTGATATCACACGTGCACCGTTTGCTTGGCGCAGAGCCGTCCAAAGCCGCGTCACAAGTTGGAAGTGTCCCAGGTGGTTTGTTGCAAACTGCGACTCATAACCCCGCTCATCGCGAGCCAGAGGACACGCCATGATACCTGCATTGTTCACTAAGATGTGCAGCGGACGAGCGGAGGCAAGAAACTTCCCGGCGAAGGCATCAATTGAGGCAGGGTCAAGCAAGTCCATCACTTCGATCTCAACACCATCAAGGCCCTTCAAGGTCTTAGAAGCCTTGTCATGATCACGTGCCGGGACGATGACCTTAGCGCCGGCGGAACGCAGCACTCGTACGGTTTCCAGCCCGAGGCCTGAATAGCCGCCAGTGACGATGGCTATTTTGCCGCTCAAGTCGCAGCCGTGGATAATCTCGCTGGCTGTCGTGGAAGCTCCAAAGCCGGAGCCAAAGGGAGTTTGTTGGGTCATCATAGGAAACCTCCTTGAAAATGTTCTTAAGAATATTATTACCTCAAAAGGTAAAATTAAATAGATCGTTACTGTTTAAAACTTGCCTAAAGCTACAAACTTCGAAGATTTTTGCTTTTCGGGCCGTAACGAGCAGCTTTATTCGAAAAGCCCTAATAATCATATTATTAGGTGTCTATATGATAAACGGTGGATTTGTAGCTTTAGGCAATAATATTATGTTTTTTGACAGGTATTCATTCCAGGAGTAAGCTATAATTGAAGATAGCTAAAAATGTACGAGGTCCGAAGTAATACATCAGGCACATCCATACAGTGGACTTTAGAGAGGTTGGTGCAGATGAAGGTAGAAATAAAAAGACAAAATCACGAAGTATCCGGGAGCACGGTCTCGATTCATCAGAAGATATTGGATCGTATTGTTAGAATGACTGACAAGTTCGGCGAAGGGAAAACCCAAACGCTCATCCCATTTTTTTCTATTATACGTCGAAGCCGACCGACCCCTTTTAATCAAGCCGTTTTGACGCCTTCCTTTTGTCTCGTCATACAAGGGTCTAAAAAAATTCACCTTGGGCAAGAAGTTATTCAATATTACGGCGGAGACTTCGTGGCTTCTTTGATTGACATGCCCACTGCAGGTCATATCGTCCAAGCAACGAGGGATTTGCCTTATGTCGGCTTTCGCATTGATTTCACTACGAAAGAAATTGCAGACGTGATGACCGAGGCGGAAATCAACGTCAAGCCAAGGGATAAGAAACTGAACGCTGCCGCATTTGTTGGGAAGTCAGATGGCGATATTCTTGAGATCTTTATCAAATTATTAAAACTTCTCGATAAGCCTGAAGAGGCCCCATTTGTATCAACACTCCTCAAACGCGAAATGATTTTTCGTTTGCTTAGGGGGAAATATGGCCACTTATTTTTTCAACAGGTTCTTTTTGACAAAAAAACTGACGGAGTTGGAAAAGTTATAGAATGGATCAAAAATAATTATACAATTTCATTTACGGTCGATGAGCTTGCTAAAGTAAACAATATGAGCGTTTCAGCACTTCACCAAAAATTCAAAGCCATCACTACGATGGGTCCCTTGCAGTATCAAAAGCAACTTCGCCTTCAGGAAGCAAGACTCCTCATTTTGAGCGGAACACGGGATGTCACGACAGCGGCTTTAGAAGTGGGGTATGAGAGTCCATCACAATTTAGCAGAGAATACCGGCGAGTATTTGGCTTGCCTCCGCTGCAAGATATCAAGGCGCTTCGGGAAAACTTCCCCAATGCCGGAGCTCAGAAAGTTTTTTAAGGAGATTGGAGATAAATACGGCCCCTTTGACATCGCGTTTATTGAAAATCGACAATACAACAAAAAGTGAGAGCGGTTCATCTTCTCCCGGAAGATTCCATCCAAACATTTCTTGATCTAAAGGTGACCCCTAGAGAATACATAGAAAAAAGCTCCTGCAAGGTAGTAGTTTGGCAGGAGCTTTAATGCTAAATACAGTAGAAATATGGAAATGATTTTTTAGATAGACTAATCGCAAAAAGCGGCCACTGTCCCTAAGTCTTGGTAGGGTTGATAAAGTAAATTTCATACATTAATGTCATCTAATCTTTTAAACAATTTACTGTATTCATCTAATTTTGCCTTATCCTCAACCCTTAACCCTGAATTATAGAAAATAATGTTGCCATTGCCTTCATTTAAGGAGTTCATTTCCCCCAAAGTTCTTTTTAGATTTTTTACAGTACCAATGTTTCCATCAATTATATTGGTATGGGATGGAAGTAACTTTCTAAACATGTCCTTATAGAAAGAAAAATGGGTGCAGCCCAAAACAATAGTCTCATAGTTACTTAAATCATATTTAAGTAACTGCTCTTGAAGATAAGGTAATACTATTTTTTCACTAAACTCAAATCTTTCTGAAAACTGGACTAATCCTGGCAGTGGTAGTAAATCCACAATATGTTCGTTGTCTAATTTAGTAATAAGATTTTGTAGTTTTTCTTCCTTTAGAGTCAAAGCAGTAGCCGTTACCAGAACGCGTCTATTTGCATTCTTATTTTTTTCAACGGCTGGTTTTACAGCAGGTTCCATGCCTATGATTGGAATATTATATTTAGACCTTAAATCTTCGATTGATACGCTTGTTGCAGTATTACAGGCAATCACGATTGCCTTAACTTGTTGTTGGATAATAAACTCTACAGCATTAAAAATATATTTTTTCACTTCGTCTTTCGGCTTTGGACCATAAGGAACATTTAATGTATCTGCGTAATATATATAATCCTCATTAGGTAACATTTTTAATGCGGCATGTAATACTGTAATTCCTCCGATACCAGAATCAAAAAAACCTATTTGCATTTCTATTCCTCCAATAAATAAAATCTATAGGCAAATTCAACATACATGTAGTTTAATTATACTATAATAATATAGTTTATTGTTTCATATAATCTTACTATTCTTCAATGCTGTACTTAATCACCAAACTATATAGTGAGATAACTCTTGCAAGTAGCTAAACCTTGCAGGAGTTTGTATTTGGATGGTAAATAAAGTGGAATATAGGAAGAATTAAAAGTTCTACCTGCGTAGTTAATTCTTCTTGATGTTTATTTATTTCATACTGCAAAGTCTTTATTTATGTATTATCCAGCTAACCCTTTTATTCAATTTTAAAAATTAGCTTTGAGGGTATCTAATAAATGATAGATACCAAAGGATGAGTAAGGATAGTATGACTGGAGGCCATACTATTAAAGGCGTCAAGGTCGTGTATATAGCAGCTACTATACCTGAATACAAGACCGATATCATAAGTCCTAGCCGTGCAAGCTTGACTTGATTCTTTTTATTGATATTTCGGATTTTCATGTAGATAAAAATGTCTATTACTAAGAGTGAGGATAGGAAAGTGTAATAAATTTCTGGCGTGACCATTTTAAACATATGAATTGTCAATCTCCTTTTCTGATGGTATGTTCCTCATAATATCTTCAGGAGGACAGTTGAGAGTATTGCAGAGTCAATCTAATATAGATTAGTCTACTCTTGTTGCTGTCCAATGACAAGGGGACATTTTGTTTGTTACCGTTCAGTTCAATATAGAGTTCTGCGTTAAGACGATGGGAGGGTTAGAATGAAAAGAATATCTTTCTGCAGGAAATGGATAGTGCCGGCTGTTTTACTCATTATGCTGTTACTTTCAGGACAGGCGATGGCCGGGGAAATCAGTGGGAATAAGGATGTTGTTCAATTACAAATCGTAAGTATCAATGATTTTCATGGCGCATTAACTGAAAACGGCAAGAATCCGGGGGCTGCCAAACTGGTAACCTATATTGAGAAAGTGAGGAGCCAGAATCCGGAGGGAAGCATATTAGTAAGTGCCGGAGATATGTTTCAGGGCAGCCCGGATTCCAATCTTCTGTATGGGAAAACGGTGGTTGATGTAATGAACTATGCACAATTTGATGCCATGACTCTTGGCAATCATGAATTTGACTGGGGAATTGATGTGTTAAAACAGCGTATTCAGCAATCTGATTTTCCGTATATTTGCGCCAATGTAATTGACAAGCGGACAGGGAAACCGGCCGATTTTGTAAAACCGTACAGCGTGATAGAACGCAAAGGTGTAAAAATCGGTATAATCGGCATTGCTACGCCGGAGACTGCTTATAAAACCAATCCGAAAATGATCGAAAATTACATTTTTGCAGATCCTG
>Ga0316613_10001002_pt1 | contig 20140 bp, 20 predicted proteins | sample OWC_soil_day10_C_2_FD_207647 | JGI IMG/M metagenome (GOLD analysis project Ga0316613, IMG submission 207647) | Wetland soil microbial communities from Old Woman Creek delta, Ohio, United States - OWC_soil_day10_CT_b | ecosystem: Environmental > Terrestrial > Soil > Wetlands | place: USA: Ohio...
AATATCCGGTTTATAATCCAATTCTTGAATCACTTTCATAACCTTTTTTCGGGTTTTTTCGGAAACAGAATGTTTTGAATTATTAAGAACCCGTGAAACAGTTGGGATTGACACGCCTGCTCTTTTAGCCACATCTTCCATAGAAATTCTTGCCATAAATTTACCACTCCAACAAATTTTTCAAATTTATTTAAATTAAAAGTATATTTTTTATGAAAATCATGGATAACGTTTTCCATATTCATATTATAAATTTTATTAGAGATATCGTCAAGAGCTATTTATGTAATTTTAAATATATTCTGTTTTTTTGTAAAATGATAATCATTCCGTGGATAAATAATTCTATAAGACTTATAATAAATAGAATATCCTTAATTAAGCTATACTGGATTAGAATGGCTATCATAAGGAAAACGTTATCCATGTTTTTTCCTTATGATCATTTCACCCATCCTTTCTAGCCGGCGAATTGCCTTGTGTATTCTTACTTTAGCATTGGTTCAATCCCTCTCTAATCTTCAGTATACGATGCGTTTTTCTGATCTATCAAAAGGGGACAAGGCAAAAACAATAAAAAGACGTAAAAAAGCAAGGCCCAGAACTCCTGAAACTGGAAGCAGACTGCTCTTCTGTCAATAATCGATTTACCAGCAACCTAGATGCAACCCTTTATGCATATGAAAGAAGACCACATGAAGAATGCTCAGCTAAAACCAGGGTACAATGTACAAATTAGAGTGGAAACCGAATACATTGTTGGGGTAGATTTTTCTCCAGAAAGATCGGATCCGCTGACCTTAATTCCACTGTTAGAAAAAATGGAACCAGCAATCAAGGAACCTTACTCTATATGAATCGCTCTATTCAAGCAGAAGGGGCTTTTGGAATCATAAAACAAGATCATAGTTTCCGGTTGTTTTTATTGTGTAGTAAGGCAAAAGGACCGCTCAAAGCAGGATGGAAAATCCTTTTTGAGACAGTCCCTTCAGTTAAATCGTTCAAACCCTTTATATTATAAATTCTTATAAGGAAATTTAAGTGCAAAAACACTTCCAACATTACTTGTTTTAATATCCAGAACGGCTTCATGTCGATTAGCTATTTGATAGCATACGGAAAGCCCCAGCCCTGTTCCTTTTTCCTTGGTGGTGAAAAAAGGAGTACCTAATTTCTCTATTATTTCACTAGGAATTCCCTTCCCCTCATCTATAACCTGTAAGACAATACATTTCTCCTCTTTATAAGTTCTAACAATAATTTTCCCTTTACGATCCATGGCTTCAAAGCCATTTTTAACTAGATTAATTAGCACTTTATGAATATCAATTTTATCTAAAAGAAGGTCTGGTACCTGCTGCAAATCAAATTCAATGGTATGCCCCATTTCACTAGCCATTGCCTCAATGAGAGGACTTATATCTACGACAATATCATTCATATTTTGTACAACAAAACCATTCACTCGATTTTTAGCAAGAGCAAGAAAATCTGTGATAATTTCATTTGCCCGATCCAATTCTCGAATCATCATCGAAAATTGTTCATTATACCTGCTAAAATCTGCTTTTCTTTGCATAAATCGTATATATCCCCGTACAGTAGTCATGGGATTGCGAATTTCGTGTCCGATACTGGCCGCCAATTGCCCAACAAGATTTAAACAGCTTAACCTCTCAATATGATCTTTAAGCTCTACATTTTCCGTTACATCGACAATAGTTATGAGAGCAGTCACTCCTACATCTAATGTAAGATAACTTATGTCGATTTTCGCACTGCCACTTTGTTGGGCTTTCATCGTGAATTTGCACTGATAACCTTTTACTGCCTGGTTATTAATTAAAAGTCTCCTCACATTACTAAACTCACTGGATGAAATTATCTTAGCCAGCCAGTCTAATGGCTGACCCACAATTTCCGTTCGATCGTATCCTGCCAATGCCACGAAACTATTATTTATATCTATTATCTTTTCCGCATTTACTGCAACAAGAATCATGGCGCATGGATTGTAAAGGAATAATTCTTGAAAGGCCTTTTTCATTCAACATACCACCCTCAGGAATAGTAGCAAATACTTCATAAACTTCACAAATTTTCCTTTTTCCTCATAAATTCGGTATTACTATGTAAATTCCTTTTTAGCAAAGGAAGCAAATAACGACATTTTCCATCTTAAATATCGTTATTTCTGTCATAATAAGCAAAAAAGGTTAGGAACTGCTTAAAGCAAGCAATTCCTAATCTTTCAATTTACTGACTGATTCTCTGTATTCTATTTACTATTTTTAGCGGCAAGAGCCTGTTCAATATCTGCAATAATATCTGCACTATCTTCAATACCAACAGACAAGCGAATCAGCTCATCAGGTACGCCGGCTGTAATACGTTGTTCTGGAGTAAGTTGAGAGTGAGTGGTACTTGCAGGATGGATAACCAGAGATTTCGCATCGCCCACATTAGCAAGGATCGAAAATAGTTTTAGAGAATCAATAAACTTCCTACCAGCTTCTAATCCACCTTTTATACCAAAAGTTAAAATAGCACCCGCACCTTTTGGCAAATATTTTTGGGCTAATTTATGATCTGGATGACTGGCAAGTCCTGGGTAGCTTACCCAAGCAACTTGTTCATGATTTTCAAGATACTTAGCAACCGCTAAAGCATTCTCCGTATGCCTTTGCATACGTAAAGGCAAAGTTTCTAATCCCTGCAAGAATAAGAAACTATTAAAAGGACTTACCGTTGCTCCCAAATCTCGCAATACTTGAATACGTAAACGAATGATATAAGCCAATGGCCCTAATGCTTCCGTATAACTTAAACCATGGTAACTTGGGTCTGGTTCTGTCAATAAAGGAAATTTGCCATTTGCCCAATTAAATTTGCCACTATCAATAACTAAACCACCCATTGAAGTACCATGCCCACCAATAAATTTAGTAGCAGAATGAATAACAACATCAGCACCAAATTCTATCGGACGTGAAAGATAAGGTGTTGCAAAAGTGCTATCAATAAGCAAAGGAATATCATTTTCATGAGCAATAGCAGCTACTTTCTCAACATCGAGCACGTCAATTTTAGGATTGCCAATCGTTTCTGCATATAAAGCTTTCGTCTTATCAGTAATCGCTTTACGGAAATTCTCCGGATCACTAGGATCAACAAAAGTTACCTTAATTCCTAATCGCGGTAAGGTATAAGCAAACATATTATAAGTACCACCATACAAAGTGGCAGAACTAACAATTTCATCTCCAGCTTGGGCAATATTCAATATTGCCGCGCTAATTGCAGCATGGCCTGATGCAAAGGCTAAAGCTCCCACCCCGCCTTCCAAAGCTGCAATCCTTTTTTCTAATACATCGCTAGTGGGATTCATGATACGAGTATAAATGTTGCCAGGTTCTTTCAAACCAAATAAATTAGCACCATGTTCACTATCGCGAAAGTTATAGGAAGTAGTTTGATAAATAGGTACTGCCCTTGAACCTGTTGTCGGGTCAGGTTCTTGTCCTCCATGTACTGCTACTGAATTAAAACGTAGATTTTCTGGTAAAGCCATAATAATACCCCTTTCTTTTTCATATGTAGTATTTTTATTAAACTCCTAGCAATATAAGTACAATTGACTCTGCAGATTCTAATATTCGTTCTTTGAAAATTACTCTTAGTATGCTTCACTCAAAAGAAAAAGACTAAAGAAAGCCCCAATAAGGAATTTCTTCAGCCTTCAGTTTTTCTGATCAGCTATCATAATTTATTTCAAATGATATCACAGCTCTACATTCTCGTCAATAAAAACATTTGTAGTTTTATGTCAAACGAATAGTAACAGTTGCTTCCTGTTCTGTAACAAAACCAACAAAGAAAAAGGCATCGTACCTAGAACATTTCAAAATTAGATATTCCTCATTCAACTAGAACAGTGTCCAAAACCTTTATCACATTTTTCAGCGGCATCGTCGATTTCTCAATCTTCATTCTTAATAAGCTTCCTTGCCAGCAATTCCAAAGAAGATCGGCAATTTCCTCCGTCGTCAAGTCCTGTCTTACTTTACTTTGTTTTTGCGCCAATCCTAATTGCCGTACTAAGATCTCTTTAAATTTTTCTACAGACTGCTCCATAGCTAAACGGCATTCTTCGCTTGCCTCACTGATTTCTGCTGCAAAATTCCCCAGTAAACATCCTTTTTTGGGTTCTGCATTTTCATATTGAAGGATTAATTGCTCCCAGGTGAAACGCAAAGCTAAATAAGGATCTTTGCCACCTCCAATTAACAATTCTTGCCATTTCCTACTGTTTTTCTCAGTATAATAGGTAATAATCGCCACACAAAAATCTTCTTTACTGGAAAAATAATTATAAAAAGATCCTTTAGGTACACCTACAACGGTAGTAATCTGCTGAATACCGGTCGCATTAAAACCTTGCCGTTCAAACAGATCTAACCCTGCTTCGACTATCTTTTGCTTAGTCAATTCTAAATTTGCACTTGTTTTTCTAGCCATGACATTATTATACGGTTGGTCATATTAGTTGTCAATAATGACAAAATTAATCCCCTTGTATCATAAAATAAGGTAATAATCATGCCATGATTTTTTTAGTTGTAGGAATATTAAATGGAGGTTTCAACTGATTTAAGACGAATTATTAAAAATCAGGCTAAAAATGACTATGCATTGCTAAATAACGAGAGAAAGGTACACCAAATGATCAAAAAAAGAAAGGCTATATTCTGCATGGCTTTAGCAGCCATTCTCTGGAGTGCTGGCGGTGTATTAATTAAGTGGATAGATTGGCACCCCATGTCCATTGCTGGCGGGCGAAGCATCATTGCAGCAGCTATTATTGGCTTTGCCTTCCGCAAGGAACGACTCTCCTTTTCCAAATCACAATGGGCAGGTGCGGTAGCATATTGCAGCTGTGTTAGTTTATTTGTAATTGCCACTAAACTTACTACGGCAGCGAATGCTATTTTACTGCAATATACAGCTCCCATCTATGTAGCCTTACTTAGTGGTTGGCTCCTTGGTGAAAAAGTTACCCGTCGTGATTGGCTCATTATTTTCACCGTGTGCTGCGGCATGGTTTTCTTCTTTTTCGATAAGGTTACAACTGGTGGCATGCTTGGAAATCTTTGCGCCGTGGCATCGGGAATCAGCTTTGCCCTATTTATCCTTTTTATGCGTATGCAAAAGGACGGTTCACCTTACGGCTCTGTTTTATTGGGCAACCTCCTAACTTTTGCGCTTAGCCTATTCTTTTGGTCAGGCAACTCATTGGCGATTACTAATTTAATTGGCATTTCTTTACTAGGGGTTTTTCAATTAGGAATTTCCTATGTACTCTACTCCTATGCCATACGCCATGTCGAGGCACTGGATGCAACTCTAATTACTTCCATTGAACCTATCCTGAATCCAATCTGGGTTTTTCTGTTATTTGGTGAGCAGCCTGGGTTATATTCTATGATTGGCGGTCTAATTGTACTCGGTGCCATTACCCTACGCTACTGGTTTGATTCCAAACGCAATAATGAATAATAATGGTTTTGAATAAGGAAAATGTGGTTAAATCATTTTCCTTTTCTTCCATTTACCCTTAAAAAAACCGCAATCTCTTGATCATAAATGACCTACTATGATAACGCTCTATTTTTTCAATGTCTCATGTTGATTTTATTTATTTCGTAGGTATCAAGATTTTCAATTTTATTTATAACTTTACGACTAGAATGTTCATAGATACATTTGATAGCTACTTGAGCAAAAATATCCTGCCTTTGTGCAAGAACAGCATGCAAAGTACCATCCTGTAAAGCACGAATATTATCAGGTACATTATCAAAACCAATCATCTTTTTACCATTTAGAATTCCCTTGGACTTTAATTTGTCAACAATTTGGGTAAAAGAGGTATTAATTCCTACTATCATATCGAAGTGAGGATATTCTTTGATTACCCGTTCCAAATCTTTACTCCGCTCATTCAGATCTACATACCCTGTTTGCGAAGCAATCATTTTAATTTGCGGATAATCTGCTAGATAATCAACAATCCCTTGAATTCTCTGCTGCATATTAGGCCAAGTTGCCTGGGGTGAACTTACAATGATATTACCTGTACCCCCTAGACATTTCGCAATTAATTTACCAGCATTTCGGCCAGCGGCATAGTTGTCAGTACCTATATAGGAAATTCGTTTACTATTGGGAGCATCACTGTCAATGCATATTGTTGCAATGCCTCGTTCATGCATATTATTGATAATTGAGGTTATTTTTTCTGCAGAAGCAGGAACAATAATAAGATACTGGATACCTTCTTTACACAGTTCTTCTACTATTTCAGCCTGTTCTTCGTGATTAGGATGTTTAGGCCACTTTACCAATAGTTCATAATCATATTTATCAGCTGTCTTCCTAGCATTTTCGACCATTGCCTTATTAAACGGATTATCGCCAGGATTTACTGTTACCAAGGCTATCTTCATTCTTTTCTTTTGCTCTTCCTGTACGTCATATTTATTCACATAAGAAAATACATCTTCAACTGTATCCTTTAACTTATTAGCCAAATCATATAAGACTTCGCCTGATTGCTTTAACTGCATATTCATTGATGTTGTTTCTTCAGCTGTTGCAGCTGATTCCTGAGCAATGGTAGCCACATTTATGATAGCATCCGTAAGCTTATTTTTCATATTTAGCAATTCAGTCATACTATCTTTGACTACAGTTTGCTGGACAACAACTTCTTTAACATTTTCATCAATATCTTTAAAAGTAGTACTTACTTCATTAACTGATTGAGCTTGTGCCTCGATTTTATCTGCCGTACTGCTAATTAAGTCCACAGTTGTTTCAATTTCACCTTGGATAGATGAAATAATATCGGCAATTTGCTTTGAAGATCGAAAACTTTGCTCTGCCAGTTTGCGAATCTCACCGGCTACAACGGAAAAACCTTTACCAAATTCGCCTGCTCTTGCAGCCTCAATCGACGCATTCAAAGATAATAAGTTAGTTTGATTCGCAATTTGGGTCATTGCTCCAACAATTTGATTAATATTGTTGGCACTATCTTTCAATTTTACCACTGTATTCATTACATTAGAAAATGTGTTTTTTGCCTCTTCACTTCTCACTCGGGTATTTGACATATTGTCATTACCAATTGCATTCAGCTGGTATAAATTTTGTATTTTATCTTCCGTAATGCAAATTGCATGAGAAACATTATCAAATTTATCGGAAAGGGCCGAAATCGTTTGCAGACAAATCTCAGTATCTTGTGCTTGTTGTTCAGCACCAGCTGAAACAGCATTATTTGCCGTCAGCATAGATTTAGAGATTTCTGTTGAATCATTTGTTGTTTCGATTACAACGTTTGATAATTTTAAGATGTCTTTTACAGAACTGCGAAATTTCTTAATTACTAGGGTAAATTCGTGAACAATAAAGAAAAGTTCTTGATGATGTTTTTTTATGTTAAGAGTATTTTCCCAGCCTTCTAACTTTCCTAATTTTATTAACTCGGCAACTTCGCTTATTGGCGGAGAAGCTACATTATTTTTATGCAAACAACTAAAGATAATCAATAAAAATAATAAATTGGCAGCTATTACAACTAGGCGACCAGACATGATCTCAGAATTTCCTAATAACCACAGCCCCACAAATGAAAACAATAATGATACCAATGAACTAATCATAACTTGCGTTTTTCTCATTTTCTTCTCCTATATACAGTTATTATTTGACCATCTTAATTAGTAATTCCTTTCCTATAAAGAAAGATGCCTTCCTGCACTACTAATTAGCCAAAATCCGCTGGATGCACCCGCATGTCAATTTTCACCAAAATCATCCTTTCTTTAGTCCACTATGTGGAATATATTTCCACGTTACGATATACATATACGCGTACGGTACGTCGAAATCCTGCTTACATTTTGAAAAATAAACATAATATCCCATTATTCGAAATATTTGTCTTCCAAATTGTTCTACCTATTACTAAAAGATACATTCAGGAAACAAATAAAGTTATTTGTTCCTGAATAACTTTATGCCAAAAGGAATTTCAGCAGAAAGAAAGAATAAATGAATATATTCTTTTTTTGAGAAATATTCTACACAAATAACGTTAAGAAGGAGGTTATTGGATGCGTATTGTTGAACAAGCCTTTCGCGTTACAACGCGTACTAGTATTATGAAAGCAGATCATCCCGCTGATTGTATATTCCAAGTCTTCGTAAAGGGACGCCTTCAGGATAAACAGAGCTATAAAACAGATGGAGAAAACATTAACTTCGGATTTGATTGTTTGGTACCAGGCGACTTAGTACAAGTATTTTATTTCATTCCATGAATGTCTGACAATCCAATGCAAAGTTGACGTAAGAAAAACGCTATCGCGTTCTTTTCACTATTCGCCTAAGCGCAGGGTCCATGTTATTATAAGCGAAAGTTAAATGCCAATGTCGAAGCGTTAATAATATGGATCCTGCGCGGACTATCTAAATATATACTTTCTTACATAATAAAAAAAAACGCTATCGCGTCTTTTAAAACATAGATGTTTTGAAACACAAAGACGCAAAGCCGCTTACGCGGACACAAAGAGCACAGAGATTGGACTAAACATGTCTTTGTGTTCTTTGTGTATCTTTATGACCTTCGTGTTTCAACGTTCTCCTTAAAAAGCATTTACTTTTCTAGTAAAACAAGGAAATCTCACCAATCGGTGGGATTTCCTTGTTTCTTAGGCAACCTTCTTCTGGAATTTTTTAATACTGATAGTTAATGTAATGATGATAAAAATAACTAAAGATATGACTTGAGGCCATAGCACACTCAGGCCTACGCCCTTTAAAATGATGCCCCGCAAAATTTGGAGGTAAAACGTAAGTGGCAATAAGTAGCCAAGCAAATTAAAAAATAGGGGCATTGCTTCTCTGGGAAACATAAATCCTGATAGTAAAATACTAGGCATAAATACAAAAAAGGAGAGCTGCATTGCCTGCATCTGAGTTTTCGTCACCGTCGAAATCAAAAGCCCCAGAGAAAGTGAAGCAATAATAAACAACGATGTTAGAGCATACAGTAAAGCAAGACTACCACGTACTGGTAAATCGAATACCAAAATCCCTACTAATAAGGCTACTGTCACTTGTACATAGCCTACAAAGCTATAAGGAATGAGTTTTCCCAGCATTAATTCCCAATTTTTCATTGGCGTAACAATTAGTTGTTCTAATGTGCCTCGTTCTCTTTCTCGCACGATCGCCATAGAGGTAATCATAACCATGGTCATGGTTATGATTACGCCCATAATACCTGGCACCATGTAAAAGGCTGATACAAAGTCCGGATTATACCAAGGGCGAATACGGATGTCATAAGGTTTTTCCGTGGAATGTCCTGAATAACCCTGTATCTTCTGCAGTAAAATATCTTGAGACTTTAATTGACCAATGAGCTGGGCAGCACTAATGGCGGAGGAAGCTGCCATAGAATCGGTTGCATCTACGATAACCTGTACGGCAGCTTGTCTGCCGTGCTTTAAATTCTCCGAAAAGTCAGGTGGTATGATAATACCGACTTTCGTTTTTCCTGCATCTACAGCATAATTTACCTCTTGATAACTTTTGGCCACATACTTAATATCAAAGTATCCGCTAGCCTCTAATGAGCTTAACAAATCACGACTGTCTTGCTGTAAGGATTGGTCAAAGACGATTGTGGGTAAATGTTTAACATCTGTGTTAATGGCGAAACCAAACAATACTAATTGTATTACAGGTAGACCAAGCATCATAATTAAGGTTAAGCGATCACGGCGCATTTGCAGAAATTCCTTAATCAATAGAGCTTTAAGTCGCCTCATTATACCATCTCCCTTCGGTGAGATTTCACAAGATAAACGAATACATCTTCTAGTGCAGGTGTTATTTTCTCATAATCAAAATTGATGATTTGCCCTAGTTTCTCAGGTTCCATAAGAAGATGTAAACTGGTGCCGGAGGAATATATATCAAGATAAGAAAGTTTGCTATTTTCAAGGGTTTCCAGTAGCCCCAGAGGATCATCCGTAGGAATTTTTACCAATGTTCCAGGAATAGTCTGCTTCAAATTAGCTGGAGAGCCACTGGCTATAAGGTTTCCTTCAAAGATGAAGCCAATTTCATCACAATGTTCCGCTTCATCCATAAAGTGCGTGGTCACCATCACAGTGGTACCTTGTGAAGCTAATTCATAAATAATATCCCAAAACATGCGTCGTGATTTAGGATCAACCCCACCAGTCGGCTCATCCAAGAAAAGTATGGAGGGTTTATGAAGGATAGAACAGCCTAAAGCCAAGCGTTGCTTCCAGCCACCTGAAAGATTGACTACTACTTCATCTTGATGACCTTCTAAACCAGCTAAAACTAGCATTTCCTTAATTCTAGCTTTTTCTATGTCACGCGGTAAACTGTACAGTCCTCCATAAAATTGTAGATTTTCTATTACAGTTAAATCATCATATAAGCTAAACTTTTGGGACATATAACCGATTTTATGTTTAACAGCTTCACTATCCTTGGCAATATCTAATCCTGCTACCTTACCACTACCGGCAGAAGGTTCCAATAAGCCACATAACATACGGATGGTGGTCGACTTACCTGAGCCATTAGGGCCTAAAAAGCCATAGATTGAGCCTGTTTTTATTTGTAGGGAGACATCATTTACAGCAGTAAAATCACCAAATCGTCTGGTAAGGTTGATAAGCTCAACAGCATACATTTAGATCACCTCACTTGCTAATGCAACAAAGACATCTTCTAACGTAGGAGTAATTTCCTCTAGCGAGGTAATAACAATATCTGCAGCTTCCAATATAGATTTTATCTCCAGCAAAGCGGTTGCCGCGTTTTCTACTATCACATGATATTTGTCACCAAATTTATTGCATTCAATAATGGAAGCTGTTGCTAAATGTTTCTTTACATTTTGGTCTCTTGTACCCAATTCTAGCACTTTGTAAGGATACTCTTGACGTAGTCCTTGAGGAGTATGGCAAGAAACCATTTTACCATTGTGCATAAATGCAACCCGGGTGCACAATTCTGCCTCGTCCATATAAGGTGTGGATACAATAATCGTAGTACCTTCTTTATTAAGGCGAAACAGCATCTGCCAAAACTCTCGGCGGGAAACAGGATCAACACCAGTCGTTGGTTCATCAAGCAAAAAGATTTTTGGGTTATGCATTAGGCCTGCTGCCAAAGCTAACTTCTGCTTCATGCCTCCTGACAAATTATCAGCTAAACGTTCTTTAAAAGGCAGTAACTTTGTAAAGCCGAGGATCTGATTCGCCCGTTCCTCAATTTCTTCCTTCTCTTGACCATAGAGGGAACCTAGTAAGAATATATTCTCCTGAACGGTCAATTCACCATATAAGCTGAATTTTTGCGGTACATATCCCAAATATTGTTTTACTGTCTCTGGATTAGCGGCACCTAAAACACTTATATCTCCTGAAGTTGGGGAAAGAATCCCTGTAAGCATACGAATAAGAGTAGTTTTTCCTGCGCCATCAGGCCCGACTAAGCCTAAAATTTCGCCTTCATGAATCTCTAAAGAAACCTCTTTTACTGCACATTTCGCATCGTAATTTTTGCTTACATTCACAAGTTTAATCATTGAATTACCACATCCGCTGGCATGCCTGGCTTTAAGATACCTTCTGAATTATCGATCTTCACTTTTACATAAAATACCAAATTAGCTCTTTCTTGCTGGGTTATACTCTGTCGCGGCGTAAATTCAGCATTTTGGCTAATTTCTTTAATCGTGCCAGCAAATACTTTATCCGGATAGGCGTCAATCTTAACATCAACAGGCTGACCAAGTTTAATGAGCCCTAACTGTCCAGAAGAAATATAGATTTTTACCCAACAGTCATTTAAATCACCAATGGTAGCAATTGCCGAACCAGGATTAACATATTCACCATTTTGATAATTCTTAGTTAGTACTATACCCGTTAAAGGACTAACAACATCTCTATCTGCTAACGTTGCTTTGGTTACAGCGAGAACAGCCTGATACCGCTCGGTTTCTAAACGCTGAGCTTCAATCACATCTGGACGATTGCCTTCCATTAATAAACGCTGCTGTGCCTCTGCAGAACGTAAGGAATTATAGGCTACATCATAATTAGACTGAATGCTGTCAATTTGTTGGGCAGCAACGGCACCCGTTTGATAAAGAACACGATAGCGCTCTAAATCTCCCTGGGCTTTGTTGTACAGCGATTGAGCTGCTGCTAAGTTGGCATTTGCCTGCTCTATTTCGTCTTGCCTTGGACCTTTCTCCAAGTCAGTCAATTGTGCTTTAGCTTTCGCTAGTGCTGACTGATCTGCTAACAACTGGGCCTCTATCTCTGGCTTATTAATGTGAGTAATGATTTGGCCAGCTTGTACTGTATCACCAACTTGAATGGTAAGTTTGGACATATAGCCATTGATTTTAGGTACCACATCAGCCAGAGTCACTTCAATAGTGCCAGTAGCTGTAATACCTTTTTCTTTATTAAGAAAAAGTTTATAACCCGCTCCCGCTACCAATAAGAAGAACACAATCAAAATAGCAATCATTTTTCTATTCATGTTCATTCCTCCTTAAAATACCGTTGAGAAAGGTATCAAGTGCCTGAGAAACATACTCCTCCCCTACTTTTTCCGATGAAAGTGTGAACTCCTGAAGAATAGGCTTACTGATAAAAAAGAAATTCATAATTCCTGCCAAGGAAACGGTAGCAAATTCACGATTTAAGCCTGGTTTAAACTCGCCCTTAGAAATCCCCTCTTCGAAGGTAGCATGAAGAAAATAAAATAAACGGGAAATATATTTTTTTATTACAGCTTCCAAACAGGGTGTAGGGTTGATCAGTTCACTAATTATAAAGCGTGTTAAAAAAGGACGCTGTTGGTGAATGCTTGCAATATTCTTAGCATACATTTTAATTCGTTCTGTAGGAGATGTGGGAGGCAGATTTTCAACCTCTTTTAACAGTTGTGCAATTAAGACAAATTGTTCTTCTAACACTTCTTGATAAAGACCGTCTTTACTCTTAAAGTAATAAGAAATAAGAGCGCTATTCACACTGGCAGTCCATGCTAACTCCCGTATGGATACAGCGTTAAATCCTTTCTGAGCAAAGAGCAGCGTAGCCGTTTCCAATAGTTTGGTTCGAGCATCCTTTTCCACGATAATCTCTCCTCTCCAAGTTTTAATTAATCGATTGATTAAAACTTATCATAATTACCACATGCTGTCAATCTATGCTGGTAAGAAAAGCGCTGCGTGTCTTTTTGTTCTCAGACTAAGCGGCAGGTTCATATTATTATAAGCGGAGGTTAAATACCAATGGCGAAGCTTTAATAAGCTGAACCTGTGGCCTCCATAGAGCAACAAGATTCATATACATTCTGATATCCTAAAGAAAAAAGACTCGGCCTCTGCCAAGTCTTATCAAGCTTATATTCTCCCATATTTATCACTAAAACGCACAATATCATCTTCACCTAAATAGCTGCCGTTTTGTACCTCAATGATTTGAAGCGGCAGCTTTCCTGGGTTCTCAAGACGATGTCTGGTTGTTTGGGGCACAAAAATACTCTCGTTTTCATGCACCAGTTGTTCTACATTGCCAATGGTAACTTTCGCGGTACCGCTAATCACAATCCAATGCTCACTACGGTGATAATGCATCTGCAGACTAAGTACCTCCCCAGGATTAACAACGACCTTCTGCATCTTATAGCCCGGTCCAAAACCTAGTACGGTATGAAATCCCCAAGGCTGATACACTGTCGTATGTTCATCTGCTTCTTTCCGTCTCTTCTCTTTGAGAACACCTACTAGGTCTTTTACCTTTTGTGACTCACCTTTTTGGGCAACAACTATGACATCATCAGTTTCCACAACCAAAATATCCTCAAGACTAATACCAGCGATCAGGCGGCTATGTCCTAACATTAGCGTATTTGAGCAGTCAATGGGAATACAATCACCCTGTAGAGCATTGCCAGCCTTATCTTTTTCTAGCACATCATAGATTGCATCCCAGGAACCGATATCATTCCACTCCGCCGTAATAGGCAGCATAACCATTTCTTCCGATCTTTCGGCTACTGCATAGTCTAGCGAAATTGATGGCATTTGCTCAAAGGTTACCGTCATCTCATCTAGATTTTGTTCGGCTAATGCATATATATCGGGTTGATATTTCTGCAATTCACTCATAAAACAATTAATAGCAAATGTAAACATCCCCGAATTCCAATAATAATTGCCAGCGGCAAGATACGCCTCTGCCGTTTCCTGATCTGGCTTTTCGCGGAAAGACTGTACTGTAAAACCTCCACCAAATTCTTTGCCAGCCTGAATATATCCATATCCAGTTTCCGGATGATTTGGCTTTACGCCGAGAGTCACGATCTTGCCCATCTTAGCCATCTCTATGGCTTGGCGAATATTTCCAGCAAATATTTCCACTGGACGAATAATATGATCGGAGGGTGTTACATACATGATCTCATCTTCCCTAGCCCCCAACTCTTCAAGACAGTATCTTGCTGCAAACGCCACTGCTGGTGCTGTATTTCGGGCCACAGGTTCCAGTAGAATGTGAGCTTCTTGCACATTAGCGGCAATCAGTTCTGTTCTTACATGATGAATATATTCCTGATTGGTTACAACAACCATATCAGAAGGTTTAACCAAGGGTAAAAAACGGAGGATAGTTTGCGCAAGTAAAGATTGTTCTCCATTTAATTTAAGGAACTGCTTGGGAAACCGAGTACGGGAAAGGGGAAATAGGCGACTGCCTCCGCCACCAGCAAGAATGATGACCTTCATAGCATAATCACTTTCCTTCTCTAATCTGCTCAAAATAACTCTTAACTGCCAATAATTAAATCAGCATAGTAAATACTATGCTGCTCCTTATAGCCGCATGATATTAATTTTGATAATCAAAAATGATATCTATAAAACCTATCACCTACCCATATCAGTCAGTATATTTAGGCAATAACTAGCCGATCGGCAAATTCCCTACGCCGTGTATCTTCCAGTTTATTTTCAATAGCCAAAGCCTTTAAGACGTCGACAATGTTAGGATCAAACTGACTTCCTTTGCAATGCTCGGTTTCTTCAATTGCTTCACGCACGCTAAAGGCTTGACGGTACGTCCTCATGGTTGTCATAGCATCAAATGAATCTGCAACTGCTACAATTCTAGCTCCTAAAGAAATTCCTTCACTGCACAATCCATCAGGATAGCCTTTACCATCAAAACGTTCGTGATGATGACGTACAATATCGGCGACTGAACGAAAAACTTTAATCTTACCTACAATGGTACCCCCAATCTCAGGGTGCTGACGAATGATATCAAATTCATCATCTGTCAACTTACCAGGCTTATTAAGAATGGCATCTGGAATGCCAATTTTACCAATATCGTGTAAATGAGCACCAATATGAATCCTCTGTTGTTCCGCTAAAGGTAACCCCATGGTTTTCGCCATTAACAAGGAAAGTTCAGCCACCCGTTCAGAATGACCACACATATTAGAATTCTTGGCATCTAAAGCAGTCGATAGGGCATCTACAATTTCATGTAAATCGTCTAAGGTAACCAAATCTATCAAACTACACATCCTCCTTAGTCGCTGTCATTAAGCAATCTTATTAATTAAGTGAGAATCAGGATCATAAACAGAAACACTGTTACGCCCAATTTGCTTCGAATAATACAGTGCCTGATCAGCATAGTTATATAATTTTTCTTTATCTAAGTTACATAGAATCTGGGAAAGTGTGCAAACACCAATGGATACCGTCACAGAAATCCGTTGATTCTCTGTCAATATAAACTCATAATCTGCAATAGTCCTATGGATTCTACGAGCAATTCCCACCGCATCTTGACACTCAGTATCTGGTAATAACAGAGCGTATTCTTCCCCGCCAATTCGTGCGGCCAAATCACGATCTCGAGTATTTCCCTGAATGATCCTGGCTAGTTCTAGTAGAATTTTATCACCTGCCTGATGTCCATAAGTATCATTAATTCTCTTAAAAAGATCAACATCAAATATAAGTAAGGAAATAGGATGATAATTGCATAGCAAAGCCTCAAAATGCCGCTCTAAAGTATCAAAGAAACACCGTCGATTCGCAATAGCAGTTAAGGGATCAGTCATTGCCATAACCTGCATACGGCCGCGGGATTCCCGCAATTCCTCAACTGCCTGCCTTAAAGCTCTTTCTCTGAATTCAATTTGCCGTGCCATCCAATTCATATCCCGCATAAGAATTAGTATGTTATCTTCGCCATCGCTTGGTTCATTGGGCAAAGATAATAGCTCGCTATAAATTCCCTGTTTGACCCTCGAACACAACTGACGCATATTATCTAAATGTTTGCCAACTAGCCATTCCACTATTAAACTAGGCATTGACAAAACCAAAAATAAAGCACTTGCCAGAGATACAGCCTCAATTTCGTTAAAATAACGATTCCCATTCAATGGTGAAGAAGATGCCATCCAAAACAGTATTCCCTGGGGGATCATTAGCAGCAAAAAAAAAGCCCATCGAAGCTTGCTTACCAAGATATTCCCTCCTCTCAAGCCACCAACAACGCAATCTGTTATTGATATTGAAAATCATTATCACTACTGTTAAATAATAATGTATTTTCCCTTTCTTTGTCAATATATAAAAAGATTTTTAAGGCAGAGTTAAAACGTAGAAAATAAAAAAGGCTTGGTTATCGATAAATAATAGCCTCTATAGAGTGACATAAGCTGGTACTTTTTTGCAAGGTGCCATTTTTTTATTTATGACCAATAATAGATTCATTGATTATAAATAGTTTATATTACAATATATCATTTACAGTTTTTAAAAATAATAGTAAAATAAGTTTGTTAACCAATTTTAAAATCATTGTTAACGAACTTGTTCCATAATTTAGTAAGCATACATATTAAAGGAGGCTGGGGATGAATTACCGTGAAATTTTTACCTTTGGTGAGTCCATACTTCAAGGTCATAAGATTAATTATGAAGAGGCCTTACAACTTACCACGGTGATAAATGAAGATATTCCTCTACTCTCGGCTTTCGCTAACAAGATTCGTATACAATTTGCCGGCCAAGGCGTTGATATGTGCGGCATTGTAAATGCTCGTTCCGGGATGTGCTCTGAGGACTGTAAATTCTGCGCCCAATCTGTTTATCACAATACAACAGCTCCTATATACGAATTATTGAACATAGAACAAATTATCACAGCAGCAAAAAAAGCGGAGCAACAGGGTGCAAGACGTATTAGTATTGTCACCAGCGGTAAGGGAATGGAGAATGATGCTGACTTTGAAAAAATTATTGACTCCCTAAAAGCGATCATGAGCAATACCAGTTTAAAGGTCTGTGCCAATCTCGGCACCCTTACTCTAGATCAAGCTCATAGATTAGCAACTATCGGTATCAAGCGCTATGCTCATAATTTAGAAACCAGTAAAAATTTCTATCCCTCGGTGTGTACAACCCACTCTTATGAAGAGCGAGTAACAACTATTAAAGCTGTTAAGGCTGCTGGTATGGAACTGTGCACTGGAGGTATCATTGGAATGGGCGAAAGCTGGCAGGATCGTATCGATTTTGCCTTTGCCTTAAGGGAACTGAACGTTGCCTCTATTCCTATAAACATTCTTAATCCCATTAAAGGAACAGCTCTGGATAATATTACTCCCCCATCCCCCCTTGATATTATTAAAACTTTTGCTATTTTTCGTTTTATTTTCCCTGAGAAAATTATCCGCCCTGCTGGCGGCCGAGAAATAAACTTGCGAGATATGCAGGGACATCTTATGTTATCTGGAGCAAATGGTCTTATTGTTGGTAATTACTTAACTTTTACAGGTCGTAATACGGCAGCGGACTTCCAGATGGTACAAGACGCTGAGTTAATTCCAACCGGCACTAAATAATACTAGGAGGAATAGATATGACTAATTATGATTTAATTTTTTCTTTAGGTAAAAAAATTTTAGAGGGTAATCAGCTTACCTTTGATGAAGCTTTAGCCTTAACAAGGATTGAAGAAAGCGACATTCCTATACTACTTGGGGTTGCTAATAAAGTGCGGGAAAAATTTACGGGTTCTTATGTAGATACTTGCCAAATCCTTAATGCTCGTTCAGGAAACTGTTCGGAAGACTGTAAATTCTGTGCTCAATCTGCTCATCACGACGTAGAAATAGAGGCCTATCCCTTTATGAATGAAAATGACATTATCCAGGCTGCCCAAAAAGCAGAAGCAGATTCGGCTTACCGTTTTTGTCTCATTACCTCTGGGTGTGGTATGGACGGTGATCGAGATTTTGAGAAAATCACCGCAGCAATTGAAAGAATCGGCCAAGAAACAACTCTTCAACGCTGTTGTTCCCTAGGAACCTTGCAAGAAGAGCATGTAGTTGCATTAAAAAAGGCTGGTATCACCCGCTATCATCATAATTTAGAAACTAGCGAAAGCCATTTTAGTGAAATTTGTACGACTCATACTTATGAAGATCGGGTTAATACGATTAGAAGAGTAAAAGCAGCCGATATCGAGGTATGCTCTGGTGGTATTATTGGTATGGGAGAAACTTGGCGTCAGCGTATCGAATTGGCCTTTACCCTTAAAGAGTTAGATGTAGACTCTATCCCAGTTAATGTTCTAAATCCGATTAAAGGAACCGCATTAGAAAACCAAGAAAAACTAAGCCCCATGGAAATTCTACAAACTTTTGCTATTTTCCGCCTGATCCTACCCACGAAAATCATCCGTTATGCTGGTGGCCGTGAACGCAATCTAGGCGAATTGGTTCCCCTAGGATTCCTATCGGGTGTGAACGGGATGTTAATTGGCAATTACCTTACTACGCAAGGTCGCGGTGCTCTAAAAGATCTGCAAACAGTAACCGATTTAGGATTGAAAATACTGAAGAATGCTTGATTCTTTAACTAAATTATTTTCCGGTAAACCAGCCTATGATATCAATTTATAGAATATTGTCCCTATGAATTGATATTTCATAACGGTTGACGAGCAATGATTTCCCTTGATATAATATCTATAATTTTAAAAATATAGGGTTGAGATACTCTCCTTGGAATAATCATCGGGAAGGCTGAAAGTGTATTAGGATTCGACCCCTGGCTTTTTTGGTATTCATTGCCGAAGAGCCTTTTTTTCTGTATTGATAGTCTTGAAAGACAATGGAGGTTACTATGAGCTTATTATTGGAAACATTAACACAAATCACCCCTTTAGATCAAGAAATCATGGGAAAAGTCCAAGCAAAATTAGACACTGTGATTAAACCACAAGGCAGTCTCGGGCGCCTAGAAGAGATAGTAAAACAATACGCTGGTATCAGAAAAGAAGAAGTACCTGAAGTGCCTCGTACTTGTATGGTTGTGGCCTGCGCCGATCATGGCGTGGCCATAAATCAAATCAGCGCCTATCCCATAGAAACTACACTTCAAATGACAAAAAACTATGTAGGTGCTAAAGGCGCTAGCGCTAATGCCTTGGCGAACTTCTGCGGTGCTGATATGGTCGTCGTAGATGCGGGCGTTGCTGGTGATTTATCCGATACTTCAGGTTTATGGCATCGTAAGATTGCCTATGGTACAAAGGATTTTACTCAGGGGCCTGCCATGTCAAGGGAAGAAGCGATTAAAGCCCTGGAAATAGGAATTGAAATTGTTAATAAGCAAGTGAGCTCTGGCTACAGATGTTTTAGCCTTGGAGAAATGGGAATCGGCAATACAACCTCCAGTGCAGCAATTGTAGCCGCCTTTACCAACATCACTCCCGAACAAGCTACGGGACGGGGCACAGGTATTTCAGATAATCGACTGATCTTCAAAATTAACATCGTACGACAAGCACTCACAATGAATCAACCAAACCCCCAAGATGGGTTAGATGTTTTGGCTAAACTTGGTGGTTTTGAAACAGGGGTTTTAGCAGGTGTCATACTAGGTGCTGCCTATAATCGCTGT
>Ga0316613_10001003_pt1 | contig 20115 bp, 23 predicted proteins | sample OWC_soil_day10_C_2_FD_207647 | JGI IMG/M metagenome (GOLD analysis project Ga0316613, IMG submission 207647) | Wetland soil microbial communities from Old Woman Creek delta, Ohio, United States - OWC_soil_day10_CT_b | ecosystem: Environmental > Terrestrial > Soil > Wetlands | place: USA: Ohio...
AATAATCTTAGCAATATGCAAATATGCCCGGCGAGATTTTGTGGGGTTACTGGAGCAACTCGGTAAAGTGTGTTTTATTATGGTTTTATCAGTTCTGGTAGTAAGTGATTCTTCTAAGTTTTTAAGCTATGCTACTTCAGTGACAAAGGGGGCATCAGTATCAATACTTACAGGAATTAATGATATAGATGTTGGTGAGAACGTGAACAATTATGCTGCCAATGCTGCCAGTGTGCTATGGATCAGTCTGGTTCATGAGCCATGGAAGGCTCTGGAGTTTGGTGATTATAATTACACCAATGATGATGTGGAGTTTTTTTTAACAGCTTCAGGCAGCGATAGAGAAGACCGGGTGGCCGAAATGATGGATGGTGACAAAGGTCCATTCTCAAAAGATCGTTCAGCTATTAGGGTTGGCCAGGGATTAATAATTTTATTAACCGTATTTGTTAAAGTCCTTGTATACATAGTTGTTAGTGCGATGTGCTTCCTTTTTCAAGTTATTGCAATTTTTTTCATACTAATGGCACCATTAATACTTTTATTATCTCTGGTTCCCGGATATGATTTTGAACTTTTGGGAGTTTGGGCCAGAAAAATAATGGAAACACAAGTAGGAGTATTGATTATCACCTTTTTAATTGGCGTTATGGTCTTTTTTGATAGAGCACTTCAATCATTGGCTTCAGAGATAGGATGGTTCATTGTACTTATTATGCAAATAGCAGTATGTGTTTGCCTGTACTTGTTCCGCTGGCAGATATTTATGGCTTTTAATAATGCGCAGCGTAGCATACAAAATCCCAGATTAACAAAAAGACAGTTCTTAAGGTCAGGAAATCCTTATTCTGCAATAGAGAGACAATTTATGTATCATCAGGCCCGGCAAGCAACAGGGTATAAAAAGAGGAAAAAAGATAATCAAGGAGAAGAGGGCAGAAGTCATGGAACTTCTTCAGGAATATTAAGCAGATACGCAAGATTACTTTTAGCAGGACCGCCCCAACAGAAAATAAAAAGACCAAATTTCAGAGACCAGAATACAGCGCAAGGTCAAAACACAGTACAACCCTCCAATTCTGCGAAAGCGGAAGATTTGGGGAGAGAGGGGAGCTATTATGCTCCAAGAGAAGTTACGGATAACTGGCGTGATTTATGGAATAATGCAAATGTAATAAAGCGGCCGACCACATCGGATAATTCAAAAGTCATTAATAGACGGCCGGTATTATCTCAGGCTAATCATAATTCATCTGTACAAGCTTCTAGAAGGCGCAGGAAGGTCACTAAAACGGATCAAGGCTATAGTAGAATAGCTGAAGATGAAAAAAGGTCAATGGTAGTGGGGGGCGAAGGCATAACTGATAAACGACCAGTGAGTAGCAATGGAAATGTAATAATGTTGCCTCAAACAAATAGAACTGCTAATTCCCAGTATGATCTAAATTCCAGCCCCGCCAATGCCTTAACAATAGGGGGTAAGGTTATGGATACTGAGCCATCGGTCTCAAGGGTATCATTTAGCCATGATCCTGTACAGATACCAAGGAATAAAATAAATCCGACTAGGGTGAAACAGATCAATAAACGATTAAGGGCTTTAGATGAAGCATATTTCAATCAAGGCACGAGCCGCCGTCCCTTTACCGGCTGGTATACGCCTCCGGAAGATCGGGAAGCAGTTTATCATAAAGGTATGAACCGCCCCACAACCGGACAATTTCAAAAAGAGGTGGCAGTATCCAGGGAAAATATGCAATATCAAGCAGAAGTTAAAACCGTAGATCAGAATTCAACTGCAGAGCAGCCTGGGAATAGTAAAACTGCTAAGTTGTCTAAGCGGCCGACAACCATTAAAGGAGAAGGAGAAAATAAAAAAGCAGCTTCCAAGATAAACAGTAAGTCGGTAACTACTTCAAGGTCAATAAATAAACCGATATCTCCAAACTCCAGTAAACAGATGCCTACCTATAATTCTACAGAATCAAAAATAGCTGATACAGCTATAAGAGAGCTGAAGAGTCCGCAGATTAATGCAAAGAGACCAGAAATAGCCAGGGAAGGAGGACAAGAGGAAAAGGTAAATTACATATCATTCAATAGACCAGAATCAGAAAGTGAAAAGCAGAAAAAAGTTGTAAAGCCTGTTACACAATCTTATACCGGCAATGCTGTAAGGCGTGAGCGATCAAAACCAGAGTTGAGAAAGCCCATTAAAACAGCTCCTAAAGTGCAGAAAGCCACCGTAAGCGGCTTTAAAGCTTATAAGGGTAATTCTGAACAGAGGAATGAAAGAAAGCCTTAAATCAAGTGTAGGCGTTAATAAGAGGGAGGAGGAGTCGTAGAAAACAATAGCTTCTATCTTGGGAGATGTGAAGTTAGACAAAGATATTAAGGGAGTTTAATATTCCAAATAAAGACAGAAAAAGATTATATTGACAATTTAATACATATTCGGGTAAAATAGGTACAAGCGTTTGTGGAAAATATGCCACAACAAAAAAATAAAAAAATGAGAAGTACCATGACAGATACTTCTCGTAAGCGGTTTCATAAAATTGCTTGCCGGCGATTTTATGACAGTTCTGGGTATCGGCTTGGATACGAAGAAAATTTTAACCATATTGTTAGCGATTCGCTACTGACTAAATGATATCAGAAGTGTAAATTGCTGTCAAGATAGTAAAATTATTTTTGGATGACTTTTTGCTCGAATACCTAGTGTATTCGAGCTTTTTTGATGTTTTTTTTCTGGTTTTTTTTTGAGAAATTCCAGAAATTACCAGTAGGAAAAATGGGGTGGGGAGATGAAAATCAAATATTCGCTGTTAGATCGCATGTGTGAGCTGACAAATAAGGAGTTGGATTTCCTGTTATATATTATCCGCCTTCAGGATCAGAGTGGCCATATCAGTGTGTACTATAACGAAGTCTGTGATACATGTGGAATGTGTCAGCAGAGTTTCTATTCGGTTTTAGGATCGTTGCAATCCAAGGAGATCATCAAATATGAAAATGCAGATCGGATTTATCTTATAACTGTCTTAAGCAATGGCTTTATACACAATGAGTTGGAAGACTGTCTTTACTTAAAAGATGATGTCTTGTATAGTGAGCAGTTTAAAACGCTTAGAGCAGGAGAAAAAACACTTTTTCTTTATCTCATGAAAGCAACAGAAAGAAATCCTGTATACAAAATTGCAACTGAATTTTTTTATAGTAAATATATGCAAAAACTAAACGTAACAAAGAAGGTGTTGTGCTCATACCTACATACGATGAAACGATTTTTTTATATAAAAATGAAGGAAAAAAAATATCAAATAAATCGTATTAATTTTGAGGATTATGAACGTGGAAAAGATGCCATTACAACTTTGGAATATTATCGAAAAAAATCAGGTCGGACACAACAGGAAATGGCCAGTATTGCAGGTATTACATTACTAAAATATAAAAAATACGAATTAGCGGTAGAACATCTGAATGAAGAAAAATATGGTGTCGTAGTAAAAATTGCGAATGCAGTTGGAACAGTACCAGGTAGTCTTGTTAAAGATGGTAAAACACAATTTTTATAAAAAAAGAAAAGGAGGTGGGAGAGTATGAAGATTAAATATGCGTTATTAGATACATGGAGTGCCTGTAAACTAACGAATATGGAAATTACATTCTTGATTCATATTGCCCATCTCCAGGACCAGGACGACTCAGGACGGGTAATGGGAGTTTATTACCGTGATGCAAGAACTGCCTGTGGGATGAGCATACAGACTTTCTACGATGTTTTGCGTTCATTAACTGAAAAGGGGGTTATTGAATATACCCGTGTTAAGGATGATTATGATATTATCATCCTTAATAATGATACCTCTTATAAGGGAGCCTATGAAGAAGGCTATATCAATGTATCAAGGCTCGTATTTGATAGTAAAAGCTTCAGGAACCTTAGAGCGAAAGAAAAAATGCTCTTTTTGCTGTTTATGAAGGTAACTCATGAAAACGGAAAGACCTATCAGATCGGAACGGAAAAATTTTATGAAAAGTATACTACACTATTAGGAGTTACTAAAAATATTCTCCGTACCTATTTACATTCCTTACGAAAGTTTTTTAGCATTGGAAGGAAAGATGGAAAGTATTTAATAACCTATTTAACCTCGGTATTTAAGCCAAGAAAACCCATTTCCGAAACGGATCAGTTTTTAGGACATGTTGTAAAAGTTAACTGTCGCAGAAGTAAGATTAAGGAAGTTAAAGATGAAGCAATTAAAGACACTATACAGCTAATTAAACAATACCGTAATGAAGCCAGGGATCAAGGATTGAGTATCCAGGGAATCATTAGTAATTGCATATCATACAGCGTCCAAAACTTTACGCATAAGATATTAGATGCCAAATATGTGCATAAGCTTATGCGAAAGCAGCTGGGGCTGAATGGAGCATGGAATTAAATAGTACTTTTAGGCTTGTTCATTGAACAGGCCTTGTAGGCGTTGTCAAAATCGAACTTTTTAAAGAAAATTTCGGGTTTATGAGAGGCAATATAAAAATATGGTGCGTTTAGAGAAGAACTGAAGGAAATCAGTTCTTTTTTTTTGTGCCTATCATAGAATTTATATTCAAGTTTTAAATACATTAAAATTAAATATTCAAGTTTTGGATATATCATGCAAAATGATTTTCAAAAAATAAAAAGAAATAAATGTTAAAGCATTCAATTTTTAAGTATGTGGATAAATCGATAAAAGCTCGTATCTACAAGTAAATTTGGCGTTTTTTTTATCTAGTATATTATCTCTATATTTTGATATTACACTCTATATAAATACAATCTTACCTAGAAAAAATCAAAAACTTACGTGTTTAATTTGCTTATGCCACCTTAAGACTATAAAAACCCAAAACCTATCATCATCCAATCGCTACGCCGACCCCCACTTACGGGGGGCACGCAAGTCGGCGCTTAACGCTCGTCATAGCCCTTACGGGCGTTGATCAAAAAGATATACGGTATTTATTCAACCTAACAAAGTTCAGTTACTATCATGGCCAATAACTGAACTTTTTAAAATGAAAATATACTCGTTCATTTTAAATTGCCTTTAGAACAACAGAAATAGCCCGAATTACCTTTTAAAAGACGTTAGACGAGATTTCCTCACAGAAGGTTAAATCATGGCATAAAACGGCAAATTTGGCGTTTTAAAATGAAAATATTATGAAAGTATACGAACCTGGTTCTATACTCATAAAAATTTGGATCTTTCTTTAAATAATTTATGCTGCAGCCATACTGTTTTATCCGTGAATCTGATATCAATTTTTTTGCCTGGGAGGGTTTGGCCACTGCCAAGTCTATCTAAATGTGATAGCAGCTTTCCCTTATGCTCGTTTTTTATTTTGGCCCGGTCTGCGATCCGGAGGAGTAGAGAGAATTTTTAGATAGAAAATCCGTCTTGATCTAATTCCAGATGTAACTGTACAGAGTCACAGAAATTTTTATTTTGAAAAAGGTTAAATTCATGGGGTAGTTGCATGCAGAATTTTTAGAAAAAATTACTGCGTGAGCAATCAAAATTTTCTCATAAAGCCAGTTAAAATAAGGCGTTTTAAAGAAAAATCCTATGGGTGATCCATCAGAAGCTGGAATGATGGTTAACCCATCATTCGAATTTTAGCGATTTTTTTGATGGATCATCCATCAAATCCCACATTTAATTGGTCGGATTATGAAGGGAAGGGCAGAGGGGTGGCCGGCGCTGAAATTGTGTCCCTGGGAATCCGATCAGCGCCATGTAAACTGTATTTTTTTATGGAAAATCGGGTGGGGAAGTATGCTTAAAGTACTATATGGTAACTTCCCCACTATAAAACATAGATAAAATAAGACTTTATTTAGAATATTGTCCCACCTCTATAATAGGCAAGCTATGCTTTGCATAGCTTGCGTGTAGAACAGAGGGAGATTTTCGGGATGTCAGCGCGGTTATTTCCTGGCAGTATGGAGCATGATCGGAATGAACGTAGTGAATGGAGAGCATGATTTATACTGACAGGAATGCATGGTAACGTAGTGGGATGAGATAGAGTGGAACAGCCAGGATGGGGCCGCTGGGGAGCAGCGGCCCCTGGGCCAGCGGGAGCTGGACCGGAGGGGGTGCGGGGGCCGGATCGGGTGTGGCCGGTGTTGATGGGCGGAGCAGGGAGACTGCCAGGGCATTTTGATTTTTGGGAAAGATGTATTTCCTCTGGAATTATTCTTGAAGAAATTCAAAAACAAAAAGGACCAGCAACAGCCGGCCCTTAAATTATTTATTCTCTTTTCCGTATTCATAAATGGTATCACTTGGCAAATCAATTTCATCGTTCCAGTATACACAAGTCCGGCTTTCGTCAAGCTGGACTTGATTGAATAGTCCGTAAACGCTTTTTAGGTCCTCAAACGGTGGAATACTATTGATATCCTCTTTAACGTCATATAATACCATTTTACCATCATCAAAGTACACTTGTAATACATAGTTATCTAGCGGTTTTAAATCTCTTATTCTTGGTATCATCTTTGCACCTCCAGACAGGTGAAAAAGCCGCTTATAACGGCGGCAATTTCTTTAAGTTCTGACTGTCCCACATATCCAGTAATTCTTTTTGATTTTGGGACATCCACTCTTTAATAAGTTCCTGCGCTCTTCTGGGTAAATCTCCTTCGCTCATTTCCATGGTTCGTAAGTCAAAAACTCCGACTTGCTCTCCATAAATCGCATGTAAATGGCTTGGCTCATGTTCCTTGGGCTTGAAGAACATTTTAATGACAATCCCATAAAACCTTGCTATTTCTGGCACTGTACCATCTCCTTTCGTTAAGCACAATATTATTATATCACACATACAGAAAAAAGCAACCTATTAATCACTAATTTTAGAGAGAATATTTTTTCTATCTTCATCTGTTTCTACAAATTTTATAATATCCCTTGGTTGCATTTCCAAAACACAGCAAAGTCGGTTTAAGTTATCGAGTGAAATATTTGTATCTTTTTCCTTGAATTTTTTCATTGTAGCCTGTGCAAAAAGCCCATTATCTTTTACTTTTGTGGTGTTTATTCCGATTTCTTTTAACTTTTCAATTACGTCTATTTTATATTCTAACATTATGACCTCCTTAAAAAAATACTTTATTTATACTATATCAAATCCAAGTGAAATGTCAATAAAAAATCTCTATAATTCGTGATTTTAATATTGACAATCACTAAAATTAGTGATAAAATAATGCCATAGTAAACAACACAAAATAAGCAAATTGAAAGGCGGTACTTACATGAAAAAAATGGATATTAATGGAATAGAGATGAAAACAGGTGATATTGTAGAGGTTAAAAATTCATATTTTAAGAACGATAATGGTATTTATTTTATCGCACATGCACCAGGAGATCCAACTTGGTGCGGTAACGATTATTCATTAAGAAAAATGTGTAAAAACGGAAAAATTAGTACCAATACAAGAAATATAGCTTTCTGGCCCTTGGCTGCATTTACGAGCAATAGAGAGAAAAATAGGAAATGCAGGGAATGGAACAAAGAAAATGCGACAATAGAAATTATTTGCTCAATAGTAAATAATGCAGTTGTAGAGTATTTCAGAAATGAAGCAGAAACAGCAAAAAAACGATATGACCGCAATATTTTATATTATGGTAAATGTAACAGTACGGATACTGAAAAGGCAATCTACGAGTTTTATTTTTCTCTAGTTACCAAAGGAGATACAGTTTAAAACGTGTTAAAGAGGCATTAATAGGTTAACAACAGAGGCGGTTATTATTTTGCTTAATAGCCGCCCTATTATTGAAAGTAGAGGATAATCTTATGAAATCATTTTTGTTTGCATTTAATTTTGAGATGGGGACCATGAACAGTTATATAACAAGTTTTCTTAAAGAGCATCAAATTGATTTTTATTATGAAATGCCTGGCGTATTGGTTGCTGATCTGTTCGGAATAAACCAATACTATAGATTGGAGGTTGAAGACGTTGTGAATAATAGGAAAGAAGTATATTATAACTCAAGTAAAATATATCAGCCTAGTGGCCTTGAAAGGCTTTTCCCATTAAAAAACCAGGCAATCATAACACATAATCCCCAATATGAAATAATGGTATAACTTGAGAATGAAGACACATTCACAACTCGCATAAACGCTTGTAAGAAATACATTTACAATGAATACATAAAAACAACTTTTAACATGGGGACAGTCGAAGACAATCTTCAGCGGGTAGCATGGGTGGAAATTATCTCCTAAATATTGTTACAAAGACGACTAATCAGTGGGCGATCTGGTCCATCATAGTTCTTTTACTTCCAATAAGGCGAAAAAATACTGGATAGACTTAAATAGCCCTGGCAAATAGCCATCCTTACTTGTATACTTAACTACAAGTAAGGATGGCTATTTATCTTATTTCCGGAGATTTTTTTATGTAGATTTGGCATTGACTATTATTTGGAATCATTGTATATTTTTGAAAATAAATCGTAATTTATTTGACTTTATTTGAAAGGGGAAATGCATGGGATATTATGCATATGAGGACATTGACCGCATAATCGATATAACAGCAAAGGAAGCGGCCAAGAAAGATATTTCAATAAGTTACTACTGCCCTAACCCGGCTTGTAGTGCGCATTTACATGTTTGTAGCGTAAATGGTAGTATGTCTGCACATTTTAGGGCTACATTATCAAAATATAGGCATATTCCAGGCTGTCTATTTGGGGAGCATGGCGGCTATTCCCCGGAAGATTCTGACGAGGATGGTTTTGATTTTGAGAATATGATTAATGGTCTCATGAAACCAATACCGACAAAGACCGCTGAAAGTGGAACATCAGTATATGGTTCTGAAGCTTCTGAAATTAGACCATTGCATACTTTATTGCAAGTCTATAGGCTGTGTAAAGCACATTTACCCAGAGATACCTATAATGGACTGCCTATGGGCAAAATGTTACTTTGTGATAAGAGCGCTTATTTCAGGCCCAAAGGACTATATGGTCCTCTGATCATTGAAGGGGTGTGCAGGAAACGCTTTTATGATAAGGATAAAAAAGAAATATATTTAACTGCTCCTATCAAAAAAAATAATTATAATTTAGTACTTCATTTTGATAATCTAAAAAAATTCATGTCGTTGAAGGATCAGCTTTTTCATAACCGGAATAAAATTATTATTGTTGGGGGTATATGGAAATATTATGGAATTTATGGGACATTCTGTACTGAAATTATATCCAGAAAACAATATAGAGTTTTAAATGAAATAATAACATAAAATATGTATTTTAATTTAGGGTATCTGTCGGCGAGAATGCTAGTAAATACAAGGTTTTACATAATAATTACAATTGAAAAAACATGATTTATTTTGTAAATCCAACACTGTTATTTCAGCACTATTTTTATAAAAGAAATCAGGAGGAAAAAGTATAATTGATTGCAATTTTTTGTTTAGATGATCATAACGGTATGATGTTTAATCACAGGAGGCAGAGTAAAGATACTAAGCTTATAGAGGATATAATAAAATTATGCGATGGCCAAAAACTATACATGAGTGAGTATTCAAAAATTATGTTCCAGCAGCATGAAAATATAGTGAAAATTATAACGTCGGATCCGGACTTCCTTCAGCTTGCTCAGTCTGGAAGTTATTGCTTTGTTGAGAATCTTAATATAAATTCTTACATGGATAAATTGGATAAAATAATAATATATAAATGGAACCGGCACTACCCTGCAGATCTTTTCTTTGATGTTTCCACCCTGAAAGATTGGGAATTAAAGGAAGTAGATAATTTTGAGGGAACATCTCATGAAAAAATCACCAGGGAGGTATATGAGAAATGAAAAAAAATACCAAGTTTTTTTTGCTAATTATTTTACTATGTATGTCAGCGATCGTGGGGTGCAGATACCCAGGTTCTGAAACATTAAATAGTTCCAACAAAGCTGCCAGTATCGAGTCCATTAGCAAGACGGTTTATCCATCTCAAAATTCAGGGGACATAGAGCCATCCAGCCAGGTTAAGGATATACCCGATTATTCAGGGGATCCGTTTTTTGTTATTAATGAAAATCAACCAAACTTCTCAGAAGTAGATAATAAAAGCTTATCTTTTGAATCATATAGCGATTTAGATAAATTAGGCAGATGCGGTGTGGCATTTGCTAATATTGGAAGGAATCTGATGCCAACACAGGAGCGTGGCAGCATTGGCCAGGTTAAACCCTCTGGTTGGCAAACCGTGAAATATGATAATGTGGATGGGAATTATCTTTACAACCGTTGCCACCTGATCGGATATCAGCTTACTGGAGAAAATGCGAATACAAAAAACCTTATTACTGGAACACGCTACATGAACGTGGAAGGAATGCTGCCATTTGAAAATATGGTTGCGGATTATATCAAAGAAACTAATAATCATGTTCTGTACCGTGTTACTCCAATATTTAATGGTAATGATCTGGTCGTTCGTGGTGTGCAAATGGAGGCGGCTTCCATAGAAGATAATGCAGCCGGCATATGTTTTAATGTGTTTGTTTACAATGTGCAGCCTGGCATAACAATTGACTATGCTAGCGGTAAAAGTTCATTGGAACAGGGATCTGATATAAGTACAGAAATAATTAATGAATCAAGGTCAGATCCGTCCAGCCAGTCCAACATTGAAATTCGAGGAAATTCAAATTCAAAAATATATCATTGTCCTGGACAAGCAGCATATAAAGATATGGCAAATTCCAAATATCTGAAGATCTTCAGATCGGAGCAGGAAGCCATTGATGCGGGTTACAGAAAAGCAAAACGCTAAAAAGTTAAAAGTAGAGAGACCGAAAGCCATTTATTGGATTGACAGGTCTCTACTTTTTCGCCCAATTTTTCGTTTTGAAATAGCTCTCTTTTTAAGTCAAATCTTTTTCTTATAGATAACACATTAAAACGTTGACATTATAAACATAAAAGTGTATAATTGATTTATAAATATTTTTGTATTAAAATATATTAATATAAAAATACAAAAATGTTAAACAATATGGTATAATAAAAGAAGGTGAAAAATGAATGATTCGTATTAGATGTTACAACGTGATATTTTTTTTAGAATGCTGCACTAAAACCGATTATAACAAGATTTGTTATCTTGGTAGACGAATTCAGAGTGAAAAAATATTAATGAGTGATATATACAAATGGTGCAATGCACAAGGTATAAAATATAAAACAAAGTTTGTATATAGGAAAGATTTCCCGCTAAAAGCGAATATTTGGAATTTATATACATATATCAGAGGAAGTTTTGAAAATTATTTTAGATTAAATGTGATTGAGTAAGGAAACTCGGTTATTAATTCGTTAAAAATAATATAAAAACAATATGGAGGTAAATTATGATTGTAGCTATTGCAAATCAAAAGGGTGGAGTGTTAAAAACGACTTCTACTCTCAATCTAGGTAAGGCTCTGGCAAATGCGGGAAAACGAGTGTTAATGGGAGAAATTGATAGTCAAGGCAGTCTTACTATATCAACCGGTAATGAACCAGATGAGTATGAATTTACAATATGTGATATTCTTAAGAAGAAGCCAGAAGACATTACAAAATGTATTTATAATATTTCTGATAATCTTGATATAATACCAAGTATTATAGATTTGGCTACACTGGAGATGGAATTAATGTCCAGGACAGCCAGAGAAATGGTACTAGCTAGAGAACTCAATAAAATTAAAGATCAATATGATTATATTTTAATAGACTGTCCACCTCAACTTTCTATTTTGACGCTTAATGCTCTTGCTGCAGCCGATAAGGTAATTATTCCCTGTAAGACGGATTATTTATCTTATAGAGGGTTAGAACAGTTGGAGGACACCATCAATGATGTTAAAGAGCTTGTTAATCCAAATATCAGTATTATGGGAGTTATTGCAACACTATATGAGAAAGTTGTAAAGGATCATAATGAGATACTGAATATGTTGAAACAAAAGTACAATGTAATAGGTGTTATCAAAAAAACGGCTCTGGCAACTAAAGGAATATATGATGGTATTTCCGTTGTACAAAGAGATCCTAAATCTGAAATCGCACAAGAATACATAAAAATTGCAGAATACATAATGAAAGAAGGTAACTAAAAATGGGATTGGCCGATAGAGAAAATAGAAGAAAAAGTGTTGTAAGTAACCTGGTCAGTGGAGATGGAAATTCAGATAGAAAAGAAGAAACTAATCAAGAAGCGTTTACGAATGTACATTATAAAATCACCACAAAAAGGCATAAAGATATTAAGCGGAGAGCAATTGAAGAAGGAAAAAAAGACTATGAGATTGTTCAAGAGGCATTGGATGCCTACTTTTCTGATTTATGAAATATGACATCCTAGATGGGTACAAGCAGTATTTATATGAAAATCTAAAAAAAAACACTGCTAAAACCTATTATTCGGCGGTAAAAAAAACTCTCCGGGATCTTAGGTTTGATAGTTTAAACCAGATTCCGGAGAATTTGATTTTGGGAGAAGTAAAAAAACTGAATAATAAAAATCTGGTGAGTGCAGCAAAGAATGGCCTCAAGTATTTAAAGAAATATGATTCATCGCTTAATTTACCCTCGAATGAAGCTTTTTCACAAATTTCTAAGCATAAAAGGAATTATGTAAAGAGTAGGGGAAAGAGGGTTGATTATGACCAGATGCAGAGAAAAGTGAATGGCATCCAAAATAAAAAATTAAAATTGGCTTTTAGGTTGGCATCAATTTCGGGATTGCGAGTGTCAGAGCTGGCGGATCTGAAAGCTGGCGATCTGAAATTTAATGAGGCTGGAAATATTATTGTATCAGTCAGAAATGGTAAAGGGGGGAAAAGCGGCCAGGTTGAATGTCTGAATGATAAATATGTCTATGAACGATTAAAAGAATATTGCAATAGTCAGGAAGAAGATAAAAAGCTTTTTTACAGTGAAAGTTATATGAGAGAGCGCGCCGGCCGGCTTGGTCTTGAAATGCATGATTTTCGTAGAGCCTTTGCTACATTAAAAAAAATGGACTGTTTAAACGAAGGCTTTTCGTCATATGAAGCAAATGCAAAAGTACAGGAAGGGTTAAGACACGAAAGGTTTTCCACTACTAAAAGATATTTATATGGAAGAAAAATAATAACAGAGCGTAAAAAAAATGAGAGAGCTGTCAAAATGCAGCATGATCAGGAAGATGAGCAAGATGTTACTTTTGAGCCTTACACTAAATATAAATATGATATGGTGAGCGCTGTAGATAGCTACGATCTAACTCCTGAAGAAAAAGATGTATTATCCAGATATTCAGATTTTGACTATACAGAAATTAATGCTTCGCTATATATTGAAAATTATGAATATGCAGAAGAGTGTAAGAATGATATAGACAAGCTTACACAATGCTTAGATAGAAAAAAAATTCCAGACAATATGGTCGTTTATAGAGGAATTCCAGATCCAGATATTATTTTTGGTAAAGACGGTCATAACTTAACTGCAGAGCAGCTAAATGAAAAATATAGCGGTCAATTGGTATTACATAAAAGCTTCATGTCTACGAGTATTAATCGTGACGTAGCCGATAATTTTTCTAACGGGGGCTTAAAAGTAATTTTAACCATAAAAGCTCCAAAGGCCAAAAAGGGGATTTTTATGGGCAAAGTAACAGAACACATAGAAGAAGATGAAATTTTATTTCAGAGAGGCATATTCTTAGAAATAGAATCTGTTGAGCAAAATGGTAATATTTTAGAAGTTCAAGCACTAATGCGAGGCCAGTTGAGAAAATAAAGGAGGGTATTCGATGAGAGATAATATGAATAAGAGTGATCGCTTGAAAAAATTTCAAATTATTGATAAGAGAGAAGTCCAAATGATCTCCAAGGAACAATATGAAAAAATGTTGGAGAATGGTGAAATAACTGAAGAGACTATTCCCTCAAAAAAGGATGTGGAATGAATGAATTGGAATCCAAATGATTATAGTCTTCCCGATCAGAGTAAGGAGGGGCGCTTTTCTTATGGTGCTATTATTGGAGATATAGTTGGTTCTATATATGAGTTTGATAATATTAAAAGTAAAAATTTCCCCTTTTGGTCTTATAATGCCTTTTTTACTGATGATACAGTTATGACCATTGCATTATACGTGTCTATCGTTATGCACAAAAAGGATTCCAGTAGGAATTTTAAAAAACTTTTAATCTACAATATGCAGAAACTAGGAAGAAAATATCCTGGTTGCAGCTATGGTGCCCATTTTGGTGTATGGCTGGATGCGAAAGATCCAAAGCCATATTATAGTTTCGGTAATGGATCCGCCATGAGAGTATCTGCAGCCGGCTTTTTGGCAGACAACATGGAGGAAGCTATACAATATGCCAGGGAATCCGCTGAAGTCACGCATAATCACCCTTATGGTATCGCTGGAGCGGAATCCGTAGCCGTGGGAATATATATGGCAAGAGATGGAAAAAGTAAAGAACAAATAAGATATGAGTTATCAAAATATTGGGATCTCGATTTTACCCTAGAAGAGATTAGACCGCATTATGAATTTGATGAGACATGTCAGGGAACGGTTCCACAGGCTATAGTGGCATTTTTAGAATCGAAAGATTTTGAAGATGCAATACGTAATGCTATATCCATTGGTGGAGATTCTGATACTTTGGCTGCCATTACAGGTAGTTTAGCTGAGGCATATTATGGTGTTCCTTTAGAGATGAAACAAATAGCGTTAAGTTATTTAGATGGTTATTTAAGGGATTTAATCTTAATATAGCCAAGAGAAGTATATTTATTGGTATTTAATACTCACAAAGCCCCTAGGCTGTGTAATTCACGTCTGGGGGCTTTGTGTTGCCACAAACCGAATATAATGATGCTTGGATCTAAATTATAGGCTTGCCTGTTTCGTTGTCAATAAAAGAAATTTGCAAATGTGCATTAAGTGCTTCAGCAATTTTTTCAAGTTCTGAAATCTTAAAAGTATCACGTCTGTATTTATTATTCATATTCTGAGGGGTTTGTCCAGTTCTACGGGCCAATTCGGCTTCAGTAATATTTCCCCTCTTTACACGACATAAATTTATATATTCTCTAATATTAGTATGCATATTCAAATACCTCCTTTTTTATTATACATAGAATAGTTTATATAGTCAATCATAATTATTATAATATATAAAAAAAAGTTTAAAAAATGATTGACATTATATAAAAAAAAGTTTATTATATAAACTATAAAATATATGGAGGGAATTAACATGAACGTTAACTTTGAAATCTTGATGGACCTGGCAAAGGCAACCTTGGAAAAAGAGTACAAAGACTATTGCGGCGGATACCTATTCATACTTCCAAACCTTACTAATGGAGTAACAAGCGTAAGGTATATAGAGGTACAAAGCAAAATTATAGATGTCATTAAGTGCAGTCGTCAAGTTGCTAATCAGTTAAATGAGTATTACGATTCCGATGCGTCTCTAGCAAACAGCCTGATAGACTACATAATCGAGGATATTGGGGCATAACGACTAAAATGAAATTGGCCGGGATCAGGGACCCGGCCACAGAATTAGCATTTACAGGAGAAATAAAATGAAGAGAATAAAGACGTTTAAAGGATGGGGGATTTATCAGAATAATAATAAAGAAATAGAGGAATACAGATTTAACGTAACGATATTACATCCTGATAATATGGAATATGCTTACATGTGTAGTCCATCTGATTCAGATATGGAATTTGACACAGTAGAAGCTGCGGAAAATTGGATTAAGAATTATGATAAATAAAGCTATTACATAATAAGACGATGAAAGGAGGTGGAAGCTCCTGCGCAGGGATAAGATATCTGGCTTCCTTTCAAAATATGGGATTTGAAGTTTTTAATTACAATTGCCCAGGGCAATTGAGTTTTATTCAGCCAGGCTATATAAAAGATTCTGAATGTACCAAAGAAACACCAGTTATTTATGGTAAGCCTGATACGCTAATTTATGGAACATGTAAAAAAATCAAGCCTAGAATACCAGGTCGTACAGATACACAGCACCTGGAGAATATTTACTTAGAAAAATTATTACCTCTTGAAGAATATGATTTGATTGTAGTTCTGTTATCTGGTGGTAAAGATAGTATTGCCTGTTATTTAAAGCTTTTGGATCTTGGGGTGCCTAAAGAAAAAATGGAATTTTGGCACCATGATATTGATGGAGGGAATCCAGAGAGAAGAATGGACTGGAAATGTACTCAGAATTATGTGAATGCCTTATCTGAGGCTGAAGGTATACCTTTGCGTCCTTCGTGGAGGGTAAACGGATTTTTTGGAGAGTTGTACCGCATAGGAGCCAGTGAGCCGATTGAGTGGATGGAGCCTGAAACCGGAGAAATCAAACAGTGTAGGCTATCACGGAAATATTTAAAATGCCAAAAGATTAAGGAAGAAGCCACTGATCAGATGGAAGAGGAGCTTAAAAAACAAGGTTTTCGAATGAAATTTCCTATGAAAACCGCAGACTTAAGCCGTAGATGGTGCAGTGCATATATGAAAATCATGGTCGCTGATACAGTTATGCGTAATCTCAGCCATTTGGGAGAACTGGAGGTACTTGGGGGAAAGTGTCATAAGTTTCCCGCAAAAGGTGGAATCATAAATGGGCGATGGTGCAGTGCCGAACTAAAGCGACAAGTTGCCGATTCTGTAATAAGGAATTTGGATACTTTGGAGGAGATTGGTGGTAAACGCCATAAATTTCCTGCTAAGGGAGGTACTCACCAAGGTAGATGGTGCAGTGGAAATCTTAAGGCAGCCGTACAAGACAGCGTTACATCAAATTTGGATAAAACGAAACAAGATATAAAAATATTGATCGTTTCAGGTGAACGCCGGGGAGAATCATTAGGACGAGCCAAGTATAATGAAATGGAAATACATAGGACAAACGCTGATAAAAAGGCTCATAGAATAGTGCATCAATGGCGACCAGTTATTGATTATTCAGAGAAAGATGTTTGGGAGATAATGAAACGTCACCGGATTAATCCGCATCCATGTTATCGGGCAGGTTGGAATCGTTGCAGTTGCGCCGGCTGTATATTTTCTACTCCCACATTGTTTGCAGGATATAGAGATCTATATCCAGAAGAATTTGAAAAGCTTAAGCAAGATGAAAAGATTCTTGGATTCACACTGGATAATAAATATGATCTTGAAACTTTTGTAGGTAATGCAAAGTCATGTGTGTATTGGGGAGATAAGGCAGCTATCCATAGCCTACTGACTGGTGAATTTAAGACAGAGGATATTTATGTGTCAGGAGATTGGTTGTATCCAGCCGGGGCCTTCCACGGAGCGGAAGGTGGGCCGTGTTAATCCATAAAAAAGGTATTTTGAGGAGAGGCGCATGGATTTAAAGCAAGAAAATGAATTAATAAAATGGGATGCAGAATACGCCCTGAAGGAATGTGAAGATAGGGCGGATAGCAGATATTTGGAAAAGGAATATGTGGTTGCACAGTTCCTTAAAGAGTTTTCCAAAATGGCAAGGGATAAAGGCTATCTAAACTGATTAATTGTGAGGTGGATATGGCTTATACAAAGTAGGAGCAAATCGAATTAGATCAACAGCTTAAAAGATGGCAGAAACGGCAGCTTACAGCCGTAAGGCAAAATAATATTGATAAAGCATTTGAAAAAATGATTGGTTAGATAAATAAACTTAAAATTGTCGAGTATTAGGAAGGAGATAAATTATGGATTACTTGTTATATTTAGCTGGTGGTTTTGCTATCTGCCTGGTAATGAATTTTATGAAATGAAAATGGATTGGCTGGGACTTATAATCTTGGCCAATTTATTTTTATGTTTAAATAACCTTATACAGTGAAAAGACCTCTCTACCCTCCCTATGGATATAGTTATACAAAAATACCAAATTTTAAATAGATCCTGTAAAGCGAAAGCGTTACCATATGCAGCGTAAAACTGTGTCCAGTGAGAGGACCTGCGCTCTCCTATCAATTTGCAAATGCCTTTCATTAATACATTAGTACTAAAATACAAAAAAACAAAAATACAAAAATATATAAAAATTAAGATCTTGTAAAGAGAAAGCATGCTGCAGTTAAGCTGCTTCTAAATGAATTACATATGCAGCGTAAAACTGTGTCCAGTGAGAGGACCTGCGCTCTCCCATCAATTTGCAGATGCCTTTCATTAATACATTAGTGCTAAAATACAAAAATATATAAAAATTAAGATCTTGTAAAGAGAAAGCATGCTGCAGTTAAGCTGCTTCTGAAAGAATTACCATATGCAGCGTAAAACTGTGTCCAGTGAGAGGACCTGCGCTCTCCCATCAATTTGCAGATCCCTATCATTAATACATTAGTACTAAAATACAAAAATATTAAAATATAAAAATATATACAAATAATAGATCTTGCAAAGAGAAAGCATGCTTTGGTAAAGCAAAAGAATTACCATATGCAGCGTAAAACTGTGTTCAGTAAGAGGGCCTGCACTCTCCTATCAATTTACAGATCCCTTTCATTAATACATTAGTGCTAAAATACAAAAATATATAAAATTAAAGATCTTGTAAAGGGAAAGCATGCTGCAGTTAAGCTGCTTCTGAAAGAATTACCATATACAGCGTAAAACTGTATCCAGTGAGAGGACCTGCGCTCTCCCATCAATTTGCAGATCCCTTTCATTAATACATTAGTACTAAAATACAAAAATATTAAAATACAAAAATATATAAAAATTAAGATCTTGTAAAAAGAAAGCATGCTGCAGTTAAGCTGCTTCTGAAAGAATTACCATATGCAGCGTAAAACTGTATCCAGTGAAAGAACCTGCTCTCTTCCATCAATTTGAGGCTATCTCTTATTTTATATTTGTATTTAAAAACAATAATATAATAATACAAAAATATTTAAAGTTAAATTAAGTAGCTATATCTAAAAGGATAACTATTCTTTATTGAGTGGAATTATTTTCGTCCACCAATGTGCTGTTCTCTTTCATTAATATATTTGTATTAAAATATAAAAATACAATAGTACATAAAGATCATAATTAAAATAGATCTTTCAAAGAAATGTGCTGCAGTAAGCTTGTTCCGTGAGAAGTCACTTTCTCATAATATATTTATATTGCAATACAAAAATACAAAAATATTAAAATTAAATTTAGCCTCGACAAAAGTAAGCAATAAATAGCTTAAGAATGATTATTAAGACAGATGTAATGACTTAAAAAGGCTAAGGAATGGGACCAAGGGGATTCAACCTTCCTATAAACGGTTATAGAAAGGTTGATTTTAATTAGATAATTATTGCGGTTATGAAAATTCTCTGACTAACTTATAAAAAGTGTTTTTCTTAATTCCGGTTATTTTCATTGCTTCCACGGCCTTAATATCACCATTTTTCCATCTTTGCAAGGTTGGTTCCCAATTTGAAGGTATTTCTATTTTAGGTCGGCCTAGTTTAACTCCTTTTGCTTTTGCTGCAGCGAGCCCTTCCTCCTGGCGCTTTCTGATTCGGTTACGTTCATCTTCTGCAATAGATCCCATAACTTCTATGACAATGTTATTTACCATATCTTGAATCCAAGACTGTTCTTCTGGAAAGTCTACCATAGTTGTAGGGAGGTTCAATATCTTCAGGCGGATGTTATTTTTCTTAAAATATTCAAGTTCATTCTTAATATCAGCCTTTCGCCGGCTCAAGCGATCTAATTCAGTAATGATTAATGTATCTCCATCTCTTAACATCGTATTTCTCAATGCCATATATCCATATCGATTTAAATCTTTACCGCTTTCCTTATCAACTATAATATCCCTATCGTCTGCACCTATTGATTTAAATGCTTGGATTTGCCGATCTTCATTCTGAGTGTTGGAACTTACTCTTGCATAATAAAATGTTTTACTACTCATTTTTCACCTCTTTAAAGTGTCCTAAAATTTATCATCAATATATAAACGTTTATTATATATAT
>Ga0316613_10001009_pt1 | contig 20063 bp, 19 predicted proteins | sample OWC_soil_day10_C_2_FD_207647 | JGI IMG/M metagenome (GOLD analysis project Ga0316613, IMG submission 207647) | Wetland soil microbial communities from Old Woman Creek delta, Ohio, United States - OWC_soil_day10_CT_b | ecosystem: Environmental > Terrestrial > Soil > Wetlands | place: USA: Ohio...
TGACGAAATGTAATCACATTATGTATTTTCCCTGATACTATTAATGTGTCTAAAAATTGTTTGTTATTATAATTTACTGGAGTAAGACCTTTGGGGAATTTTGCTGATACCGAGTAAGGAGCGTGGACGAATTAATGTATGAAGAAGACGCACAAGTAAAAGTTAAAGAAAATCAAGAAGATAAATTTATAGAGTTACAGGTTATGAAGCAAATGCACAAAATTAGCACCTGTGTTATGCGGCAAGAAGGAATGAGTGAAATATTTGGCAGGATTATTGAGTTAGCAATGCATATTATGAAAGCCGATAGAGGCATTTTTCAGCTCCTTGATGAGAACTCAGGTATCCTCCGAATCATTGCCAATCGTGGTTTTGACAAACCGTTCCTCAATATTTTCAATAGTTTTCATGAAAACCAGGCTGCTTGCTCAATGGTTCTTGAAAGACGCGAGCATATTATTATTGAAGATGTAACCCAAAGTTCTCTTATCGAACCGCAATTACTAGATATCATGTTAACGGCTGGCGCACGAGCCGTACAATCTATACCCCTATTTAGTCTTACTGGCCATCTGCTTGGAATGCTATCCACATATCACCGTGCTCCCCACCAGCCAGATGAACAAGATCTTCAACTATTTGCTTTAGTAGCACAACAGGCAGCAGATATTATTAAATGTATGCAAGCTGAACAAATTGTGCAGGAAAATGAGGAACGTCATCTTGCTCTTACGAGAGAATTGTTAAAGGAAATTGAGGAACGCAGACTATTTTCCGAACTAATCGACCTGCAGGATTTAAAGAAGGCACTCTCTTCCTTTATAAACTCAATTCGCAGCATTACGAAATGTCAATCAATTGCCATGAGATTGGTAGATCAGGGAAATTATCCATACTTCGTATGGGAAAGCTTTGCAGAAGAATTTATTCTACAAGAAAAAAGCCTATGTACAAAAGATGAAATGAATAGTCCCATAATATGCGGAAATGTTATACGAGGCCGTATCGACCCTTCAATGTCATCTTTTTCAGCCGGTGGTAGTTTCTGGTGTAATAGCACTTCGAAACTTGTAGCCCCGTCAGCACAGGAAGATTTGCAAGGTAATATGCAAGGTCATTGTTGTACTTATGAGTCGGTTGCACTCGTGCCGCTCAAGATAAAGGAAGAGATAATTGGTCTCATACAGATAAATGACAAACGTTCAGATTTATTCACTCTTGAAATGATAAGCTATTTTGAAATGCTCGGCAAAAAGATTGGTGTTGCCGTATCCCATTGGTGGGTTCATAAAAAACTAGAAAATGCCATTAGCGAACTTCACGCAGAAAATCTGATTAAAATAGAAGCACAAAAGAAGTCAGCTGCGGCATATGATCAGATTAATCAAATCTTGGAACGAATTACTGATGGATACTTTGCAATAGATAATGAATGGCGGTATACCTACATTAATTCTGTCGCCGAGAAGTTCTGGCGTTGCAATGCTCAAGATATGCTAGGTAAAAAGATATGGGATTTTCTTACTAATGTTCAACCTTATTATGATGAATACCATAAAGCCAAGAAAGAAAACGTTGCTGTTCATTTCGAATCAAAAGTCGCCAATACTGATACGTGGTTAGAGATACATGCCTATCCTTCACCTGAAGGACTTTCTATATATTTTCGGAACATAACAGAGTATAAAGTCATTGAGCAAAGGGAACAGGATTATCTAGAATTACAAGAGGAACATCTTCTTTTGTTAAACCTTGATCCTAATTACATATTCATACACGATTTAAATGGGAAAATTAACTTTTGGGGTCAAGGTGCTGTACGAGGATACGGGTGGACACAAGACGAGGCTTTGTCCACAATATCCTATACTTTACTCAAAACCCAGTTCCCCATCCCAATTACTAAAATCAATGAGGAGGTGCTTAACAAAGGAAAATGGGTGGGAGAACTTGTGCATACCACCAAGGATGATAAGCAGTTGATTGTAATGAGCTGCTGGCTTCTGCGTAAACAAGAAAATGGTGAATCTAAAGAAATCATTGAAATAAATAAGGATATAACAGAAGAGACAAAGATGCGCGAAGAATTAGATCGACTCGAGGCAATGAAGCTGGTATCTCAAATTGCCGCAGGCATTTCCCACGAAATTCGTAATCCTATGACGACAGTTCGCGGTTATTTACAACTTCTTGCTCAAAAAAAGAATTACTCTGAAGAAAAGCCTAAGTTCGAACTCATGATCGAAGAATTAGACCGAGCCAATCAGATAATTACCGAATTCTTATCTTTAGCAAAGAATAAGACTGCACCTTTAGTTGCATATGATCTAAATGAAGTAATCCGTACGCTCACCCCATTGCTGGAAGCCGATGCTGCTTCCCAGAGCAAAGCTTTCCGAACTCATTTATATCCTAATATCCCTAAAGTGTTATTGAATACGAATGAGATCCGGCAGTTAATCTTAAATTTTGTCCGCAACGGATTTGAAGCCACTGGAATTAACGGCAAGGTCAGCATATTAACTTATCTTGAGGATGAACATGTAGTATTAGCTATTGAAGATAATGGGTGCGGTATCCCTGCTGATATAGTTAAAAAGTTGGGTACACCATTTCTAAGTACTAAAGCTAGTGGAACTGGACTTGGTATCCCTACTTGCTACAATATCGCAAAGCGTCATAACGCCACTGTTGAAGTAAATACAGAAGAAGGGGGAACTATTTTCTATATTAAGTTTCCTGCCATTGCGAAATAATACCCATACATATAATATACTTAACAAGACCTGCAAGGCTGAATGGAAGCCTTACAGGATCTTGTTAAGTATATTATATGATTTTATATGGCAGGAAGTTCTCTTATACGCAAAGACAGTTTTTGTCTTTCATTGTGATTGCGGTGATTTTACTGTCAACCACTGTTGTGTTTTTTGACCTTTTGGCAGCATATGAGAGTCAAACCACATGTAATAAAATTTTTCCACTGGATTTACAACATATCCATCCTGGAAATGATCTGCCGTATCATAAGAATCTGCCAAAATAAGGACATCATCAGCCACCGTTTCTGTCCCCATATTATCATAGCCGATTATAACTCTCCAATGTCCACCCCAATCAATATTCTCCACCATGATTGGAGTATTATTTTTTAAGTTGGAGATTACAAATTCTTCAAAATCCTTAGCACTTGAAAATGTCGTACCATCTTTCTTAGCTGTAGTTAGACTCGATTTCACATCCCAGCCTATGGTCTTAAAGAACTTCACCATCCCATTTGTATCCGTACCCGTTCCTTGCTTTGTTCCCATTATTTTAGCAATCTTACGTTCATCCCAAGTCGTATCCCCTGAGTAATAAAGAACAGTTAAAGCTGCCGCAGGACCGCAAGTCACTTCTGTTGTTTGTTGATAGGTTTTATATTTTGGCAAGATTGTTAAAGTATCTGTTGATTTCATATTGAAAAAATCCTGATCTTTATAATAGGGCGAATTTTTAACATTACCTACACCATTATACGAGGATGCACCCTCACTTGTTATATCATAACCAGAAGGATAGGGAATAACATTACTTTCCGCAATACTCCCACTGCTTTCCGTACCAGCAGCAAAAACTATATTCGCCACACTTAAACTTATTCCTAAAACTATAACTAACAAATAAGATTTTTTCCTCACTTTACCACTCCTTTCTTTATTATTCTATTTTCTACCACAGCGATAACCATATATATTACTATACATTTCTCTCGTTTATTCTCTCTTTTCGTTCTGCTTCTATAAAAAAAGCTACTCTACATCTGAAACTAATCATCTAATCTACTGTATCTTTCAAAACTCAAACTTCGTAGGCCTCAAAAACAAATCTAATAATTTTTCTTTTGGATCTTTATTCTCAAATATAATTTCGTATACAGCATCACAAATTGGAAGTTCAACTTCATATTTATGTGCTAAATATTTTAATGCTGCCACCGTAGAAACACCTTCAGCTAATTTATCAAATTTCTCGCCACTTACAAAGGCCTGCCCAAATCTTCTATTATGACTATGCATTGAAAAGAGTGTTGCCTCATAATCTCCCAGATGACTTAATCCATATATGGTTGTATCATTCCCGCCCATTGCTCTAACAAGGCGTGATATCTCTCTTGTGCCCCTTGCCATGAGTGCACCTTTCAAACTACTATAGCATAATCCATCTAGCATTCCTGCCGCTATTCCTATAACATTTTTCGCAGCAGCCCCAATTTCATTCCCAATGAGATCTTGTCCATAATAAAATCGTATTAAACTGCTATTAAATTCTTCAACTATTCTTTTGGTTATTTCAATATTATCGGAACCAATAACCATACAATTGGGTATATCCTTAACAAAATCCTGCACATGCCCCGGACCTACCCATATTGCAATATTTTGACTTCTTCCTATTTCTTCACTAAACACTTGAGATAATCTTCTTCCACTATTCGCTTCTATGCCTTTCATGCATAAGACAAATATTTTATTTTCCAGTTCGTTCTGTAAGCTTATGATATGTGCAAATGATCGTAATTCTTGAGCACTAATTGAAATAATAATAATCTCACCAAATGATACTGCTGCTTCTAATGAATTACTTAAAATGATATCTGGTGGCAATACTAAATAATCATTCATTCTAGATTCTTCTAGTTTTAAATAATTTTTTGAATGTTCTCTGCCCCATAACATTACCTTATGACCAACCTTATTTGCGTACCAAGCTAAAAATGTTCCCCAACGACCACATCCTAAAACTGAAACATTCACCTGTATCACCATCCTACCTATCAACATTTTTTTATAAACGTATCATTATTTGTTTAATTTCAATATCAAATTCCTAATTTCCCCTTATCTTTTCGCCAAAGGCATTTGTTAGAAATAATCTCCTATCATTGTTTATGAATCGTAATATTCGACTTTTTTGCAAACAAATCCTTTACTAAACATTTTTTAATAAAACGCATTTTCTATTTAGCTTTCATTGGATAAAAAGAACTTGGCAATCTAGATGTTTATTCATCATGGTTTTCCTCTAAATTAACAGTAAAAAAGTCAATTCCCCTCATACTGCTGGGAATTGACTTATAAATTGGGGTTACAAAGATTCGAATGGTGAATTCTTTTTTTCAGTTAATATCGAAACTTTAACGCTTGGTGCGTTTCCATTTAAGAAGGTTCATTTCAATTTGTATCAGCCCTAATACCAGCTAGCTTATTCACCATATAAAGTAGAATATTTACCCCATTTATTAATGCAGCTTGATTAAACACCATAGCCGGACTGTGTAATCCCGGCGTTAGATCTGCTCCCAAACCGATATAAGCGGTCTTCAAGCTTGGTTTATGTTTTACATAAAAGTGAAAATCTTCTCCCCCCGGAGTAGTAATCGGATCAAGCAAACCGTGTTCTCCCAGCACAGCCAGAATCGCTTCCTTAGCTAAAGCAGTGACATTATTATTATATTCAGCCGCCGGACAACCGCCTATTAATTGAATATCAGCGTGAGCACCTACCGCAGCTGCGCCACCTTCAATCGCCCGGATTGCCTTTCTTTGCAATTCCTCCATAGTAACGTTGTCTTGAGCACGCAAATCAAACGCCATACATGCTTTATCTGGAATCGCATTAAGAGCCGCACCGCCCGCCTGAAGTTTAGTGACCTTAATGGTTGATGGAATGACTGGATTTACATGAATAGCATTAATTGCATTAACCACTGCCGCTGCTGCATCAATAGCATTAACTCCCAAATGCGGTCTAGCCCCATGACAAGCTTCCCCTCGAATCTCAGCCTCCATAATATAGCTGGCTCCATGACACAATGCCGGAGTCGCCTGATTCAATTTGGCCTCTTGAATAGGCCGTAAATGTATTCCCAACAGGATATCTACGTCATCAATAGCTCCACCTTCAATTGTACGAAGCGCACCAAACAATTTTTCTTCGGCTGGTTGGAAGAGAATTTTCACTTTACCATTCTTAATGCCCTTGGCGGCTACATTTTCGGCCACTGTCAACACCATCGCAGAATGGGCATCATGTCCACAGGAATGAATAGCACATTCCTGATTATTAATACTATGTGCCAAAGCATCCATATCGGCGCGTAAAGCTACAGTCGGTCCTGGATGTCCACTATCCAACATACCAATTACGCCTGTTCCACCTACTCCGGTTTTTACAGCATAACCAGCTTTTCCTAACTGCTCTGCCAAATAGGCAGCTGTTTTGAACTCTTCAAACCCTACTTCAGGTATGGTATGGAGAAAGCTCCACACTTCTTTTACCCTAGTTGTCAAATTTGTCATAATAGCACCTTCCATTAATTATTTTAAGCAAATATTCGCATGATCACCATGGAAATCATCGCATTACAAATTGAGATTCCCAGCATGATTGGGTAATATTTGGGATTTACACCAACCGTGCCCAATAAGCGGCCTAAATATTGGATCTTTGACCCCATCAAATAGATGGCGGGAATTAAAATAGTGATATGAGTTCCTGTTAGAATACCATTGGTATAAAGAGCATGAGCTACACCAACCGCACCACCCATTGACATAAGGGCACTAATCAATACCATAACAGCCTGACCCGGCAACCCAAAAACAGCCATAACAGGAGCAAATAAATTCCCTAACAAGTCCAATAGACCCGTAATTTTTAATATTTGAATACATACATAGGCCATAAGTACATTAGGAATGATATTATTTATGCCTACATTCCAGCCCTTTTTGGCACCTTCAACAAATACGTCAATTATCGTTTTATCCTTGTTCATGACTGCACTCCTCCTTACAAAACTTATTTACATACAATCGCATTATGTTAGCCCCAAATATTTTCATCACAAATAGAACAACCAGCGGTATCGACATCGGAACAGTAAAAAAGGCAAATAAAGCTGAGCCTGAACTTAGATAATTTGTAATTGTACCACCCGCTGTAAATTGAAACGCTGAAAAAATCAATTTTTCTTTCTCTGTAATTTCGCCAGTATCATATAATACTCGTGTCATTCCCGCTCCTGCATCGGTGCTTTGCAGACTGGATACCAATGCTATGCCAGCAATACCAGGAATGCCAAGTAACGGACGAAGAATGGGGGAAAGCAATTTTTGTGCCGCATTCAGGCCCCCAAGATGCTCCACAACTTCAATAATTCCCATGGCCAGCATCACACTGGGAAGAAGGCCAAATGCAAATAAAAAACCGTCTTTGGCACCAGTTCCTCCCGTCCCGGCATAAGTTGCCTTGCTAACATCATTCATAGTCCCGAATTTTCCACAAAGAGTATCAAAATCAAATACAGAAACCCACCCCTGAGCACTGGCAAAAATTCCTGAGAATACGATCAGTGCTAACCCTAATGCTACATATCCTGACATCGAAACTTGTGTTTCTGGTTTGTTTTGTTGTTGTTTATCCATCCCTACTCCTCCTATTTCTTCTTGTGATTGTTGTCTTACAAAAAATAGTCCCTGAAATACTGGCATTCAATTAGAATCGTATTACTGTGTTGTAAACTATTAAATTCCTTACGCCCCTCCTTTTACATTATAAGTAAAGCTACATTTTATATAAAAAAATAGACACCTTGAGTACAAACTCTAGGCGCCATTGCCAAGCTTCATTTTCATATAAGCATTTTACGATATCACGTTTGTCATCACTACATTTTTTTGTTATTTGTTGTAATTCGCTACATTATAACGAAATCCTTTTTTTATTATTTTAATTTACTTACTAAAATAAATTAAATAGTTGAAAACACCATCTGTCTTGCAGACAGATGGTGTTTTCAACTATTTAGATAAATCAATGCAAAACTTTTTCAATTCCTCAATATTTTCTACTAGCGGTCTACCATCTTTATTATAGTAATGGATTATTTAAAAGTATCCTTGACTTTATAATCTCGTATCAAACACTTCCATACTTTGTATATTTTCTTTCAAGTTCAAATATATTTTTTCTTTATCTTTCTCTAATAAGCTCATTATTAAAATATTACATAATTCCATAGGAACTATGTAAGAATTAAAAAAAGTTGCATTATCAATTCGTAAAGAAAATACAATATCACTATTTATACTTATAGTTGAAAAATCACTATCGGTAATAGTAATCACTTTTGCCCCCTTTTTCTTTGCTAAGATTATAGCATTATAGGTAGGCTTTGAATATCTCGGGAAACTACAAGTTATTAGCAAATCATTTTTAGTTATAGATATTATTTTTTCAGCATTTACCACCCCACCCTCACTAATTGCTATTACCTTAAATCCCATTCTTCTCAAATGCAATGTCAAAAAATCTATTAAAATTCCAGAAGAACGCATACCTATTAAATATATGTTGTGTGCCTTACTTATTGCATCAGTAGCTTTTTCTATTTTCTCTATTTCAATATCTAATAAGAAGTCTTCCAGATTTCTTAAATCTATTTTGCCGACTTGCATAGTAAGATTATTTTTATCTTCGAGAATATCAAAACTTTTCGAGAGTCTTTTATATGGAGAATCAAAACTTTTTATACCTTCTCTTATATGATTTTTAAGCTCTGCAAATCCAGTAAAACCGATAGATCGGGCAAATCTTATTATAGTAGCATCACTTACTCCTACTTTTTCCCCCAATTCTATTGCGGACAGAAAAGCTACCTCTCTATAATGATCTAAGACATATTTTCCTATTATCTTTTGGCTTCCAGTTAATTGATTATAGTTATCTTTTAAATCTCGAAGCACATCATTTTTACTCATACTATCTCTCATCTTCTCAATTATTTTATACCTATTATATCACAACACCTATCATTTTTTTGCGCATATAAAGAATGATACATTAAAATTGTAACCGTACTTTTGGCAGGATAGATCCATCTTTTTGGCGACATACTTACCGATTTAGGAGCAGCCATTTCGGGTGGTCTCGGCTTGGCAGCAGGTGCAAACATCAATCCGGAACGTCAATTTCCGTCTATGTTTGAGCCAATCTATGGATCTGCGCCTGACATTGCAGGCAAGGCAATCGCCAATCCTTTAGCATCCATTTGGTCAGTCAGTCAGATGTTTGACTTCTTTGGCCTTGAAGCTTGGGGGAAAACAATTCTAAAAGCCATTGAACAAGTAATGGTACACGGAAAATGTCTAACATCAGATATAGGAGGAACAGCAAGAACAGAAGAAGTTGGAGATGCTGTGATATCCGTCATTTCTGCGATGAAAAAGTAAAAAAAGGTTTTTAACTTAAGCTTTACCAGAAAGGCTTTGTGCGCTTGTATTCATCTGATATTCAATCAGTTCCTTATACTTTCTCCCAATGTCCGAGACAGGATTGATAAATACTTGGGAAGGCTTCCCTTCTTCCACAATATTTCCCTGGTCCATAAGTACGATTCTGTCAGCTACCCGCAGCGCAAAAGGCAGCTCGTGAGTTACAACAATCATGGTACTGGCACGATAGCGGGCCAAATCTTCCATTACTACTAATACTTCACGCACTAAAATGGGATCTAGCGATGCAGTAGGCTCATCCCAAAGCATAAGCTCCGGTTCATAGGCCAGTGCTCTAGCGATACCCACACGCTGCTGTTGACCGCCTGACAACTGATCTGGTTTGTGATGCAGGTGATTTTCTAAGCCAACTTTAGTGAGCGACTCAGTTGCTTTACTCTCAGCAGTTTCCCGCTTCATACCACTCATCACTAATCCCAGCATAACATTTTCAAGGGTACTTAATCGTCCAATAAGGTTGAAATGCTGAAATACAAAGCCAATCCGTTTGCGGACTTCCCGCAATTCATCGGGCTCCATTGTGAGGATATTGGAACCATTGAGCATGATAGAGCCACAATCCGGTTCCACTAAGCGGTTTATTGTGCGAATGGTCGTTGATTTACCACAGCCTGACGGCCCCATAAGCACAACTGTTTCTCCAGTCCTGACGCTAAGATTAAAGCCATTAACAGCTACTAAACTGCCAAATTGTTTATAAAGATTTTGGATGACAAGCATATCGCTATCCACCTAGCTTATTTAAATTTCATTTTTCTACGGTTAAGAGTCTGTAATAATCCAGGCCGTCCATTAGGTATCACAATTTCCCGCATTACCTCATCAAAGGATAGCCCAAGTGCTTCACCGGCGGTTACTTCATCTACAGAAATAGGGCTAATTTTTTCCGAATTATTAGCTACTAGCAACCCAATAACCGCCCCTAAAAACGGCACGCCGATCCACGGCAGATAAGGAATTCCACCTCCGGACAAGATAAACATCGCTGTAAGTATTAGTGCACCGACGCCCATGCCATAGAGACATTCCGGTGCAGTAAAAGTGTTTTTTATCCCTAGTAACAGCCGCTTCCACCGTTTTTCCTTCGGCGTTTTATTGACTGTTCGTTTCCGGCGAATGACAGTCATAATGGCTGTGTGATCAAGAGTCAAGAATAGGATCACGACAATCAGCGAAATCATACCAGCTAGAATAGCTTTAACTTGTGTCAAAATCATCATGACTTGAGCGCGGGGATCAGGCTCGATGATTCCCACAACAGAAGTATACAGGGACAAGTTATTATGCCCTACTACGCGATTAATAATAGGTCCTGCAAATTCGGTTGTGATACTGCTTTTTGTCAGGATTTGAATACGCTGACTGGGTAATGCCTGACCTGTAATGAACTGATCCATTAAATTAATGGATCGATTCATTTCCTCATCTTTCAAATTTGGCACAGCTGCCCCCAAGTACTGCAATTGAGCTGCAACAAGAGGCGTATTGAACTGCTGCAATTGTGCAATACTGCTACCAGTCTCTGTAAGCGTCTGACGAGCTCCATTTACATCAAAAGTACGTAAATTAGCAACCATGCTATTGCCATTGACTACAATGTTATCAATAGCTGATCGCGCCTGCCGGGCATTGGCTGCCACATTATCAATCGCACCTAATGTATCTTGTAAATTAGTGAGGTTTTGCTGTGTTGCAGTCAGTTCATTAATGGAAGATGACACATCAGGATTCACGAGTCGAATAATCTGTAAGGTACTCACAAGACCGCTCATCGCACGTGAAGAATTTGTCAATTGCAACTGAATAGCACTGGTATCTAAATTAGCCAAGCCGCTTGTCGCCGTTTGGATGGTGGTTCCTGCACTAGCTAAACTGCCCAAAGTCTGCTCTACGGCTGTAATACTGCCAGAATAGCTGTTCAGTGCATTATTGGCAACGCCAGTCATCTTCTGAGCATCTTGAGCAATCTTGGGAATTTCGCGAACAAAATTGGCTGTTTGATTCAAGGCATCCCCTAGTTGTTTACGAGGATTCTGAAAAATCGCCGTACCGACCGGATCGCCAATAACAGTATTCATAACCGCATATGCTTGATTATTGGCTACCTGCGTTCCATCCCCCTGGATAACCATCCCTTCTGCCGAACGATCACCTTCTGCTTTGGTTACTTTCACCAAAACATTTGCAGCATCCAGTGATCCACCAGGAACAGGAGCATTCGATCCAGTCCCCTGAAAAGTAATAATATCACCAGTTCTAAACGTAACTCCAGCTGCAGGAGTAATGTTAACTTTGGTGGCATAAGCCATTAAAAAACGTTTCAGTTCCAGCATAGTACTCACCATATATACCATATCATTACTTTTACTGTCTACGGACACGCTTTCAGCGTAGCCGGCTGCTTTTTCATCTCGGATTGCGTCAGCAATCTGCTCACCTAAACGCATTGGATTTTCAGGTTCACTGCCAACTGGAAATGCAATATCAATAATATGATATTGCCCAAGTAGTTTCTCAATCTCAGCATTGACATAGGATGATTTTTCAAGGGATTGAATAATCACTGTAACCGAAGCGCCATCACGAAAGGCAAATAATACGCCATCAATATGCATAATTTGCTCAATAACAGTGCTTTTTGCTCCATCAGGCACAGCTTTTACTGTCACGCGAGGTTCGGTCATAATGCTAATACCCGAAAGTCCGGGGACACTGCCAAAGATACTTTCAATTGTCTCATAAGTTTGTTTCGTTTTATTTTGACCTGGCAAACCCACCAAAAAGCTTGTCAATCCGTTTAATGTCGGCCCTTCTTTTAATTTTGCGCCAGGGAAAACCTGCTCTATCACTTTTTCAATCTGTACTCTGCCGTCTTCTTTCATTTCTTCCCGAACATTAACCAGCAGATCAAATTCGCCATAATCACCAACAAGTGTGGATATGGTTGAGGAAAAATACGTATTAGCAGACATTGCTACTACGTTTGCCAGCGATGATCCAATTGCTATACTAACAGTCATGAGTATAACTATGTCACGATTAAAGGAACTGGAAAAGAAAGTGCGTATAATTGTTTTACGGGTTTTGGTCAAAAAACATTTCACATATACTCCCCCCTTCTGAAGGCTAGCGCATATGCGCTAAAAGAATAACCTGCAGATACTTAAGAGTATCTGCAGGTTATTCTTTTCTTAGTCATCTAAGATTGTACGATTGCTGCAAATCGAAGCTATTTACAATATTGCAAGTCAGAAGATATCTTTTAATCCAAACCCATTGACTAATTGGTCAATCTAGAGGAAATTTTTTTCATCCTTTATGCTGCTTGTGCGCTGCTGTAAGGCAACTTTTACGCGATATGCTGTGAGAATAAGGGAAAGATAGGCAACACATTCCACAATTTCTTCCATAATTTCATAGTGCATTAGTTTTTCGGCAATATTGGCAACGCCAAAGGAAAAGATGACTAACAGGAATTCAGCAATTGGGAAACGGCCTTGTTGAAATAGCTCATAAGGAACTGCATATAGTTTATGCCTAATAACCACAAATAGCCACATAACGATAACAACTGTGATCACAGGATATACGATTGGTCCATACGGCAGTTGGGAAACAGATAGGAAAAAAGGCCCCGTTGTAGCATCAATGCCCACAGGATACAATACTCTACCCCAGCTCATTTCCCGGCCGACCATTAATAGCCAAAGCGGAATTTCCCAGGTGAAAAAGCGGGCATGATGGTGCTGTCCAGCTGCCTTGGCCTCCTGCCGCCATTTTGTGCTCAGCAATGCTCCCATGGACAGTATCACGACCTGCGACCATTCTAACGGACTGTTTTCCCAACCCCAGGATGGCGGGAAGTGTCTACCGATAAAATACGAGAGAATAACAATCATTGTCAGGACATATTTATATAGGTACATTAAAAAGACTCCCTTTACGGCATTTTAATTTAGCTCCCAATTCTACCACTCTTATCTTTGGATTTTTTTTGATTACTATTAACGCCACTTTTTTAGCTCAAATTAATTGACTGCTTGGTCAATTGAAGGGATTTTTTTCACCTTTTATGCTATTTTTTCCCCTTACCGTAGAGTAACTTTTACGCGATATGCTGTGAGAATAAGGGAAAGATAGGCAACACATTCCACGATTTCTTCCATAATTTCATAGTGCATTAGTTTTTCGGCAATATTAGCAACGCCAAAGGAAAAGATGACTAACAGGAATTCAGCAATTGGGAAACGACCTTGTCGAAATAGCTCATAGGGGACTGCATATAGTTTATGCTTAGTGACCGTAAATAGCCACATAACGATAACAACCGTGATTGCAGGGTATACGATCGAGGCATAAGGCAATTGGGAAACAGATAAGAAAAAAGGACCAGTAGTCTCATTAAAGCCTACAGGATAAAATACCCTTCCCCAGCTCATTTCCCGACCAGCCATTAATAGCCAAAGTGGAGTTGCCCAAGCGAAGAAACGGGCATGTTGGTGCTGTCCGGCTGCCTTGGCCTCCTGCCACCATTTTACACTCAGTAATGCTCCCATGGACAGTATCACAACCTGTGACCATTCTAACGGACTGTCTTCCCATCCCCATGATGACGGCAAGTGACTGCCGATAAAATATGAGAGAATAACAATCATTATCAAGACATACTTGCATAGATACATTTGAGAGACTCCTTTACTATAAAATCATTTTTACGTCTAATTCTACCACAACGCAGATGAATTTTTAACAAGATATTAAGGAAAATTTAACATATAACTAGTTTAGTTAAAGATGAATCACTAAAAGCACATGAAGAATCAGCCCTTTTTCTCCTACTCAAAGGAATAAGGGCTGATTTTTTGTCTTCTCTGGTAATTATGCTCCTTATTATAAACTCCCTTTAGTAAACGCGGATAAAGAGCAACTAAATAAATGGAACATAATTAAGATAAAACATACTATGTCACATTAGCTATAATCACTGAATACTATACATCAGGTGACCATTACTCGAAAAATTAATGAAGGAGGAAAGAAAATATGAAATTTCCACGGGAACAGGGGTTCGACCTTATTGGGGGTTTAGTCATAACTGTTGTACTCGAAGATTACCCCTTAACGGGAAGATTTTTGGGGGAATTCGAAGACCGTCATTGTCATGACGATGCACCAACCATTGTGAATGTAAATAGAGAAACTGAATTTATTTTACTGCAACTCGTATGCCCAGTTGATGTAGAAAATGGACCAGATTTTCCCATAGGTACAATCATCGCAATTAATGTAGACCGAATTTTATTTATTGCACCTGGTGGTACCTGCGAAGTTGAGACAGCATCCACTACTTCATAAAATTCTTTCACAAGGCTGTTAGGCTGTTGAGAATTTATTTCCCAATAGCCTGAATTGGCGCTGCTAATTCTTTTGCATATACATCTACTTCTGTTATGGTAGCTGTAACGGTTCCCAAAGGAGCAGATGGATAAAACTTAAATTTAGCGATTCCATCTTTCGCAAGGCTACGAACCTCTACAACACCATGATCAAGCTGTACTCCCTTGATATCAAAAAAAGCACACCTTAAACCAATAAATTCGATATCTCTACCTGAAATATTCTGAAGAGTTCCGATAAAAATATTTTTTTCGTTAGTATCGGTTTCCCAGCCAGTTCCTTGAAACTTTATCAAATCCGAACTAATTTTCTCAGAAGCTCCACAGATTGCAATTATTGCATTTAGTATTAGCAAAGCACCTATAAATAAATATGACCATCTTTTTATCCTCACCATGCAAGCCTCTCTTTTTAATATTATTTAATATGGCACTTATATAAAGCATGTCTTCTCATGCTATTCCCAAATTATAATAATTGGGATCATCAATTTCTTTGATAACGAATGGATGGAATTAAAAACTTTCTCCTTTATAGTGTATTTTCTATTAAAATGCAAATTCCTGCAAGATCTCTTAAGAGTTCTTGCAGGAATTTCAGCTTATCTGCCGCAGGTTTATTCTTTATTCTCCGTTTAGGACAACTTATTCATCGGATAAACAGGTGTGCAGAAATCAGAATATCTCTTCATCTTGGAAGTTGCGACCTGAAAGAATAGCTCTTTAAGTTTCCGGCAGATAGTTCCTTGATGCCCACTGCCAATTTTTCGATCATCAACTTCGACAACAGCGACAACTTCCATCGCAGTGCCACTAAAGAACACTTCATCCGCTGCATATAATTCCGTTCTTGTAATACTGCGCTCGATGACTTCTATCCCTAGCTCTTGGCGCGCCAAAAGCATAACAGTGTCTCTGGTAATGCCTTCAAGAATATTATCGGAAGGCGGTGGAGTAATCAGCTTTCCATTACGGACCATAAATACATTTTCTCCCGGACCCTCACACACATGACCATTGCGGGTTAAGAATAAGGCTTCATCATAGCCTTTACTCACTACTTCTAAAGAAGCCAATGCAGAATTAAGATATGCAGCCGTAGGTTTCGTCCGGGTTGGCAGCATATTGTCGCCCAAACGTTCCCACGAAGTAAATGCAGCGCGAAGTTCATCCTTGCCAACAAAATTACCCATGGGTTGACAATAGATTACTAGCCTGTTGTCATCATCTAATAAGGTAGGAGCAACATGATTAGATCCCTTAAAGGCAACCGGCCGAATATAAGTGGTAGTTTGAAAATTGTTTTTCTTTAGCAAGTCAATAGTAGCCTCACATAACTGTTCCACAGTATAAGGAATATTAATATACAAGGTTTTACACGACTGCAAGAGGCGTTCATAATGTTCTTTCATGCGAAATACATACAACTGCTTTTCGGTCTCATCCCAATAGGCCCGTATTCCTTCAAAACAGCCAAGACCGTAATTAAACCCTTTACATCGCACACTGATGTGTACCTCATTCTCCGGAACAATCTTTCCTTCATAAAAAACATACATATTTTCCATTCGATAACTCCTCCAATCATATTGATTTAGTTTCTAAACAGTCAGCCCGTTTTCTTACCACCTAAGTAGGCTTCCATTACCCGTGGATTATTGGCAATTTCCGCTGCCTTTCCATGAAGAATCATTTTCCCCGTTTCCAATACATAGGCATATTGAGCAATTTTTAAGGCCTGCCTTACATTCTGCTCAACGAGCAGGATAGTCGTTCCTTCTTGGTTAATTTCCTGGATGACCTTGAAAATATCAGCTACCACTAATGGTGCTAGACCCATAGAAGGTTCATCGAGAAGCAGCAGCTCAGGTCTCGCCATCAAGGCTCTGCCGATAGCCAGCATTTGCTGCTGACCGCCAGAAAGAGTCCCTCCCAACTGTTCTTTACGTTCTTCCAGTATGGGAAATCGCTGAAAGATACGCTTCATATCTCCCACTACCTCATTATCCCTACGTTGGCAGGCTCCCATCTCTAAGTTTTCCAGGACGGTCATTCGCGACAATATATTGCGCCCCTCAGGTACAAGAGAGAGTCCTCTACTGACAATTTTATGAGTGGCAATACCGCCAATATTTTGATTTTTGAATAGAATTTGACCAGAATCTGGTTTAATTAATCCCATAATGACCTTCATAGCTGTAGTTTTACCAGCGCCATTAGCTCCGATTAAGGAAACAATGGATCCGGCTGGGACAATCATATCAATATTTTTCAGCGCCTTAATATTTCCATAACCTGCGGCAAGCTGTTCAATTTTCAGCATCTTACTCTTCCTCCTTGCCTAGGTAGGCTTCTATCACTGCTGGATGATCCTGCACGAATTGGGGAACTCCTTCAGCAATTTTTTTACCGAAATTAAGCACCACCAATTTATCACAAATGTTCATCACTAAGCCCATATCATGTTCAATCAGTATAATCGACACGCCTCGTTCCTGAATTTTTTTTATCAATACCTGAAGATCGTCTGTCTCACTCTCATTCATTCCAGCAGCAGGTTCATCCAGCAAGAGTAAGTTAGGCTGAGATGCTAAGGCCCTGGCAATTTCTAAGCGACGTTGTTTGCCATAAGGCAAAGCTGCTGCTAAAGAAGATTCCTCTTCACCAATCCCCACCAAATCCAGCAATTCCCTTGCTTTTTCCCGAGTATTTCTTTCTTCCCTTTGTTGGGCCCGAGTATGCCATACTCCTTGCCACAATCCCCCTTGTGTACGGCAATGTGCTCCGACCAAAACATTATCCAGTGCTGTAAGATGATCAAACAGCCGAATATTTTGGAAGGTTCTAGCAATCCCCAACTCTGTAATTTTATGCGGCTTTAAACCAACTAAGGAGTGATTTTTATATAATATTTCGCCGGAACTAGGCTCTAAAACTCCTGTAATTAAATTGAATAGGGTGGTCTTTCCAGCACCATTTGGCCCGATGACTCCTACTATTTCTCCTGAATTGACAGTAAAATTTATATTCGTTAAGGCCATCAGCCCTCCGAATTGTTTCGTCACTTGCTCAACTACTAAGGTCATCTTGTCGTCCTCCTCGAAATTTCTTTTTGCTCAGAAATCGTCGGTTTGGACGTGATTTTTTTCTGCCAGAATCTCAACGTATCTTCACTAATGATTCCTTGGGGGCGAAAAGCCATCATAATTACCAAAATGCCGCCGTAAATCATTTCCCGATACTCGGTAGCAAACCGCAGCACTTCGGGTAATAATGTAAGGATAACAGAACCTAGGAGTGGTCCCCAGACTACATCACTACCACCAAGAACAGCAAATAGTAATATCTCCACTGCCCTATGGTACGCAAAATCCTTGGGGCCGATGTAAAAAGTGATGTGGGCAGCTAAGCCGCCGGCAATACCAGCGACAAAGGCTCCCATAAAAAATGCCAATAATTTGTAATAGCGAGTATCAATACCAGAAACTTCTGCTGCATGCTCATCCGCTTTAATCGCAGCAAAAGCTCTACCCACGCGAGAAGTACTTAAGCGCAGTGCAAAGAAGACTAAAAGCCCTAAAATAATTGCCAAGATAAGGATCACTGAAAGATTGCCTAATTGCCGTACACTCATTCCACCAATACCTGCTGCCAACCCTATAACTGTAATTCCTTTGCTGAGCATGACACTCATGGAAGGAATTCCTGAAAGGCCTAAAGCACCATTGGTGATCGTAAGATTTAGAATGATTACCCGAACGACTTCACCAAAGCCAAGGGTAGCAATGGCTAAATAGATCCCCCGCAATCTGGTTGTGGGAATACCAATCACCGCTGCCATCAGACAAGCAGCAGCGCCGCCTAATGGAACAGCTACATAAAGGGGCACACCAACCTTCAAGGTAAGGAGTGCTGAAACATAGGCTCCAATACTCATAAACCCTGCATTTCCTAAAGATAATTGGCCTGTCGCCAGAGTCAGATAAATACTAATGCCTAGTATCGCATTGATGATGATAAACATTATAATTTGCAAATAATAAGGATTCAATAAAAATTCCATGCCTATCGTCCTCCTTGCTGCTCTTGGCTGCCAAAAAGCCCCTGGGGACGTATAAATAGCAACACAATAATTAATCCAAAGGCCACAGCATCCCGGTAAGAGGAAACGCCATAGGCCACACTCAATACTTCAGCCACACCTAATAATAGTCCGCCAACCATGGCTCCCGTAATGTTGCCTAAACCTCCAAGGATCAGCACCGCCAGCCCTTTGAAACCCATGGTGATTCCCATAGTTGGTTCTATGGCATTAAAGGCCAGACCGACTAGTACTCCTGCACCGCCTCCCAAGGCAGATGCCAGCATGACTGTTAAGACAATTATTTTTTGCGTATCAACACCTAACAAGTTCGCCGTTTCAATGTTCTCTGCCGTAGCACGGATGGACTTGCCTAGCCGGGTTTTTGACAACCAAAAACGCAGCACCAACATCAAACCAAAGGAAATAGCTAAAATTAGTATTTGCACTGCAGAAATTTTAAGTCCGCCTATTTCAAATAATTGAGTGGAATAAACCGAGGGAAAAGATTGAGCCTGGGGACCAAACAAACGAAGTGCCAAACTCTCCAAAAATATGGATACCCCAATTGTACTAATCAATGGAGCTAATTCAGATACGTTACGGCGTCGTAAAGGCCTCAGTGCCAATCGCTCCATAATGTACCCCAGACCTGCCCCCGCCACCATAGCCCCCAATAAAGCACCAAAAATACCAATATTGAATTTGGTAGCCAGAATCAAGCCAACAAAGGCTCCAAACATAAATATTTCACCATGGGCCATATTAACAATATTCAATACACCAAAAACCAAAGTATATCCTAAAGCAATCAATGCATAGGTACTACCTAGCGTGATGCCGTTAATCATTTGCTGCCAAAACAACCCTAATCCCCCCAGTCTTACGTAACTGCCTATCTTATTTTAGTTCGGTGAACTGCCCATCTTTTACAACTAGAACTGTAACATCCATTTCTGGATTGCGTTTCTCGTTAAATGAAAATTTACCTGTTACACCAGAATAATCTTTTATCGTAGCCATTGTATCCCTCAGTTTTTTTCGATCCGTAACAGATCCTGCTTGTTCAATTGCAATTGCCATAATTTGTAATGCATCATATGCTTGCGCGGCAAATTGGTCAGGTTCCTTATTATATTTCGCCTTATAAGCAGCAATAAAATTCTTAACCTTAACATCATCTTTACCAGGGAACCAAGGACTGGCTACAACGGCGCCATCTGCTGCATTACCAGCGGATTTGATAAG
>Ga0316613_10001012_pt1 | contig 20010 bp, 15 predicted proteins | sample OWC_soil_day10_C_2_FD_207647 | JGI IMG/M metagenome (GOLD analysis project Ga0316613, IMG submission 207647) | Wetland soil microbial communities from Old Woman Creek delta, Ohio, United States - OWC_soil_day10_CT_b | ecosystem: Environmental > Terrestrial > Soil > Wetlands | place: USA: Ohio...
TTTAGGATAGTAAAAAATACCTTACATACATCTGCATACTAAAAATACAAAACAAAAAATGCTTCAAACCCTTGTAAAATAAGGATTTGAAGCACTTCTTAGAAGAGGCGACAACCAGATTTGAACTAGTAATCGCTCAAAAAACGTAGGAAAAAGGAGGGTTTGGCGTGCCGGGATGGGTTTGCGCAAGCGGGGGGCAAACAAAAAGAATCCTATAATTAAATCATTATCAACTATATAGATATTAATTAAATTATGAAAAGCTTATTTTATAATATTTAAATATTTCTATGAATAACCTGTATCAGCTAAAATTTATTTGTAATTAAGCAGAAACTTTATTGCTTTACTATATCTTGATTCATCAATTTGGCGCATTGCATCAATAGTCTTAATACAGGTACCATAATATGACAATACATTATTTCCAGCCATATGACTCTCAAAAAACGCTTCCTTACCATCAGGTGGCATAGAACCAATTATTTTTTCCAGCATACTAATATCATCTAATCCAGATTTACCAATAACCTTAAAACAGTCACCTAAGCATTCATAATCATGTAATCTATAAAATTCATTATATAATGGTTTTAACAACAATAGTTTTTGTCCATACGATTCATAATTTTCAAAATACATAAATGCTTTTTCTAGATAACCCGCCGACAACCCACTACCATAAGAATTATCTCTAATTAATCCACTATTTTGTACTTGAAAATCATAGTTAATAAATTCTCTACCAAATTCAGCATACCCAACTTCTTCAGGCTGGCTTTCATAATAGAATTTTACATATGTCTTATTTTTAAGTAAAAATCCAATTTTTCTTTGTTTTTTATAAAACCGCAGAAATTTAATAAATTTAGTTGTATTCTCTTTATAATACTGTGCTAGTTGTAAACCATCTTTTTCAATAACCGCTTGGTTTCTCAGAATTTTTTCAAAGTATGTCCTTTCCGCTCCCAGAGGTAAAATTATGGATTGAAAAATAATTTTGTAAATATTGTCTTTATTAAGTTCAATAAAAATGTCATTAGTACCTACAATTATTTTCAAATTAAAACTTTTAACATTTTTTATAATCTCATACTTAGCATTATATATTTTATGTAATACTGTAAACTGCTTATCTAACTCTAATTCTACGAAGTTCATACTTACCACCTGCATATAAAACACTTTAAATGCATCTAAACCATATTTCGAGTGTATAAATTACCTCGCATTTTTTAAAATGCAAGACCCTTTGCCATTTTCAACATGTTGTTAAATGCGTCTTCCACTTCACCTAAATCTGACTCTGCCCCCCAACTAATCCTAATTGAACTTTCGATTTTACCAACTGGAACTCCCATTGCAGCTAAAACAAAACTGGGATTGTACGAGTTTGAATTGCAGGCAGATCCGTTAGAAATACCGCAATAATGCTTTGTTGCCAACATAAGAGCCTCTGATGAAACACCATGCAAACAAAGATTAAGTGTACTCGGAACACAGTAACTCTGATCTCCATTAATTTCATAAGAAACATCAGATTCATTAAGAATTTGCATCAAACATTTCTTGACAGCTATGCACTTTTTCTTATTTTCTTCGTATTCCGCTTCAGCATATCCACATGCAGCACCCAAACCAGCAACCAATGCAACCGGAACAGTTCCCGGGCGGATTCCGTTTTCCTGTTGTCCACCATACATAATCCCTTTTACAGGAGGAAGTCGATATCCTTTTTTCTTCATCACAAGGGCACCAATCCCCTGCGGTCCACCTATTTTGTGTGCGCTCATGGATAACATATCATACTTGATTGTCTTGATCTCATCTACAAGCTTGCCAAAGCTCTGTGTGGCATCTACATGAAAAAATACATCTCGCTCAGCCAGTAAATCTCCAATTTCCTGAACAGGCTGAATGATTCCAGTCTCATTGTTGACATGCATAATGCTAACCAGCAGAGTATCCTCTCTTACCAATTCATTCACAGAATTCACAGATACTCTTCCGGAAAGATCCGGGCTTACAAAGTCCACCTCAAATCCTTCCACTTTCAGTGCCTTTGCAGTTTCTAATACTGCTTTGTGTTCAATAGAAGAAATGATGATATGCTTCCTTCCAGACTTATAAGCATACGCTTTTAAGCCTTGTAGAACAATATTGTTACTCTCTGTGGCTCCGCTGGTAAAGAAGACCTCATCTTTATTTATACCCAAAATAGATGCAACTTGATTGCGTGCCCTCTCAACAATTTTCCTTGCCCCATCACCAAAATCATGTGTACGGCTATCAGCATTTCCTATTACATCTTTATATACATTTACCATTACCTCCAGAACCCTACTGTCAATCGGTGCTGAAGAGTTGAAATCTAAATAAATACTCATATTAAGCCTCTAGAGCCAGATCTAAAAGATCATCCAGGCTCTTAATAAAGTTTGTTCCAGTCAGATAAGATATTCCTCTCTCCAAATGTAGTTTGAAATACTTTGCCAGATTATCTTCCGTCAGTTCAATTCCTTTCTCAGCACACCATTCAATCATCAGGGCTTCATAGATCTCACTGTACTCACCCGCAAATGTATACCAGGACATTTCAACATTACTGTCGGCATTGGTATGAACATCCGGTGGAACAGTATTTTCATGTAGCGAAAAGCAAAATGCCCATCTGCAAAGAATATTCCAGTTTTTAATTCCCGTCTTACCTTTTAGTCTCGACAACTTATCCTTAGCTGCATTTGATAGTTTAATCTGCTTTACAATCATTTCGTACCCTCCACGAAATATCCGTGATGTATTGATGTGGACTTTGAATTATCGTCATAAACGAGAGTAAATTCATCACCTATATTCTCCTTCATGATTTCATAATACATATGATCAATTTCCGAATCAGTCGAAAGGATAATCGTCTGTTCACTGGCTTGAGGGAAGTATGTCTGAATCAAGGATACTCTATGCGCTGAGTCCAAACGCGACAACGGTGTATCAATAATTACCGGCAACTTCTTTTTCGAACTCAGAGCAAGAGCCCAAAGCAAAGAAATAACCATAAGCTGTTTCTCACCGGCAGAAAGTGAAGCTTTATTGACCTCTTCGCCATATGCATCTAGATATCTGAGATCCAGTGTAACAGGATCCATCTCAATTTGATTAATTAGATTCTTCTTATTTGCCAGTTTTTTATAGCAAGCAGTCATTGTCTCAGCAACAGCATTAATCTTATTCCTCTGAAGACGAACCTTGTACTCCTCTAAAATTGCTGTTGCCATATGAGAATATTTCACGATACGTTCTCCATCATCATTCATTTCTACACGCTTCAAATAGGCTTCAACTCTTCTGTTAAAGAGAGAAGTAGCAGTAATTGCTTCTCCATTTGCGGTTCTTCGATCATCTATTTTTTTAGAAATCTTAACATCGATTTCGATGATTTTTTGCTCCAGTTCTTTAATCTGTCGATAAACCTTTGCAATTGCTGTTTCATCGATATCAACAGACATATAGCTATCCATTTGTTCTGCTTCTGCGCTCAATTTTTTTAAAACAGTCTTCCGCTCAGAGACTGCAAATTTAGTAGCCAATAGTTGTTCATCTAAAAGTACCTGCAATTTAAACAATGAAGTATCAGACAAGTTGCAAGAAACAATGCTTGTTGGTGTCTCCATCTTATTCCCAATATACTCAACAAATCTACTTGCCGCATCTTCATCGGCCCTATGCACGTTGGCATATTCCGGCAACAGTAGCTGCATCTTTTTTAATGCTGTACCAAGCATTCTGTGATCTTGTTCAATTTCCGCCTTCTCGCGGACATTACGAAGCAAATCTGTGACTAAAACTAAAGGCAATTCCGAGGCAGAATCTGCAAGTAGCCTTTCCTTAATAACGTCAATTTTAGAAAAAATTGCTGAACGGCGCTGAAAAAGTTCTTGTCGCTGCATAACAATATCGCCACCCTTTGCAGAGTACTCTTGCTGTTTTTGCTCTAATTTCTGGGATACGAGAATTTTTTCCTCCCTAAGAGTATCCAAGTCTTTATCAATATCTTTAAGTGCTTTTACTGTCAGATCTTTCTGAATCCGTAAAGTTTCTATCTCTGTAACTTCAGCATTTTCCTTTTGGTTCTTAGTGACTCTGTTAATAATTCTTCCTAAGTCTCCCTTAAGCAAATCTAGTACTGAAATTCCCAGTAAAGTTTTGATGGACTCCTTCATTTGTGTGCTCGTATTTTCAACAGCAAGCTCGGCAATTTTCTCTCCATCAAAAAAGAAGAAATTCGAGAGGCCGCTAGGAAGAATATTTTCGATAAACATAATCCAATTATCCGTTAAAAATGAATTGTACTCACCGTCCTTACAAACACGAATCGCTTCTGAAATCCTCTTTTTGCCACTAGACCATTCGCGATGAATTCTATAGCTTTCCTTCCCTTCAGAATCCATAGTAAATTCAAGATCAATATACGTTTCCATTGTACCATCAGCCACATTTACAAAAGATTTTAGATATTGTCCAAATGTTTTATATTTGCTTTCTTTGTATGCGAAGGAGTTTGGCCCATAAAGAGCCAGAAGAACAGCTTCAAGGAACGTTGTCTTTCCACGACCATTCATTCCACCTATCAGTACAATAGGTTTTTCTCCATGGAAATTAAATCTATTTGTAGATGCATATACACCAAAGTTATGTAATGTAAGTTCTTTAATAATCATGCGTTGTCAGCCTCTTCCGGAACATCTTCAAATTCTTCTCCTTCATCCTGAACATGAGCAAAAAACCTTTCATTAAACTTTCCACCCATTTCCTTTTTTCGTTGCAATTGTTTTGTGTAGTATACAGTAGCATCATTTTCATCTTCATAAAAGTTATGCTTTACACAAGCTTCTAACGCATCCTGGATTCCTTTCCTTTTGTTCACGCTGTTGGCCTGGTTTTCTATGTCAATCAAACTATAGAGGAGTTCAAACGAAAGTTTCTCGTTAGGAAACAAGTCCTGACATGTTTTTTTTAGAATATCCCATTCAGCCTGTCCGTATACTTCAGAACCAATCCATTCCGGATCAGCAAATGGCTTACCCATTACGGACTCATATATTCCCGGGAGTGAATCATCAAACTCATGCTTATCAAACACCCAAATCCGGCGAATGCAGCGCAATTCAGGCACTGTAATCAGTTCTAAATCTATAAACTCTTCTGGCCCCGTCTGATTAACCTGCTTCTGAACCTCTAGTAATTCTCTAAGCCATTGCTCACGAATGTCTTTCTTATACGGTCCATGATGAAGCTGACCATAACTCCCTTGAAGATATCCTTGCATCTTCTTAAAACTTCTACGTTCGCGGTCGTGTTCTTCGTCGCCAAATCGGTTACGAAACTCAAGAAGCGGCGTCAACCATGCTTTTTATTATTATTTGGAAATCTTTGCCTCCATGTTTTTAACTTTTCCGACCTTTGTCAAAACCCAACACCCACCACGACTCTTACCGCAACTAGGAAGGTTCTTCTCCACCATCATCGGACACTCATTATCTGCAGTTGCCCCACGATAAAGAGTCAATAATTCTTGATTAGAGTACCCCCAAGGGTTCTTATATTGCATCAAGAAAATCCAAACGTCGTCATCATTCCAGTCTTCAAGCGGAGAGAATACTAGTTCATTTGCCATTGTCTCATTAGGGCTAAGTAATTCACGAACCCGTTTCTTTTCATAGTAAGCCATTGTTCTGGCGCGTCTCTGGCTCTCTGCTTTGCGGGTACCTAGAACCATAATAATTTCTCCGTGTTCCGCAATTGCTGACTTAACAAAGTTATTCACTGGTTGGATTTTGAGACGGTCCGTACACCAACGTAGCTTCTTTCTCGGGAAAGGATAGCCACGTCCAATAAAATTGACCCAAAACGTATTGTTCACATCGGGTGTCAGCCTATGTGTGATAAACGGAAGACCATCTTTCTCTGCTGCTTCATCCATAATCTTTAATGATTTCTCGACCCATTTTTCAATTACTGGCGATTCGACCATAGTATCAGTGTTGATAATATGCACTGATTTATGTAGCTTATGTCTTGGGAGTTCTCTTAGTGAGAGCCAAACCAGCTGGACTGTTGCTGTACTGTCCTTTCCACCGGAATACCCAATTACCCATGGAATATCGTCTGCCAGATAGAGATTACGAACTGTCTCCATAAGTCCATTCACAGAGTCTCTCGTTATTGTCACTTCTTGCTTATTTGCATTACAAGTTACACATTCTTCCATAATATCAAAACCTCTACAATATATTTCTTATGAAGTTATCCTCTGCAATCTGTTCATCGTCTGTCAAAGGTAGTTTCATATATTTTTTAATAACATTACCCGTCAGTAATATTGCTTCTGCATTATTAATCATTCTGCCATTGCTTCGAATTACACGTAACCGCCAATCATCGGATTTTCGTTTCCAGTTTATATAAGAAATCGATGGCATGTACTTTTCTAGAGAATACTCTGGATTATCAAAAAAATATGCGCCGATTCTACCAAATGCCTGAATCACAACAGCTTGCGTAGCAATATACTGTTCCCGCAATTCTTTTTTACTGATTTCCTTTTCAACCATTTCCTTCCAAGGAGCCATGTTATCAGTAACCGCACTCCAAAATTTTTTTATAAACACAGAGAACTTCTCATCACATTCTCCACGACGAAGTATCTTTTTATTAGATGTATAGAAAGTATTCAACGTAAAGAGAGCAGATGAGAATTTACCTAAGTTATCGCGCTCTTTATCAACATATTCATTTAGAAAAGAAATCTCTGCAATAATGCTTCTTGTAATAACCGCAAGTTGATCTCGCGAATCATACAGCTCAGCAATAGAATTGGATGTTTTTACAGCATGCTTATTAAGATCTGTGAACATCTGTTGACTTCGAGAAAGACCAGTATCTTCGTAGAAAACTACTGATATTGTTTCATTTCCGATTTCTGGTTCTTCCTCAAGTGCTGACAAAATCGCTGCTTTACGATGCTGTCCATCATTTATAAGAAATTTTGCATTCATATCTACTTCCAGAATGCCTGTCTCGCCACCATCAGATGGAACAAAATAAAATTCCCCATCAATTGATGCTGCCAATGCCGAAAAAACATAAGATTGTCTGTTATCCAGGATATATCGTCGAATCTCTGGAATTCGTAATTCGTTAAGTTTTCTCTGTGCACGATACTCTGGTAGTACGTATTCATCATCATTTGGAAACAGTTTTTCCAACATCTTTAAGGGCACCATCGCAATAAAATATGTTCTACTTGCTTGTATTCCCTTTACAACAGGAAAACGATAGCAATAATTCATGATTTTCCTCCATCCAGGAACAAATATAACCTACGTAAGTAGTATACTTACGTAGGTTATATTTGTCAACAACTACGTCAATCTTTACAGTTATTCGTCAAACAAAACAAGATTATCAATCGGCAAAGCATCAATATCGAAATTCCTTCCTTCCACAGTAGAAACCATGAAGTTTTTAATATTATCCATGGATTCAAGCGGAGTATTACCGACCAGTTCTGCAAGCTTAGTGACACCAAAATTTGCAAACTGAACCAAGAATGTCAGTTTATTAAAATCTAACTTTTCTCCAAAAGCCAGTTCGAGGCGCTGTTCCTCTGTAAGAGATTCTGTAATTGTCGAAAGAATTGCTGCCTGAAAATAGAAATCAAGCTTGCCATTATCGTTGTTATTGATTACGTTTCTGGGTACACTCTTGATATCTTCACCATTCTCTTCTGGCCTTTCAATTCGCTTGTCATACATAATTCCTATAGCAAGGCTAAGCATAAATAAGCTGTAATGTATTTTGGGCGCAAAGATCCCCGATAAGTTCGTTATTGCCTTATTCCAGGCCGTTCCTCTTAACTGAATGTCAGATGTTATTTCCACAGCTTCCCCTCCTCAACACTTGCAATATTTTTTTCCTCATTACTTTGAATAGTCCAAACACGACCAATTTTTTCTTGAGCAATCACATCATGCAAATCGTCCTTCGAGAAAATGATAACTTGAGGAGCAAACTGAGGAAGCATACTGACCACATTCTGTCTTTGATCCGGATCAAGCTTTGAAAACGGACCATCCAGAACCAGTGGATACTCTTTTGAACTAAGACTTTCATCGTCCTTTAGCATTTTTAGGATTCCGCCAATGTAGGCAAAAGAAACAACTGCAAATTGTCCCTCTGACTTTGACTCATCGTTAAAGCTATCGGTTACTCGCACAGAGAATTCACTTGAAACGGAAACATTTCTTCTGCTGGTAAGCATACCGTTTAAAAGTAGCTGTATATTCTGTTCCAGTTTTGCACTATATTCCGTGGCTGCCGTATCAAGTTTAGAACTAAAATAATCCGCAACGGCCTGCATAATCTCGATTTTAAGAGCTACTTTTTCATTTACACTAATTTTTTTAGTCAATTCATCAAACTGTTTCATCTGTTGCTTTAGATACAGTTTGTATTTATCATTCTTGTTTTCAAGCTGAACAATAAGTTGATCGAGCTCACTAACGCGTTCTTCGGCCTGACATCTAGTTATAACAAGATCCTCGATATTTTGACTCTTCTTCTCCGCATCATCAAGCTCTTTAATCTTCTTATCGCATTCCGCTGCGTACTCAAAATTGTCTAGAACTCTTTTAATGATAGATTCTATGCTCTCCCTGTCGTATCCGTTCCCCCATTGCGCTGCAGTCCTGGTAAAATCTTGATACATACTGGAATAAGAACGCGGAGGAAGCAACGACAAATACTCTTTAATATGCTCACGCTCTTTATCACACAGATCATTACCACAAATACATTTCTGAGTAGTTAGCTTCAGCAAATAAGTAATCAGACGCTTGTTTATGCCGGAAGGCAGATTACTTGTATTAACCTTCAGATTAAGCTTTCCTTTGGCATCATTGACAGCCTTAGAAATCAACAATCTTGGGAACACACCCATAATAGCATCTCCAAACTGAGCTTGGTCACTTATCGCATTTGCCAAATAACGCTCTCTCTGGCGTTTAAAATTTGATCTTTGTGACTCATACTCTGCCTTGGACTTTGTGCTACCAATCTGTTCTGAAATCTTTATGATAAGTTCTTTCTTTATAGCACGTTCCTTTGTAGTTTCTGTGATTTGTCTTGTAACATCATCAATTACATTCTGTGCATTCTCAATATTTGTTTTAATCGCAGATACCTGACTGCCACTTGCAACAGAAGCTTGACTTAAATATAATTTACCTAGAACTGTTGTTCTAAGGTCAGTACGCCCAATATGGTTTAAAGCTCCCTCAATAACATCCAAATCAAACATGGAATAAAGAGCTTTCCTAAGTTTGCTTGCTGAGTCTTTTCCTTTAACGCGAAGATCCGCAATCATAGACTCCCCATCAAAGAAGAAATACTCCGATAAACCTGAAGGTAAAAGCTTTTCAATGCTTTCCAGAGGTCGGTCGACACGTTTCCAATTGAAATCCTTATCACGATTTTGAAGAGAAACTTCCTCTCCAATTTTCTCTGAATCATCCAACCCCTTTTTATAAGTGTATTTTCTTGTAAGGGAATACATGCTTCCATCATGCTCAAAATCAATTCGACCCATGACATCAAAAACTACACCATATTCCTGCTGACTCTCAAAAGCTAAATTATAAAGGTGGTCTGTAGTTGTTTTATTAAACTTTACCTGACCGTAGAAAACCCACTGAAAAAGCTGATGGAGTGTTGTTTTACCATCACCATTCTTACCATAAATAATGGTTACTTTGCCATCATTAGAGCACTTAATGATTCCATAATCTTTGAAGTTTCTAAAATTTTCAAATTCGATTGATTTAATTCTCATTATATACCTCACGTTCCAATTCATTTAGTATTCCATTTACAATATCGGCACGCACTGACTTAAACTCTCCGACCATATTAGCGGCCTGAAGGTCTTTTTCAGCTTCCTCGATAAATGAAATCATGTGGGTAACAATCTCATCCTTGTTCATCATTAAGCTCCTCCATTTCTTCGTAATCAAAGACATCCACATCTTCTTTTGTAAGTCCATATTCAATTAACATATCCGTCATCTGACTTTCAAGGTCGATCCAATTCAATGCCAACTTAGCATACTCGTGGAATCGCCTAAGTTCAATTTTCGCCCACTGTTGCGAATCACCTTTAGGAAGTACGATCACATCATAGATTTTTGCACTTTTCTTATCCTTATAAGTTCTTAGAATACGACCACGTCGTTGTACAAACTCTCGATAATCGTCATTGCTGGATAATATTAGCGCACTCTTAATTGATGGTATGTTGATTCCTTCATCTAGGCACCGGATAGCAGCAAGAGCTGATATTTCACCTTTGTTAAAGGAGTCCACTAACTGCATTCGTTCCTGCATATTCTCTGTCGCTGTAAATTGACTGGATTTATAATCATACTCTGATAAAACTCTCTTGACAGACTGAATATGTCTTAGTTCTTCTCCTGTATTGTGATCAAACAGACGTCCATCTCCACAATACACAACTAAATGATCATTTTCAGTGACTGAACTAATAATGCTCCGAATTTTTGTTTGCTTTTCTTCTGCCATAGATATTATGCGCAGACGGTTTCGAAGAGTCTTTACCAGTAAATCAGGATTAATGCATATTCCATTTCGGAAACACCCTAGTATAATTCGCGTATATTTGTTAAAACGCTCCTCTTCATCCGCCGTTGCATATACGTAAATTGGATAGTAATAGTACGGAACTAGGAAACCTCGTTCAAGTGCATCTTCAATCGGAAGGCTGAACACTTGACCTCCAAAGAATTTCATCAGTTCGTTTCCTTTAGCTGCAGATGTACCACTAAATGGAGTGGCACTTAATCCAAGCATATACTTATACGTTATATGTAACGATTCCGGTCGAACAGTAAAACGATGAGCTTCATCAACAATCAATAAACGATCTCCATCATATTTATTTATGACATCTAAGAATCTCTGCAATTTAAAAGATAAAATAGTTGAGATCACAATAATCTGAATATCTCTATTGTATTTACTCCGAACAATTTCGTTTGCAATCTGCTTATCCCATCCGGAATTTTCAGATGATACCAAAATAATTTTTGCATTCGGAAAAGCTACCTGTACATCCTCAGACCACTGTTTTACCAAATGCTTATATGGTGCACATATAGTAATCAAGCAAGGATAGATTTTGACCAATTCTTTTGCAGAAAATATTGCCGTCCACGTTTTACCGGTACCAGTCGCCATAACATAAAAACCGTGATAGTTGTTATCCAGCCAAGCCTGAATAGCCTGCTCTTGGTAATCCCGCAATTTGATACCCGTCTTTTGGGGAACATTAGCCCTGTCCCGTATTATTTTAATCAGATTTTCTTCCGCTGTTTTCGTATATTCATACACTTCTACAAATGGATTAGTATTATTCCAGAGAGAATCAAACTCTTGCTCTTCATCTAACACAATTTTTTCAAATCCAGCTTCCCATCCTTTTGATACCCTGATTTTTTCATAATTTGAGCGATAACCACTATAACTCGAGTTCGAAGAACCATAAAAAACTATAACGTTATCATCAAAATCCTTTAAGATTCCCAGTTTATCATGGTATATTCCTGTATCTGTTGTGATAGCAATACGAATATCCATAATTCCCTTGCGAATCAAATCACAAAGCATCTGAAGACGAAGATCCGAAAATTTTTCTATTTCTCTAACAAAGTCTCTTGAAAAGACATTTGAAATTAACTTTTTCTTTTGCTCATATCCAATGCTGATTGCTTGAACATCTTCTTTACTGAGTTGAGGACTGGAAATCAGCTTAATAGACCCTCCATTTCTGGCGAGTGTGAGAATGCCATCCATAACGGTATCTATGACTCCAGACGAGAAAAAGCCTACGCTTCTTTTATACTCCTTAGTACATTTTAGAACCGGGTTTAAAAACGAATCCGTGATATTATTGTCACCCCGACTAATATAGCTCTGCTCGATATTCATATGTTTATAATCCATTTATATCAAGATCCTCCTCTAAAAATTCACTAATCAGGTCGTCGATTTTACTCATATCATCAGCCATAACAATATTCCCATGGTGAGATAAAGAAGTATCCACATTTATTATAGAAAGCATTCCTTTTGGCGCTATTAGCGGATGTGACTGTTTAAACTGACTGGCTGACGTAGCAACATCTAATTGTTCTGACCATTTTTTTATGACACTGTAAATCAACCATGCATTCCATTGTACGTTAATTGTCGGCAATGAATGAATGCACTGCAACTGATGAATCGGTATTGTTTCAACTATTTCAGAAAGAATCTTTTCCTCAATACTCTTTGCGATTTCTTCAGTGACACCAATATATTCAATACTGCCAATAAGCTGATCGTTCATTAAAAGATGGGTCCCATTACAAGAGTCCACAAAATCTAAAATGTTGTATAGGGTGAAACGTTGCTCACGAACAAAGGACATGATCTCCGGTATTGCTATAACGTCAGACTCTCTTACCATATCCCTCAAAATATCTCCCGCACGTTCAATTTTTGCGTTTTCACGTGCTACAAACGGTCTTGAGAAATTGTAATAATCACTAAATAAAAACTCCAGTAAGCTATGTAACCCAAAAGGAAAACTTATAAAATTATTAGTCATAAGCACTGGATAATCAGAATTAATATATTCATATAATTCCCGACAATGGCATACATCTTTGTTTTCCAAAAACCTCTCAACGGTTTCCTTTAAGTATCGGGTATCGGTAGAGGACAATTTCAACCTACTACAGTGAATGTATACGCCAAACAGATTTAAAACGCTAACATCGCTAACAGCCAAACTGATTACAATTTCCGTTACACCAGGGAAAGCTTTGTAAATATCTTCTTTACTTACCGGATACAAAGAGTTTTTAATAAACTCTACAATGCTTGAATAAACAGATCTATAAGACTCGTCTTTGGAGATATAGTCTCTTCGAAAAATCCACTCGTTCTCGTATAAATCTCGGAGTATGCCTTGCAAATAGTACTTATTATCAATTCCTTGAGATATCAGTTCATCTTCGAACACGCTAAACAATGTATTAGTCATGAATATCGGAGCGTCACTGTTTTCAATATAGTCGTGAATCTTCTTTGCTAGATCTCTTGAAATGTACTCCTTGTTAGAATGAATTTTATATATGCCTCTTCCGCATAGAATACCAATTCTGGAAAGAATTGATCCGATAGCATGATCACTCTTTCCATCAATGTTTATACTAAATTCTTCTTTAACATATTTTCTAAACCCGGCAATCTCTGACTCATCATATACATGGATACCATTGGGATAAAAGCGTTCAAAAATCTCTGCATATATTGCAGTCAAGGAAAGTCTTACTCGGTGATATGTTTCACCAGTTTTCTTGTAGTTCTCCTCAATGGTTGCCGTAACCATCTTAACGGGATAATCATACTCTTCTTCAGCCTTTTCCAAATAACCAGACAACTTACTCTCAGCAAACATATCTGGCAATGCCTCTACGTAAGTCTGAATCTTTTCACTCATTGATTGGTTTTCCATAATAAACATATCCAAAGATTTATCGTAAATCACTTCATTAGACTCGTAAAATTTCATCAGGTAAACAAACACTGACCCATAATTTTTAATAAAATCAATCAATTCCATGGTTGAGATCGCAGTGCCTTCTTTCAGCTCAATAAACAACTTATAAATAATTCTATTTTTCTTTTGCCATATATTAAACCTTTTGCCCACTTTGCTCTCAATTTGACGAATTCGTTCTCTAGTTACTCCAAATGATTGGCCAATCATTTCCAAAGTTTTTCTTTCAGCTCGCTGGCAAACGACTTCCAGCTCACGGTCATTCTTCATTGACATTTCAAAGAACTGATTAATTTCATCCAGGACATCAAACTTACACCACTTTGCAAATCGTAAAAAGTATTGATCGTGTGCTGAAAATTTCGCGGCGTTCTTCTTTATGAACATATCAAGCGAATCATCTTTTTTACAACCGCACTTTTCAAATAAATAATTTTGCACATCCTGATTTGACGAATATGCCAAAATGAGTTTATGTGCACTTATTTCAGCACGTCCTTTAGGAAGGGTTGCAATGAAAAAATGACAATCCTGCTTTTCTTGTGTGTGCTTAATAAAATCCTTCAGGCACTCTAATAGCGGAAATATTTCAAATGCGCCATTCACTGCGTCCTCAACCATTTTGGTGCCAAGCAAATCAAAAGACTCTTTCATGTAACTAATGAAAGCTAACGAGGAATCATCAAATGCATTATTAATCAAGAATTCAAAATCTCCTTTTAGCAGTTGATCAATAAACGGAACTAATTTTCTCGGAACGCTATTCGTTCTAACCGACTGCAGTATAACAGAATCACTGTCACTTATTATTTTAAGATATTTATGAAGTTCATCAAAACAACTCTTTCCTAATCCTTCAATGTTCCCTAAGGTGTTATCATTTTCTTTCAAAAGAGCATCTACAGTGAAAAGATCATTTCCTAATAGACGTTTTTCGAGCCTTATCGAAAATCCAATATTATCAACTTTTAAGTTTGCATATCGCGTAGGATCAATTTCATAAATTTCATAATATGGCCTATTATCATTTTTTACCATTGACTAATAACTCCCCAAGTTTCAATTTATCTTCGTATCTTTCTTAAATCATTAAGCTTTTAGAATCAGACAGAATCAACTGTATAAATATACTCTTATAAATTTCATGTATTATTTGAATCCCCCAAAATCATATATCTAATAAGCATGCAGCAATGATATTAGTCATTAATACACAATCTTATATTATCATAAAATTATTTTTTTTTCATTATTCTTCACATATAATTATTAATATAATAAGATTTTAGAACTCTGTCTTTGATTCACTGACACTTTCTGTAATTATTTTAGTCTTATGCTATAAAGTTCTTCTCAACACCATCTATTCTTTTATAAAAAATAAACTTTTTCATTAATTGCTCCTATTATCTTGAACCATAGGAGCAATTAATAAAACAATAAAACTGGTTTTATTCTATTAGACTAATATTGCAATCATGCCGAGAATACTTATAAATCCTATCCGATAACACGTCCTCCTCCGGCACTTCACTCTCATTTATCTGACCAACCGTTTTTTGCAACTCCCCATAATCCAAATTCCCATCATCAGGAACCAATATAGTCTCATGCAAACTGGACGGCAATATAACAATATCTGAATTCAGAGAATCAGCAAAACCCTTCAAACACCCGTTGTATAAAATGCACCCAGCGCCGTTAATCTGTTTTATATTTGAAAGGACATATAAGGTTTGCTTCTGCGAATCAAAATCAAGCAAATCATCTACCATCCCCCCCATTTCCAATTCCTCTAAATGTCCTTTCAATATATCACACATAATCTCTTTTATTGTTTTAATTTCCGACGGCAACAATATGGGGGTATTTTTCATTGCCAGACAATACAGTTCTTCTTTCTCCACGCCCCAAGGCTCCATATGAGAGTTATGAATCAAAGCTGTCATTTGTCCTCCTTTATGCTCATCCAGAATCAGATAGAATACCACTGCAAGATCCAGAAATTCAATATATGGAACCTCCTTTAAAAGTTCCTGATTCTTTTCCCTCTGGATCAGCTTAAAAGCTACCTTATCCTTTAGTTTATTAAAATTTAAAAATTCTCTCGTATCACCAAAAGATACGTCATTGCTCTCTATATACGCAGATATAATATCTTCCAGAATTTCCTCCAGGGACATACCATGGATATAATGCATATAATATGAATTTAAGTAAATTGTGGGAGCGATACTTTTACTTGCCTTACCGATAATTAGCCCATCCAGGACAATTCCGTTATTTTTCGTTATCTTCTGAATGCGGATTTCATAATTGCTCCCTAATCTTTCCTGTACTGCTGTTCTGACTTCCTCCAAAAACTGATTGTAATCCATTTGCTTTTCCTCCATTAGTTTAATTTTATACACATAAAAAGAAGCACCTGCTTTGATGCTCCTTTTACAAAATCAATTTATTTTTTTCTAGTCTATCATCATTACATAGCCAATTACATATTCAGACCCACACATATACAAGCTGGAGCATTAATACGAGACTCTCGTCCCATTCATCATCAATAAAGCATAATGAGGCTATAGTCCCAGCCTCAGACTATAACCTCTCTCTTCACTCATTTAAACTTTCTTTTTATTCTCTTTTTCATAATCAAACCGAACTCTCCCAACCAAATAAATTGGTACGGTTATCTTCCGGTCAGTTATGCCTCCATAAGTATCCCCTTTCAGGAAATAAACCGCTTCCACCTTACCGTCATCAAGCAGTATCTGCGCCGTTTTTCCTATTGCTTTACCAGCCTTCACTTCAATACCATAAGTTTTATCATTGACAATATTTCCTATCAGAAAGTCAATTTCTCCAGTCTTATAAGTACCAAACATAGGGGAGATTCCTGATAGTTCCATATTCCGGTTTCTCTTAAGCAAGTCAATGTAAACAAAATTCTCACTTAAATATCCTGAAGCCGCATTTTCCTTTATTCCACCTGCTTTCAGAAAATACCTCGCCACGCCTAAATCTCTAAAATAAAAGCGCATATTTGGCCTTGTGTCACCAGGATCGCATTCTACTGCCTTATCGCAATAACCTATGATATCAGATCGGTATAGCCAGGCAATCACTGCATTAATGCTTTTCTTTGTGGTTCTATTGCTTTCTTCATTAAATATTATACGAGATAACTCCGTGATTAAGTCATCCTGTCCCTTTTTCTCACGAACAGAAAGCTGTGCAATTGCAGGAAATATCCGCTCAAATAAATTCATTTCCTGTACATTGCCTAAGTACCTTGTTGATTCTTCTATAAAAGTCCTGATAATCTGTATCAAAACTCTTCTACACTCTTCCGTATCCTGTGTTCCCAGATAACAATTCACGACAGCCGGATAACCACCTGTTTCACAGTATATCTTATAGTACTCTTTTAGTTCATCATATTGCTGGTGAGGGCTGGAACCAAACAAATCAGCTTCAGCATAAATATTCTGCTTGCCAAATGCATCTAAAAATTCTTCAAATGACAATGTATTAAGCATCAAATCTTCCGTATCTCCTGCTGGAAGAAAATACCCCTTTTCCACTGTCTTTCCCAGGTAACTTCCTGTAACCACAAAATGACATATAAATTCTCTTGAAAATTCCCTGATCCGGGAATATACTTTGGCAGATTCCTGGATTTCATCTATAATAATAATCGTATCTTTGTTATCCTCAAACCGGGAATCAAACAACCTGAACGCTTCATGTAATGGTCTTTCTATCCGTGGCTCTCCTGGCTTCCAGGCAGATGCCTGCTCCATACATGCCAGGAATTGTTCACCAGATGACTGAGCCATATTGATATAAATATAAATTTTGTAATTTTCTCTTGCAAATTTATCTAGAATAAATGTTTTTCCAGTCTGTCTGGCACCTTTTAATTCCAGGACCTTACCACTGTCACGTTGCTTCCAACGAAGCAGGTCATTGTAAATAGTTCGTTTCAATTCCACTCGGATCACCCTCCTTTTTTAGAGTATTTCCATTATACCACATCCTGTAGAAAGAAAATATAACTAATATCCTTATCTCTCATCATAATGGTCTATTTCCTTTTCTTCCGGCAGACACTCATTCCGGATCTCGCTCATATCAATAGAAAGCTGGGTCTTCACCGTTTCATCCAAGGTTATTGCTTTCTGAAAATCCGACTTAATCGGTGCATATTTTAACAGCTGCTTAATCACCGTCTTTTTCGCCATCCCCTCATAATTACTTTTCCATGGACTGAAATCCGAGGTAAAAGCCTTGGAATAGCGGGTGGCATAGGCATCTACATAGCTTTTGCTCATAACTTCAAAACGAAAACCACCGTTATCCAGCCGGAAAATTGCATAGAAAGCCCGGATCTCTTCCTGCTCATCAAAAGATGGGCGATGAGTCAAAGACGGATGAAGTCCCAATTCATAAGAAAATTCATCATTTTCATAGACCACCTGTGCCTCAATACTCTGTATTCTGTCATTGCGATATGCCAGATCAATCAATCCTCGATACCCCAGCTGAAACTGACACTCCAATACCCCTTTATTTTTATATGGAATTAAATATGCCTGTCCCAGAGGCGTATTTGGCTCCAACCCTAGCTGAGCCGCATTCATTAAAGCTGCTATAAAGCTCATAGGAGTACATTCTCCCAGCTTAGGAGTATTGTTTATTGCAGACAATGCCATACGCGTAAATCGTTCTGGCGTAAGAATACTGGGAAGCGCCCGTTTGATTTCCGGTTCAAGAGCCTTAACCATATCAACGATTGTCATACTTTTTGTCAGCCTGACGGATTGGCTTTGCCCTCCGCCGCCTGCTGCCCTCTTCTCTAATTCCTGCTTTACATCTGACATTTTCTCATTCCTTTCATTTTAGTTTATTTAATCATTTAAAAAGGACCATCCTGCATCCAGCAAGACGATCCCTCTCATTAATACTCAAAATATTAATTAGCATAATCACGTCTGAAATCAACGACTGAATTTAGAATTCTGTTTGATTCCGCTCTTCCATCTTATAAAAAACCAAATCATTTACCTGACTGTCCATCTTTATATTCTTATTTCATTACAGGTTTTAAACCTCAAGCAATTACGCAGCTCTGACCGTAAATCGCCTCGACTGGCTGCTCTTGGCAAAGTTCCGGTAAAGATCCGGTCGTTCCTCTTTTAAACGCTTACTGTCAATGCGTACCGTATCCACATTGCTCCATGAAACTTTATAGTGCTCATTAAATGCCATTTCACATTCGCCCATATAAAGCTTAAGCTGCTGTTCAATCTGATTCTGCTCCTGTGTCAATTTCTTTGCCAAAAGAATGATTTCTTCCCTTCTTTTTAGCTGCTCATTTAAATGGGACGGAAGTGGAATCGTCTTTTTAAGAGCCGTTGGAAAATACCGGTTAATAACCTCATTTGATATATCACTGCCATCGGGGTCCGGCATATTTCCTGGCAAAACATGCCCCTCCCAGAATTCTTTTTCTATGGCAATCAGATTTTGAATCAACTCCTCATCACGTTCAATCTTCTTATACTTAAATTCCCTTCCCAATATTACAACAGCCAGATACCAGGCCTTCGCCCCTGTCACCGCCATATAATGATGACATTGGATTTCATAATGGGCAGGAACAGAATCTCCGGTCCATTTATCTGCATTATAGGCACTGGCGGTTTTGCATTCAAGCCCAATATTGTCTCCTGAAATAAGGCGGTCAACATTTGCCAGCATAAACGGATATTTTTCATTCTGATACATGGCATTAGACCGTCTTACTTTTAAGCCTGTCTCTTCCATAAAACGCCGGGCAACATATTCCTCCAAATCCCGCCCCTGTCTCATGGATTCATTATCATAATCTTCTACTTCTAAGCTTGTTTTTTCATAGTAAACACTCATAGGGCTAACATAGGGATTAAGGCCGCAGATTGCACCTGCATCAGAACCTCCGATTCCCTGTTTTCTGTATTTTAACCACTCTTCGTGAGATAAGCTATTTGTTGAAATTAACTTTTTCATAAATCCGACCTTTCTTTATAATTTATTCTATCTTATATAAATCTCAATATCTTTTGCTAAATATTTATTCTTTTATCGCACACTTGAATCTGGAAAAATAGATTTGCTTTAAGGATATACACATTCTTTCACTTCCACTAGTAGCATTTCTGTATTAATAAGCCCTTCATACCAGCATACAATTCGTGGGACATCAGATAAATACGTATCCGTAATTTCATCCATCTCAATATATTCTTTTAATTGCCTTTCATATAGATCCATCTCCTTTATCGTAAATGATT
>Ga0316613_10001013_pt1 | contig 19996 bp, 22 predicted proteins | sample OWC_soil_day10_C_2_FD_207647 | JGI IMG/M metagenome (GOLD analysis project Ga0316613, IMG submission 207647) | Wetland soil microbial communities from Old Woman Creek delta, Ohio, United States - OWC_soil_day10_CT_b | ecosystem: Environmental > Terrestrial > Soil > Wetlands | place: USA: Ohio...
AAAGTCCTTGAGATATTGATACGGACGGCTGAAGAAAGTGGATTGCCTTGTGGAGCCATCGGATATTTACGTACTCAGGCTCATGATGGTACCCTTGCATTGATGAACCACAAAGATACATCAATGATTTTGGTTACGGGTGTGCCTAAGATGGTCAAGGCAGCATATACATCTGGAAAATCAACAATTTATGGTGGTCCAGGTAATGGGCCTACTTTTATTGAGCGTTCTGCGAACATAAAAAAAGCGGTGACAGATATTATTCTTAGTAGAACGTTCGATAACGGAATTGTTTCCGCTTCGGAACAATCCATCGTTGCTGAAGAATGTATTGCTGATGAAGTGAGGAGAGAATTCAGGGAAAATGGAGCTTATTTCATGTCAGGGCAGGAATCAGAGAAACTTAGCCAGTTTTTTTTTCGTCCTGATGATAGTATAAACCCAGAATTAGTTGGGAAAACGGCGATCCAGTTAGCACAGAAAATCGGCATGAGTGTTCCTGCAAATACGAAAGTATTGATCTCAGAACAGAAATATGTATCTCTTAGCAATCCCTATTCACGAGAAAAGCTTTGTCCCGTTCTGGCATTTTATGTGGAAAAAGACTGGAAGTATGCCTGCGAAAAGTGCATAGAATTATTGGTAAATGAGGGGCGGGGACATACTTTGGTCATTCACTCGACGAATGAGCAGGTGATTCGGGAATTTGCTCTGAAAAAACCTGTATCAAGAGTATTGGTGAATACTCCTGCCACATTAGGTGGAATTGGAGCGACAACCAATCTCTTTCCAGCTTTGACCTTGGGATGCGGGGCAGCCGGTGGCGGGATTACTTCTGATAATGTGACACCAAGGAATTTCGTTAATATTCGAAAAGTGGGCTATGGTGTGCGAAGTTTAGAAGATGTCACCAAAGAAATACAGGGGAGGGGAGTCGATGAGACAAGGGTAACTTCCTCTTCTGACAATCGGTGCTCCGTTGAAAGCATAGAAGATTTGACAGAACTACTGAAAAAATTAATGGAAAAACTTGCGCTATAAAGATTTGAGGTGAGGTTGATAATGAAAACATTTGTCATTAAACCCAAGATTTATTTTAATGAGGGGTCCATGGAATTTCTGAAAGAAATCCATGGAGACCATGCGTTGATTGTATCGGATTCGGTTATGGAGAAGTTAGGGTATCTTCAAAAAACCATAGATTATTTGCATGATATCGGCATAAAGTCTACCTCTTTTACGGAGGTGTACCCAGATCCAGATCTAAAAGTTATTGCCGAAGGTATGAAGATATATTTAGAAACTCAGGCGGATCTTGTGATTGCTTTAGGCGGTGGTTCTGTTATTGATGCAGCTAAAGGCATTTTATATTCCCTGTGGCAACTCAGAAAGGCATCGGGTGAAGAATTCAAGAAGCCACAATTTATTGCAATTCCTTCTACCAGTGGAACAGGATCTGAAGTGACGAATTTTGCAGTTATTACTGCAGAAGGGGAAAAAGTGTGTATTGTAGATGAATGGATGGCGCCGGATATCGCTATCCTGGACTCTACTTGTATTCAGCATGTTCCTCAGTCAGTGGTGGCAGATACAGGTATAGATGCTTTAGTACATGCCATTGAGGCTTATGTATCTATAGAGGCAAGCGATTGCACAGATGCCCTTGCAGAGAAAGCAGTACAATTGATTTTTGAGAATCTCAAGATTTTATACAATGATGTGAGTAATTCCTATGCCAGAGAACGTGTTCAAAATGCATCTTGTATAGCCGGTATGGCTTTTACCAATGCTGGATTAGGAATTAATCATAGCTTGGCCCATGCATTGGGGGCAACCCTTCATATTTCTCATGGACGGTCCAATGCTTTGTTACTAACGACAGTGATTGAATATAACGCCGATCTAAATAGTCATTCTAGTCGATACGTGGCGGAAAGATATGCAAAATTGGCGGCTATCTTACAATTGCCCGCTCGTACTTATCGGGAAGGAACCATTAATTTACTACAGGCCATCAAGGATTTGAAAAAATCCCTAGGCATTCCAAGCTCCATCCGAGAACAGGGGATTGATAAAAGTAAATTTGAGAACGAAGTTGCTAACATGGTTGAATTGGCACTTCATGATCGTTGTACTCCCACTAACCCTAGACAACCATCATGGGAAGATCTGATCCGTATTTATCAAAAATCATTCTAATAGCTAGGATGAATAAAGTGATAGGGAGGAAAAAAGTTGAATATTCAAGAGCTTTCAAACAAATTTGCAGATGCAACAAAAAAATTATCGTCAGAAGAAACAGCTGCTATTATGAAACTGTTTCAGGGGATTTCTAAGGAACTGTCTAGCAATAATTTGCCAACATATAGTGGGATGAAATCACCTGTATACGAAGGGGAAATCACGGGATTGACTCCGCGCTTAGAAAGACTACGCGTCGCTTATTTAAAGATTAAACCTAGTGTTAGTATTTATCGTGCCAGAGCTTTTACTCAAGTAACCAAAGAAAATGCAGGTTTACCCAAGATACTTCTACGGGCTAAATGCTTCAAAAAAGCCTGCGAGACAGCTCCTTTGGTAATTCAACAGGACGAATTGATTGTTGGACATCCTTGTGGGAAGCCAAGAGCTGGTGCTGTATCGCCAGATATTGCTTGGAGATGGATTCGAGATGAACTAGACACTATGTCGACTAGAAAGCAGGATCCTTTTCAGATCAGTGAAGAAGACAAGCGAGTGTTACGAGAAGAAATTTTCCCTTATTGGGAAGGGAAAAGTTTAGATGAAATTTGTCAGAAACAATATGAAGAAGCTGGCGTATGGTCATTTTCAGGGGAATCTTTTGTTAGTGATCTTTCTTATCATCAGATAAATGGCGGCGGTGATACTTGCCCAGGTTATGATGTCATATTGATTAAAAAAGGCATTAATGGTGCACGGCAGGAAGCCGTCGATAGATTGAGTAAATTGTCTATGGAAAACCCAGATGAGATGGATAAAATTTATTTTTATAAAGCAGAGATTGAAACTTGCGATGGTATTTTAGCGTATACCAAGCGGCTTTCTGATGATGCGAGAGAAAAGGCTGATCGGGAGTATGATTCAGTTCGCCAGAAAGAACTTTATAAAATTTCTGATATGTTAATTCATGTACCAGCGAATCCACCTCGTACATTTCATGAAGCACTTCAGTCTATTTGGACCCTGCAATCTTTGTTTGTAATAGAAGAAAATCAGACGGGTATTTCTGTTGGACGTTTAGATCAATATATTTATCCTATGTTCAAGGCTGATTTTGAATCTGGCCGTATGAACAAACTAGAAGCTTTTGAACTACTGAGTTGTTTTATTATTAAATGCTCGGAAGTCATGTGGTTGTCTAGTGAACTAGGCGCAAAATATTTTGCAGGTTACCAACCGTTTATCAACTGCACGGTAGGGGGACAGAAGAGAACCGGTGGCGATGCAACGAATGATCTGACTTATTTGATTATGGATGCTGTTCGTTTTACAAAAATGTATCAACCATCCCTTGCTTGCCGGATCCACAATAAATCACCTCAACAATATCTAAAGAAGATTGTAGATGTTGTGAAAGCTGGTCTTGGGTTCCCTGCTTGTCACTTTGATGATAGTCACATCAAAATGATGCTTTCCAAAGGATTTGGCATTGAAGATGCTCGGGATTATTGCCTCATGGGTTGTGTTGAACCACAAAAATCTGGCAGAATTTATCAGTGGACATCTACGGGCTATACTCAATGGCCGATTGCTACAGAATTTGTGCTGAATCGTGGCATGATGAAATGGCATGGCACCCAGCAAGGCATTGACACTGGAGACCTTGATCAGATTAAGACTTATGAAGAATTTGATGCTGCTTGTAAAAAACAAATTGAACATATTATTCGCTTATCTGCCATTGGAACCATTGTCAGTCAGCGTGTTCACAGAGAGCTTGTTCCCAAACCTCTCATGTCCTTGCTTGTGGAAGGTTGTATGGAAAAGGGCACTGATGTCACTCATGGTGGAGCCATTGTCAATAGTGGTCCTGGACTGATTTTCTCTGGTCTAGGAACCTACGCTGATTCTATGGCGGCTATCAAAAAGTTGGTCTTCGAAGATAAGAAATACACTCTTAAACAAATTAGAGACGCCTTGGATGCCAATTTTGAAGGTTATGAAACCATTCGGACGGATTGCCTGAATGCACCTAAATATGGGAATGACGATGATTATGTAGATGAAATTGCTGCAGATATTGTTATTTGGACTGAACGAGTACACAACACCTTCAAAATGTTATTCGCAAACTTCAGTCATGGCACCCTTTCCATTTCCAATAATACACCGATCGGTGAAATTACTGGCGCAGCAGCCAATGGACGTCTTGCCTGGACACCCCTGTCAGACGGAATTAGCCCGACACAAGGTGCGGATAAAATGGGACCGACGGCCATTATTAAATCAGTGAGTAAGTTGAGTAATGAGTCCATGAGCATTGGTATGGTGCATAATTTCAAACTGTTACGTGGCCTTTTGGAAACTCCAGAAGGAGAAATTGGCTTGATTAACTTGCTCAGAACATCATCGATTCTCGGTAACGGCCAGATGCAATTTAGCTATGTTGACAATGAAGTTTTAAAGAAAGCTCAGATCGAACCTGATAAATATAGAGATTTGATCATTCGTGTGGCTGGGTATAGCGCTTATTTCGTAGAGCTGTGCAAGGAAGTACAGGATGAAATTATCAGCAGAACCATGCTGGAACATTTTTAATCAGATTTTTAGTGATGCGGAATATCTGAAGAATGCAAATTATTTAAGATATTCCGTAAATAAGGAGGGAACATAGTTTATATGAAGATAGCGGGAAATCAAACAGCCCTTATGATGAAGGGAAAACTGGATGCTCAATTTGATCGAAAAGGTGTATTTATCGGCCTTTTTAGTGGATGTACCTGGGGAATAAACAATGTAGTCTTGGGTTTAGCTTTGACTCTTGTGCCTAGCTTGGGGGATGATGCTGCTTTGTATGCGTTACCATTAGCCGCCGCATGTATGAATGATACTCTTGCAGGCTTATGGCTACTCATCTATAACGGCTGGGGCGGGCGTTTACAGGAAATTGTTCGTAGTCTTAAAACCTTTCCCGGCCTTATGGTTTGCGTAGCAGCTTTACTGGGAGGACCTGTGGCCAATTGTGGGTACCTGCTGGGGATTTCCATGGCAGGACCTGCGTATGCCTTAACTATTACGGCATTATATCCTGTGGTTGGTTCTATTCTTTCCCGAATTTTTCTCAAGCAACATATTTTGCCCCGCGTTTGGGCAGGCATGCTACTGTCTGTGATTGGAGCCCTTGTCATATCTTATGTTCCGCCAGAAGGTGGGAACAGTGAGAATTTTTACCTCGGACTTATATTTGCATCATTAGCTGCTATCGGTTGGGGTGCTGAAGCTGTTTTAGCCGTATTCGGCATGTCCATGATTGATCCCAAAATTGCCATAAATATTCGTGAATTGACTTCTGGTTTGTGTATTGCTATTTTCATTCTTCCTTTCGTTGGTGGCTGGGCCGTTGTTTCACAAGTCGTTGCATTACCGGGAGCCATTGGAACTTTTGCCATTGCTGCTTTGGCTGCAGGGGTGTCTTACTTAGCATGGTATACAGCTAACAGTAAATGTGGCGTCGCCAAAGGGATGGCTCTTAACGGAACATATGTTATGTGGGGCGTTGTATTGTCTGTTGTTTTCTTTAGTCAGGAACTTACCCAAAATTTGGCTATTGGCAGTGTCCTGGTACTGATTGGCGCTACTCTTGTGGCAATTAATCCGAAGGAATTCTTCAATAAAGGGGGGCATAATCATGGTTGAACTATTACCACTGCGGTTTAGAATGCTTCATTACATTTCGACGGTTGGCAAAACTTGCGCTGAAGAAATGATGAAGGCATTAAAACCTGAATATGGCACGGAAAAACAGTTTACTAAAGAAGTTTTTATAGAGCATCTGTTAGATATGAAAGCCAACTTTGTTATTGACGATAACGATGTGTTGATTGATGACAAGGGAGAACTGGTTATTTACTACTCCATCAATGATGAAGGAAAAAGACTTCTTAAAAAATATCTACCTGAACAATGGCAAAAGATTAAGGCTTCACCAGTTATATTCTAAGGGACGGGGACATTATGAATACAGTAATCAGTAGTATTTTAGAACGAAAAGCGAGGATTTTCAATGTCCAGAAATATTCCATCTATGATGGACCGGGTATCAGAACATTAATTTTTTTCAAAGGGTGTCCCTTGAGATGTAAGTGGTGTTCGAATCCGGAGGGACTTGAAAGAAAATATCAGGTTATGTTCAAAGAAGATTTGTGCATTGACTGTGGCAACTGTATTCCTGTTTGTCCCGTCCAAATACATGATGTCTTGGAAGAAGGCGGGCTACACCGACATAAAGTAAACAGAAGTATAGACTGCGTGGGGTGCCGAAAATGTGAAAATGTCTGTCCGAAGCAAGCTTTGTCTATTGTAGGATTGGACAAGACCATTTCTACAGCCTTAGAAATCATCAAACAAGATGCGCTCTTCTATCACAATTCAGGTGGAGGAGTCACTCTTGGCGGGGGAGAAGTGACTGCGCAGCCAGAATTTGCCACGAACTTGTTGATGGAATGCAAAAGATTGGGAATTCATACAGCAATTGAAACTTGTGGATATGCAAAATTAGATTCTCTGCTTATGATTGCCCAGTTTACAGATTTGTTTCTGTATGATATTAAGCAAATTGATTCTGATCGGCATTATGAACTTACAGGAGTAGGAAATGAACGTATCTTGGATAATCTAACGGAACTCGTGCGGCGTGGGTTTAATGTTAAAGTCAGAATGCCTCTTGTCAGGGGATTGAATGATAGCAAAGAGACAATTTGTCGAACTTTAGAATTTCTACAAACTTTCAAAAGTTACAAAAATTTTCAGGGCATCGATTTGCTTCCTTATCATAAATTAGGCATTAATAAATACAAGCAACTAGATATGAAATATGAGATTACAGAAGATTTAAGCTTCAAAGAAGAAGAATTAGATAAAATAGGAGAATTTATAAAAAAATATGATCTTCAGGTCAAAGTTATCAAACATTGATACAAGGTACATTAAATGCCGGATGGAGGGATCTTATGAGTGGAGCCGATGAATTTGACAAAAGACGTATCATTCAGGAATATGTACCAGGCAAGCAAGTCACTTTGGCCCACATTATAGCTTCGCCCGTACAGGATATCTATGAACGCCTAGGAATTGAAGAAAAAGGTGCCATTGGGATTTTAACCCTCACGCCAAATGAGACAGCAATTATTGCTGCCGATATTGCTACAAAGACAGCTGATGTAGAGATTGGTTTTTTGGATCGTTTTACAGGATCCCTTGTCATATCTGGAGATGTGGCAAGTGTGGAGTCTGCTATGGCTGCCATAAATCATACATTAGAAAAATTACTAGGCTTTACGCCTGCTAAGATTACACGGACATGAAGAAACGAATTATGGTCGTTGGACCTAATCAAGCTGGGAAATCCACGTTGACCAATGTTTTAAATGATTCCGCTAGACCATTAAAAAAGACCCAGGATATCATTTATGGAAGAAATACCATTGACACGCCAGGATCATATATTGAAAACCCTTTGATGTACAAATACCTGATTGCAACGGCGCAAACTGCTTCCCATGTACTGATTCTGATTGATCAATCTAAAATTACTGAAGTGTATCCGCCTGGGTTTGCAAAAGCCTTTACTTGCCCTGTCATTGGCGTGATTACAAAAAGTGATTTGAATCAGAAAAACACCAATTTATGTGTAGAGCAGTTGAAAAGGATTGGGATTTGTGAACCTTATTTCAAGATCTCCTTAACCAATAACATGGGCGTGGAAGACTTAAAAAAATATTTGCTTATGAGAATTTTGGTACATGAAAACGTTAGGAATTGTGAGGTGAGGCAATGAAATTCATCACCGAAATGGACCTGCGAGATTTATATAAAATAGAGCCTTTTACCAATTATGTTGTGGAACTGGATACAAAGATTACACCCGGTGCTCGCCAATTTCTTGTGGATCGAGGAGTCACTTTAGCCCAGCCCCCATGTAGTGATGACCCAAAAACAAACACTAGTCAGCTAGGTGAGACCGAGGCCCGAGGCAACTGGTATGCTCTGAGATTGCGTAGAAAAATGGAATGCATAGAGTCCCTATTTCTCCTGATCGGAGCAGAATTTTCAACCTCTGGAGATGGGCTTTTGTCAGAAGAGATTATGGCATTGGGTAAATGTTTCCGGGATGTACAACATGCTGAGCGGGAACAAATCACTCCAGGGAACATTCAATTTTGGGGTTGGCCAGAAGAAAAAATCAGAAATTGCTCTAATAATCTAGGGAAACATTTTGACATTAGTGAGCTTCACGTGGGATTAGAAAATGGAAAAGTAATTGCCATATTAAATTATTTACGTGCTTCCCTCAGAGAGGTTGAACCAGCCATTTTAGAAGCTTATTGGAATGAGGAAAAGCAAGCCTGTTCACAACAGGAACTAATTAAAAATGTTAACTTAATCATTAATATACTCTGCATTATGATGTGGAAGCGTCTGGGAGGACAGAAATGCAAACCGTAAATTCTACTTTTCAATATTGCGATCAACTTGTTCGTGATTTTGAGGCCGTCATCGCAAAACCTATCGTGAGTAAGTCCTCTGTTTATTACACTGGCGTTGACCTTGGAACGGCCTATATTGTATTGGCAGTCCTTGATGAGAATTATCGGCCCGTTGCTGGTGCCTATCGTTTTGCTAATGTTGTCAAAGATGGCATGATCGTGGATTATATCGGCGCCATTCGTATCGTTAGAGAATTGAAACAAGAATTGGAAGAAAAACTGGGTACTGAGCTGATCTATGCAGCCGCCGCTCTTCCTCCGGGGACTTTTACCCTTGATTCAGGAGCCATTAAGCATGTTGTACAAGGGGCTGGTTTTGAAATTACCAACTTATTAGATGAGCCAACAGCAGCTAATGCCGTACTTAAAATTGAAGATGGTGCCATTGTGGATGTTGGTGGGGGCACTACGGGGATTGCCATTTTAAAAGGCGGTAAAGTGATTTATGTAGCGGATGAGCCGACAGGTGGAACTCATTTTTCTCTCGTCATTGCTGGTGCATATAAAATGAGTTTTGACGATGCGGAACATTATAAACGGGATTTTAAAAATCACCGAGAATTGACTCCTGTATTACGGCCAGTTATCGAAAAAGTCTCATCGATTATCAGTTCTCACATTGCTGAATATCCGGTAAAAGAGATCTATTTAGTAGGCGGAACCTGTTGCCTAAGCGGATTCGAAGACATTATTACCAAACAAACAAAGATCCCCACTTATAAACCGCAAAATCCTATGTTTGTAACACCATTAGGTATTGCACTTAACTGCACACAGGAAATCCTGTAGATAGGAGTGACTTTTACACATGGAATATCGAATTATAAAATCTCCTTCCACTGGTACAATGGATATTCTCTTTCGCCGCAAAGGATCGCCTTCAACTATTCCTCTTGGGAATTATGATGCGGTAGGTTTAGTTCAGGGGCGATTGATTGATATGGTTGTTGCTGCTGATATCGCAGAGAAAGCAGCTGGGGTGGTCGTAGAAGATATAAAAGGTCAATGTCCTCAAAATCTGATTATGATTGCCATCTTTGGAGATACGGCGTCCGTGGAAGCCGCGATGGAAGAGATACAATATAAATTAAAATAAAAAAAAGGTGAGACTCTATGATAGCTGCAACAGTAATGGATAGTATATGGGCAACAAGAAAAGCTGATTCCCTCAGAGGACTGAAATTTATGTTAGTGGAAGTTCAGGGTGGTATTGACGCTGGGCGTCTTATGATAGCTGCTGATAATATCGGTGCTGGAATTGGCGAGAGAGTACTCGTTTGTACTGGCAGCTCAGCTCGAAAAATGCTAGAACGGGACGATATACCTGTTGATGCCGTAATTGTCGGAATCATTGACGAAGACTGTGTGTTTTAAGAAATCCGGAGGTGGGAAAGTTGGATCTACTGAACATAATCAAGGATGCAGGGGTTATTGGGGCGGGAGGAGCTGGATTTCCAACTCACGCCAAGCTAACTTCTAAAGCCGAGTATATATTGCTGAATGGCGCTGAATGTGAACCCTTACTCAGAGTGGATCAGCAATTGATGGAACTGTTCCCTGATGAAATTATCAGAGGGTTAGAAGCTGCGGGACGATATGTTGAAGCGAATAAAGCCATCATGGGTATCAAGGGCAAACATAAAGAAGTCATTGCCCTGATGCGAGAGCGAATCGTAGCATTAGGACTTTCAAATTATATGGAAGTGATGGAACTACGGGATATCTATCCTGCTGGCGATGAACAGGTTTTGGTTCATGAACTAACTCAAAGAATTGTGCCAGAAGCATCCATCCCTTTGAAAGTGGGCTGTGTGATTATCAATTCAGAAACGGCACTGAATATATCGAAGGCTATGTCAGGGCAACCAGTGACAGAAACCTATGTCACTATTGCTGGAGATATTCCTCACCCGATGACTTTTAAAGTTCCTGTGGGTGTAGCTATTCGGGATGTAATCGGACAATGCGGCGTAGAAAATATGACTGACTATGTGGTGATTGATGGTGGTCCCATGATGGGAGCTATCATGAATAACGTAGATGGATATGTTACCAAAAAAAGTAAAGGTTATGTACTGCTCAAAAAAGACCACTTTCTTATTCGCAAAAAATCATTGAGTCTAGATAGGGCCAGAATAATCGGAAAAACTGCCTGTGAACAATGCCGTATGTGCACGGATCTATGTCCCCGTTATCTTTTAGGACATAATATGCAACCGCATAAAATTATGCGTGCCCTAAGTTATCATTTGGAAGACATAAAAGAACAACAAATTGCTCAATTATGTTGTGAATGTAATGCCTGCGAACTATTTTCTTGCCCTGTTAATCTTCATCCCAAAACGGTTAATATTTTTTACAAGCAAAAGCTGGCAGAACAAGGTATTAAATATCAGCCAGTACAAATTGACTTTCAGGCCAGGTCAGCCAGAGAATATCGCCTAATTCCAAGTAAACGTCTCATTGCAAAAATCGGCTTAACAGCCTTTGATAAATCAGCACCCATGACTCAGGTTGAATTTAGGCCAGAATACATTCGGATTGCTCTACGGCAACACATTGGAGCCCCTGCGATAGCTGTCGTTACTGCCGGTGAACAGGTGAAAGCTGGACAATTAATTGGGGAAATTCCGGATAACAGTCTTGGAGCTTCGGTTCATTCTAGCTTCAATGGTACTGTAATAGAAAAACAAGATAATTTTATTGTAATAAAGGTGGATTCGTATGTATAGTGCGATAGGTATGATTGAACTTACGAGTATTGCAAGAGGAATCTATACCACAGACTTAATGCTCAAAATAGCATACGTTGAAATAGTCAGTGCAACTCCTGTCTGTCCAGGAAAATATATCGCCATTGTCAAAGGAGACGTCGCTGCTGTAGAAAGTTCTATTAGCATAGGCATAGAAATAGCAGGAGAATATCTAGTAGATAGTTTTATTCTTCCCAATGTCCATCAAGCCGTTTTTCCTGCTATCACGGGCACAACCATGCCAGATGAAATGGGGGCTCTAGGGATCATGGAATGTTTTTCCTTGGCATCTATGATTATTGCAGCTGATGCAGCACTTAAAGCTGCAGATATACAGGCTTTAGAACTGCGACTAGGCAGTGGATTGGGTGGTAAAGCCTATTTTACATTTACCGGTGATGTCGCTGCTGTCGAAGTCGGTATTGAAGCTGGGAAAGCCATTGCCCTTAAAAATGGTTTATTGGTGGATATTGAAGTCATTCCTGCTCCGTCTGATAAATTATGGAAATCCTTATTCTAACATTAGGATAAAATACAGTGTTTATTAAAAGGAGGTGATACTTTGAAAAAACTTGTTTGTACAAGCGAGGTAAAAGTCCTAGCAGAAAAAGGCAATAAAATATTCTGCGTTGACAGTAATACCATTATTACGCCGGCAGCCAATGATTTAGCTAAAGAACTAGGAGTAGAATTTGCAATAGGATTAGCTATTCCAGTCGATAACAGTGCTAAAGTAAGTAACCCAGAACAGAAAAATATCCAGGGAAAAGAAATTGACCGGGATATGATCTATCAGGTGGTAAAAGCAGTATTGGCCAACGGACTGATGGCAAGTGTCACTAATCCAGCCAATGAAGTTCCTTTCCGTGCAGATTGTGACCCTAAAAGTGGATTAAAAATTGTGCGTGGCAGGACCGTCACATTAGAAAATTTTGATACAGGGGATTCTAGCAACAACGTAGCTTACCGAGAAGTAATCAGTAAAGATGAATCCCAAATGAGTTCAGGCTTTTTGACAATTGAAAAATCTAGCTTTGAATGGGAATTATGCTATGAAGAAATTGATATTATTCTAGAAGGAAGCCTGTCGATCACGATTAATGGTGAGACTTATCAAGCGTATCAGGGAGATGTCCTTTTTGTACCCAAAGGTTCTAAAGTGATCTGGAGTTCATCTGAATATGTCAAACTATTTTATGTAACCTACCCGGCGAATTGGGCTGATCTTATGGCGCAGCAATAGGAGGGTAATTTATGAAGGCTCTTGGTCTAATTGAGACACGAGGACTTCTTCCTGCGATTGAATGTGCAGATGTCATGCTCAAAACGGCGCAAGTGGAACTTGTAGGGAGAACTTTTGTAGGCAGCGGCCTGGTAACAATTGCCGTAACTGGTGATGTGGGTGCTGTTAAAGCAGCTGTAGAAGCTGCTGTAGCAGCAATTAAAAATATTGGCCACTTGTCATTGGTTTCTCAACATGTCATTCCTAGGCCCCATGATGATATTGAAAGTATAGTTGTTGTAAAAGATGCTGAGGATCAAGGAATTCCTGTAGCACAACAGGAGGAATTAACAGTTCTTCTGTGCTCTGATTCCATCATCGACATCAATGCTCCTTTGCCAAATGAAGATATAGCAGAAAGGGTCCAAATAATAAAAGAAAGTATTTCCTCGACACTCATGCCTAAAAATCTCCACAAAGAGGAAGTGGATGCTTTTGTACAGGAATTTGGTCTTGAAAAAGGTGTGAATGCACTGAAAGCCCTTTCTGTGGTAAGACTCCGGAATTTAGCAAGGGAATACAAAGAACTTGGTGTAGTAGGTAGAGCCATATCCAAAGCTAACAAAGACTTACTTACGGAAAAGTTACGGGGATATTATGCTAGGGAGCATGAAGGGTAACTTTCGTACCTATAAAAATAAGTAGAGACAGTGGAGGGAGGAATAGTAAATTGGAAAAATTTGATTATGATTTGCAATCCGTGCAAGAGACCAGAAATCTTGCACATCAGGCTAAATTAGCACAAACTCAACTTGTAAAATTCAGTAGTGAACAAATTGATAAAATTATTAGTAATATGGTGAAAATCGCAGAGGCAAATGCCATTTCCCTAGCAGAACTGGCAGTAGAAGAAACAGGATTTGGTAAAGTAGAAGATAAAATTTTCAAAAACCGTTTTGCTTCTACTCAGCTATACGAATTCATTAAGCCCATGCAAACCATCGGGGTTATCAGAGAAGATAAGATAAATAGAGTGATGGAAATTGCCGAACCAGTAGGATTGCTTATGGGGATTATTCCCTCAACAAACCCTACATCGACTGCCATTTATAAATCAATTATTGCCATTAAATCTCGTAATGGAATTGTATTTTCACCCCACCCTTCCGCTCTAAAATGTACATTGCAAGCAGCAAGACTGATGCATGATGCTGCAGTAACTGCCGGTGCTCCAGCTAATATTATTGGATGTATTTCCAAACCATCTCTGAATGCAACCAATGAACTAATGAAATGTGATGAAATTGCCATGATTATCGCCACAGGTGGTTCAGCCATGGTAAAAGCTGCCTATAGTGCAGGAAAACCAGCATTAGGTGTAGGACCGGGTAACGTTCCGGCTTATATAGAAAAAACTGCTAATATCGCCAAAGCTGTTAAAAATATTATCATCAGCAAAACTTTTGATAATGGTACCATTTGTGCATCCGAGCAATCAGTTATTGTTGAAGAATGCATTCGTGAGCAAGTGATGGAAGAGTTCAGACGCCAGGGCGGTTACTTCATGAGCCCAGGAGAAACAGAGCAAGTTGGTAAAAAGTTGTTTGTTCGTGGTCATGCCATGAACGCAAAACTAGTTGGTAGATCGGCACAAGTCATAGCAGACAGTGCAGGCATTAGCATCCCACCAGGGACGAAAGTTTTGCTAGGAGAACAACAGGGCGTAGGTGAAGGATATCCCCTTTCATACGAAAAGTTGACGACAGTGTTGGCATTTTATACCGTAAAAGAGTGGCAAGAAGCTTGTGATTTGTGCATCCAACTTTTAAATAATGGTGGTGTGGGTCATAGTCTCTCTATTCATACGGAAAATCCTGAAATGGTCATGAAATTCTCTGAAAAACCTGTATTCAGGATTTTGGTTAATACACCTTCCACTCATGGTGGTGTAGGAGTTAGTACTGGACTCGCACCAGCCTTTACATTAGGGTGTGGTACTTGGGGGGGAAGTGCAACCTCTGATAATGTAACTCCTATGCATCTAATCAATATCAAACGTGTAGCTTATGGAATCAAAGACTGCACTGAAACCAGTCCTGCTTATTCATCCGGCGGGGCACAAAGTAGCAATTCTAGTGCCATCGGTGACGAACAGATTATGGACGTTGTGAATGAAGTGATTGCCTTACTGAAAAAAAGAGGTGTTAACTAGAGTGGGAAAATATGACGCTTTAGTAGATCTTTTATTGGAAGCAATCAAAGAAGGGGGGGATTTACCAAAAGAAGCTAATTCTATACCCGTGGGAATATCCAACCGTCATATTCATCTTTCACAAACAGATATCAATACTTTGTTTGGTGAGGGATATCAATTGACAAAAATTAAAGAGTTGTCCCAACCCATGCAATATGCCTGCAAGGAAACTGTGACCATAGGTGGACCCAAAGGTGCCATTGAAAAAGTTCGTATACTTGGGCCAGCCAGAAGTCAATCACAAGTCGAGATACTTCAGGCAGATTGTTTCAAACTGGGCATAACTGCACCTGTAAGATTATCTGGAGAACTGCAAGGAACTCCAAGGATCACTCTCATTGGACCCAAAGGTAGTATATTTCTTTCACAAGGCACTGTAATTGCCCAACGGCATATTCATATGACCTTAGAAGATGCAAAACGCTTTGGTGTAACGGATGGAGAACAGGTACAGATTCAGATAGGTGGACTTCGGGGGGGAACCTATTCGAATGTCGCCGTCAGAGCCAATAACACTTCGGCGCTTGAATGTCACATTGACACTGAAGAAGCCAATGCTATGAACTTGACATCAACTTCAAGAATAACAATTATAAAATAAAATTTAGGAGGAAATAAAAATGAGTAAAACAGAAGCTTTAGGTTTAATCGAAACAAGAGGTCTTGTAGGATCAATTGAAGCAGCAGACGCTATGGTGAAAGCTGCTAATGTGTATCTAATTGGTCGTGAATTTGTTGGTGGTGGTTTAGTAACGATTATGGTAAGAGGAGATGTTGGTGCTGTAAAAGCGGCAACTGATGCTGGTGCTGCTGCGGCTCAACGCGTTGGAGAATTGATTTCTGTTCATGTTATTCCACGTCCTCACGGTGACGTGGAACTGATACTCCCCAAAGTTAATAGAGAAGAAAAATAATCAATTAGGCAGGTGTTAATTTGCAGATTAAACGAGCCATGCCATTGCAGATTAAAATTCCTGATTTGCTCAATTAATTTGCAAATATTGCAGATTAAGAAGGATGTTATTTCAATTATTTTGCATATTATTCTAGGAAAAACTTTATACAATAAGCCCTCTAAGCGGATATTATAGAGCTTATTTGTGGGTAGTCAAGGGTAAAGGCTTCGCCCTGTCTATCGACAGCCCTTGACGACCCACTGCATTCGCTCAAAATAATTATCAAGAGGGCTATTAGGGATAAATATTTGCAGAAAAATAATTTGCAAAATAATTAAACAAATTACATTGCAGAATAAAATAGTGGGGTACTAACTAATTTGCTACGAAATGACCTCTTTTTGGTCAAAATAATGTGAAAAGTAACAGCAGGCCAAAATGTTCAGTTAACTGCAGTTGCCGACCAAACAATAGGATGGCGAAAAAGACCGTCTAAAGAACTCATTAGTAGTTTTTTAGACGGTCTAATTTTATTGGAGATGCTAGCCTAAGACTCTCACAGTTCTGGTGCAAAAAATAAAGCCATAATATAATCTTACCAAAAACTTGAAATTAAAATCCATTTCTGTCAAAACAACGCTAGGGTTTGATAGTTTTGAAACTGCGGAGAAAATAATTTGCGGAATTGAGGCTATGCATATGATCAGAAAGGGGCAGGTTCTGCGACACGTTTCTAGGTAGATAAAAGCCTAGACATTAACAGTTATGTTAATAGAACTAACATCTTGATAAGTTAAATGATAGGGTAACGCCTTGAAGGGCTTTCTTTGATACTCCGACAGGCATGGGATTTTATAAGAATGAAATTGTCTGAAGCTCGGTGAAGTCGCGTGAGAATTACCCTGTCTCGTAAAAGACGGGAAACCTGTCCAGAGGTGGATGGTGTAATCTATAGCGCGGAAGTCTATAAAATATCCATGGCTAGAATGTGCATTAGCACTGACAAATTTCCGAATGTACGGGCGATACCCTGGCTGATAGAAATGTTAGTACATACAAAAGTATGGTAGACGAGGATCAGTAAAATTAACCTGTATGAAAATCCTTGTAGTGTTACAGGCACTAGAAAGTCTACAAACCCCCAGGGAAAGCCTAACGGTATATGTATAGATAGAGATGTTGGAACGTGGTAAAGGAGGCTACTAAAATGAAATACTTTCGCAGTATAAAGACTATTTTTATTGTTGGGATGCTTTAATAATTGCAATTATCATGGGTATTCAGGCAGGATTGAGTTTATACTCTTTCAAAAATAGCATGGAAACAAAGGTGTATGAAAATCTTAATAGCCAGGCGGGACAAATACAAAATAAACTAAGTGGCCGTTTTGATCAGATTGGCAAGTATAGCGAGCTTATGGCTTATAATATTGGAGCAATGTCTCGTTATGATTCTGATATGCTTTTAGGAGTTATAGAAAAGTACATAGAATCTGATACTTTAATTATTGGAGCTGGCTTTTGGTTTGAACCAAATGCTTATCAGTCCAACCTTAAATATTATGGACCATATAAGTACAAGGATGACAAAGGTAGGATTGTTATGACATGGGAATATAGTAACGCGGAATATGATTATTTTAAAGAAGACTGGTATAAAAATGCTCTTGCAACCAAAGAAAAAGTCGTATGGAGTCCCCCTTATGAAGATATTGTTACCAAGATGCCCATGATCACTTCAAGTAGTTCTATTACTAAAGCGGGTAAAGTAGTCGGAGTTACGACGACAGACATTGATTTTAAAGAATTCTCAGATTACATAAAGAGTATTAAGATTGGTCAAGAAGGCTATGCATTTATCGTCAGTGAGGATGGAACTTACATTGCACACAAACAACAAGAAAAGAATCTAAAAGAAAAAATAACTGACGATAAAGATATGAACGTTAAGAAATTGGGCACTGAAATTATTAAACATAAAGATAAGGAAATCAAAGTGTCTAGAGATCAACTGTTCGGTGCAGATAACTTTGTCACTTATGTGCCGATTGGTAATACAGGGCTACATCTAGTTGTTATCTATCCGGCGGAAGAAGCATATCGAGATCTAAATAAGGTAATTATACTGAATATAGGTATCTTTGTGGTTGCTGTTATTATATTAGTACTTGTGTTGGCGTGGTTATTTAATTGGAAAATTAGTCGTCCCATTGAAGAATTAACGCTAGGTGCAGATTTTCAATTAAGACAACAACAATTGAATTTAAAGGTTCGATTTACAATAATTGAAAATGATGTAAATCGGTCTTCAAAAAGAAGAGTGAATGATTCAAAACTATTCCCCAGTCCTGGTAACGTTGAACCCATTTTTTTTGACAATATTATTCGAGGCTAAATACAATATTTTGCGTAGTGAATCATCATTTGGAAATGCGGATTTAGTCTTTGTAACTTTCCGAAACTGTCTATTCAGCCCCTCAATAATATTAGTATTCCATTTTTCTTTAAAGGTTATCAATCTTTCTAGAGCTGATTCTTTCGTCACCGCGGTGTAGACTTCCTTCAAATCCATGGTAAAGACTTTCATATGCTTGTAACTATTATTTGATGGATAATACAACGTGGTATTCCAGCCTTAGGATATACGGCGCCAATCGCTTCGCGAAAACTGCCATCTGCATTACGGCTGTATTTGTTAATGATTTGTGGTTCAATATCTAATTCAGCTTCCATTACCTCTTGTAGCACGTCCTTAAACATGTCTTTTATTGCCTCCATCACTTCTGAAGTAGTACTAAATTTTTCGTTCTTGAGTAGCTCTTTAATAACTTCTTCCGCCATTCTTGTTTTTTCCTATTATAATAAAAAAATACTTGTAAAGTAGACAATCACATCTGACATAAACTATATAGGGATAGAGAATCAAATGGGGAGGCGGAAGTTTTGGAAATTGCCATAGGGAGCAACAAAACTAAAATATCGCCAGCAAAATTGAAAGAAGTGAAAGTTCATTGGACTCTAGCATACATCGTTTACTCACCAATACGGCTTACATGGGCGTTGTGAATAGCATGAAGTATAAATCTACAAAAACAGGATTTAAAACTCGTACAGTTGAAGTAAGGCCAGAATCAGAATGGATACCTATTAAGATACCTGCGATTATCGATGAAGTTACATGGGATTTAGCGCAAAACCTGTACGTGCCTTTCCTTTTTTACCACGGGTCGTTCGTTCTTTTATTTTTTCTTTTTCATATGCCGAGATGGCACCGCGCATAGAGTAAAATAAATTTCCTTCATGTGAGGCTTCAAAAGTTACTGAAACAAAGAGTAGTTTTGCTCCTGACTTTTCTATTTCTTCAGTAATAATTAGTTGGTGAGCTAAATTTCTGGCCAGCCGATCAGGATCGTATATAACAATCAAATCGAATTCCTTTCTCTCTAATCCATCACGCAGTTGGGTAAGGGCAGGGTGATCAATATGCTCACCACTATATCCATCATCAATAAACTCTACGAATTTTGTTGCCCCAAATTCACTAGCCTCTTGACGTATTTCAGATAGCTGAGTTTCAAGAGAGTATCCCTTGTCAGCTTGATCTGCTGTGGAAACGCGTATATAGAGTGCTGCAATTATAAATACCTCCCAGAATAGACCGTCTTATCATAAATAGGTACAGAAAAGATAGGTCAAAACAGTCAGTGTCCAAAATCTTTTAATCGCTCTAATATGGCGTACTTGATATTGATTAATACCAAGGTTCCCTTTTGTCTGGCGAAAAAAGGTTTCAATGGGCCATCTTTTGCTGTAATACTCCAGAGTTTTTCGTGTGTCTAACTCCATATCACTACTCAAAAAACACCGAACATATTTTCGAAATGAAATTGTGGATTGTTGAATCATCTGCTAAATGGATATATGAGACATGGACTCACTCCTGTCGTTGTTATTTGGTTGTGGTGACTTAATTTTTACCACAGTTGTGAGTCTTTGTCTCTATTTATTTTCAATGCGCCCGGTAAAAACCCCCGACTTCCAGTGAGGCCACTGAAAAACTTACGTTTTTTCGGCAAGCGTAGATTACCCGCTTACTTTTTTAGAGAAAATTAAATGGCTTGCTAAAAAAGACGACTCAAATTCATT